>JAANMX010000549.1_pt1 | contig 49564 bp, 39 predicted proteins | sample 7279681 | NCBI WGS metagenome assembly JAANMX01 (sample SAMN14094542, study PRJNA606508) | bioreactor metagenome | isolation source: A lab-scale SPAN reactor treating ammonium-rich wastewater day 351 | place: Ireland: Galway | collected 2018-01-01
TCAACAACCCTGAAGAAATAATTATTAGAAAACAACGGCAAATTCCCAGGCAATGACAGGTATACACGGGTTTTCCATGCCACCCCTTCGGGGTTCAAATCCTTTCTTCTGCTTTTTGCTATAATCATACCATCCCTTCGGGATTATGAGACAAAAATACCTTGATACTCTATCACGCCGTTTCTTTGGGATGAGGAAAAACTGATCTGTACTTTCTGGGAAATTTTACTCTACTCTGTGACATTTTGTTTTGAGATTACTATACTTACCTTTCTTCTAGAGAGGTGTTGCATAAACACCCTTCAGGCAGTCTTCCGGATCAGGATATGGACTTTCCTCCGCAAATGCCTCAGCCTCGTCAACCTCTTTTTTTACCCGTGTGTCGATGTCTTCCAGTTCCTCTCTTGTAGATATACTACCTTCCAGCAAATAGTTTTCCATATGCAAAATCGGGTCTTTCTTCTTCCACTCTTCCAATAATTCCCGCGGCACATATTTAGCGCTGTCATGTTCTGAATGACCGTGCATCCTCATGGTCTTGCATTCTATAAAGGTAGGGCCGCCGCCATCTCTTGCGACCTCGTAGGCTTCCTTTGCCGCAGTATAAACGGCTATCACATTGTTTCCGTCTACAATTTTACCGGGGATATTATAAGCAAGGGAGCGGTCCGCAATATTTTTAATGGCCATTTGTAACTGCAATGGCGTCGAGTAGGCATATTGGTTATTGTTACAGATAAACACAATCGGTAATTTCCTTACCGATGCGAGATTCATCCCCTCATGAAAATCACCACGGCTCGTTCCACCATCCCCGGTGCATGCGGCAACAACCCTTTTTTCGCCCCGTATCTTAAAGGCGAGAGCAACACCTGCTCCTACAGGATAATTATCCGCCAGATGACTGGGGAATCCAATAACACCAAAATTCAAATCCCCAACATGAACATTCCCTTCCTTACCACCAGTAACACCGGTCTTTCGCCCGAGATATTGAGCCATAAGGCGCTTTGGGGTAATACCTCTGACCAGGAAAACTCCCATATCCCTGAAATAAGGAGCTGCTATATCGTCTCTCTTAAGGGCATAGCCGTACCCGACAGAAACAGCCTCTGTACCATTACTTGTCCATGCGCCTCCCAGTATCTTTCCCTGATGATAGAGCGATGTAAACCGTTCTTCCAGCCTTCGGGTCAATCTCAGATAATAGTATAGCTGTACGAGATCTTCTCGCTTAATATCCATCGTTTTCTCCATCTTTAATATATTAGCCACTTAGCCACGAATTTACACGGATAAGCGCGAATTTAAGGATTATTTCTTCGCTTTGCTTCCCGCAATGATACGCTTCTTAACACCTGTGAGTTTTACAAACCACCGGTCATAGCCCGGTCAATCTCCATTTGGGCCTTAAGTTCCATCACATGGTTCGTAAGTTCTTCGATATGTCCTTTTTCCCAATCTGCTAAATTCAGCAACAGCTTACGGGTAGCAGGCTTTGCTGCTTGTAATGCAGCCCGATAGTAATAATCGTAAGATTCCTGCTCCCTTTTGATTGCCTCCATCAGTATTTCCATCATAGAAGAAGGCTCTGATGTGTAACTTATCTTCATGCGAACTCCTTTCTGTAGTAATAGATACGGTAGCGAAAGCCTTGCCTTACGTTACCTTCGTTTTAGTGTTGACTATAGGTAATGAGCATAAAGGTCTTAAACCCATAAGTTGAGGATTTTCAATATTCTTATGCTGGATTAGTATCTTGAATATCTCTCCCATTCCTTCCGGATGGAAAAGATTTTTTACCTTCAGTAATGTTTCAAAATCATTGCCCATAGCAGCTAATCTCTCCAAAATACCTAAGGCAATTAAATAATGAGATTGTTTTGTAAAACCGGTAACCTCCAATCCAAAAGATTTACCCATATTCATCAGGCTGGTAAAATCAACATGCGCTGTAATATCTTGTTCACCAGGCTGGTCGTAGTAATTTTTATTTACGGTATGCTTATAAAAGCATCGCAGGGTTCCGTCCATAGCGCCTTCCCGGTATATTCCATCAATAGTATCTCCATAATCAATAGTTATGACAAACCCTTTTCTCAGTCTTTCAGAAATATGCCTTAACCATTCAGCGGCATCTAAATTTACTTCGTATATGCGCCCTTCTTCTCCGGCTAATGGAAGCGTTTCAAGATGACTTTCTAATGCATGTATGGATACTTCATCTTCTATTTCGAAAAACTCCAGACCATTATAACCCACATAAATTTCTTTTAAAGTCTTATTTTTTACCCTGAGCCGGTGAACGGGTAGCGCATCAATAAATTCATTCGATAAGAAACATCCTTGAATCTTGCCGAATGAGAATCCATCTTTGGCGCGGGTATGCCACGAAATCTTTTTATCTGTCGATTCAATAGAGTCCAAAAGTGCTCTTTGTCTTTCCTTTGCATAAGGGTTGGTTTCAATGATGGTATAGCGGAGATACCGGTAAAATTCCGGATATTCCTTTCTTATACATTGCACAATATCATAACATAGCCAGCCTCTATTGGCGCCTATCTCAACAACGCTGAATATCCCTTCTCCCATTATCTTCCACATCTCTTCCAATTGCTTTGCAATAAGTTCCCCAAATATTCTGTGGATCGTAGGGCTTGTATAATAATCCCCAAATTTTCCTATCCGCTCCTTCTCTGCGTTATAATAGCCATAGTGCGGATGATATAACACTGTTTGCATAAATTCGGCAAAGGGAATCTTCCCTTTTTTCTGTATTTTTTCTACAATCAGGTCTTTAAGAGACTGCATACGGGGTAAATCGCGGGACGAACACAAGGTTTTCCCCCTCCATTATGCTTTTATAGTTACATACAACGTAGTAATTCTTGAATATATCGCCTTAAACCCTCAATTCCTGTATAGCGCACACCTAACATCCTGGATTGAGTGTTATCAATTGTATTGACAGGCTGCTTAGGTGTGCCGCTGATATGGGAGTTGGAGGCACAGAGTTCTTTTGCAATACGGGCTATGCTCATGTTATCTGCGTAGAAGTCGACCAGGTTATAAATCTTTCCTGAGGTCTCTTTGTTGTCAATTGCCAAATCTATAGCCTGTGCTACATTCTCCGCACAAACTATCTTTCCGCCGCCGGAAACCTCTATATTACACCCGTGCTTAATATCTTTTACGATATGGTACCAGGCAGAGTGAGCCAGGTGCGGATTGATACCGTAAATGCCTACAGGACGGAAAATCGTTGTATCAAAGGCTTTTGTTGTGAAGTATGCATGACAAAATGCCTCTATCGATGCCTTATAAGCGCCGTAGTTTGAATCGGGTATCAGGGGATGGAATTCATCCAGCTTGATATGAGGAAAGATGTGCCCATACACTGCGCAGGAGCTGATAAAGATGAATTGCCTGATATGGGCTTGCTTCGATGCCTCTAACAATTCTATGCTACCGAAAAGATTTGCCTCTACGAATCTTTTCAGATCCTTATTGGCCGCCTCCTGAAAGGTAGCGCCCTTTCGCTCATACGCCATATGGATAACAACATCGGCGCCCTGGACAAATTTCCCCACAGTTTCTTTATCAGTAAGATCTCCTCTTACAAAGGTAATTTTTTTTTGATAATCCGACAGATGCAAGGTTTTGCTGTCGTTTCTTATCATGGCCTGGATCTGAACATCCCTTTCAAAAAGCCTTTTTGCTACATAATAGCCCAAAAATCCTGTTAAACCGGTAATAGCAATTCGCATAGTTTATTTCTCTTGTATTGATTCTGGAGATTTATCCAAAGTTCCGGAGATGTTTCAAATTCCCGGATGTGCTGGTTTTCCCATTAAATCAATCATATTCTCTTCTTATCTTCTTTCAATGATAATCTGTAATTTTATTATCAAAATATTGTCTTGGCAATGGGATAACACCTCATATGATATCACGTACTCCGTTAATAGTAACCTCGATGGTAATATCCCATCCTTTTCTGCATAACCCACAAAGTCCCCCTTAATAAAGGAGGATTCAGGGGGTTGTGTTTTTTGTAGTTGTATCTTTCCTTTCAAATTCTTCTATCCAGTTTTCAATTACCCGCACTACAGCGTGTATATCTTTTTTAACATCCCATTCATAAAACCGTAACACCGATAAACCTAATGATTCTAACTTCTGTTGTCTTATTTGATCGCTCGCAGATTTTTCATTATGGCTAATACCATCAATTTCAATTACCAATTTTAGCTTATTACAAAAGAAATCAACGATATAGTCGCCAATGGGCTTTTGCCGCATGAACTGATACCCTTTTATTTTCTTGCCTTTTAATATATTCCAGAGTAAGACCTCTGACAAAGTACTCTTTTTTCTGAGTTCTCTGGAAAGGATTTTTAATTTTGAATTATAGTAAATCCTCATATGATATTTTTAACACCCCTTGTCAAGGAAAACAACCCCCTGAATCCCCCTTTGTTAAGGGGGACTTTCCCGTATCTAAAAAATCTATTTCAATTAAGGGTCTTCTAAGTTCTGTGTGGGTAAATTTCCAATAAGAACTTCCTCTTTAGCGCAAACATAGTATCCGAATAATGAAACCGAACATATCATCAACTACAGAAAGATTCCCCAGTCTGTCATTGCGAGGGTCTTTTCCGAAGCAATCTCTTCTGAACTATTCAAAGGATTGCTTCGGACACTACCCTCGTAATGACATTTTCAGAATCCTCTCCATTTCATACACTTACCCATTAGCCAAAGACTCAGCTTTCTCCCTATTCTGTCCGGTTTCATTTATTGGATACTATAATAAGTCTTTTCAGGTTTTTGTATATTACACTATGAGCCTTTATTATTCTCATTCATCACATTTGAAAGTATTTTCGTTTGATTTGGTGACGTTCCGGGGACACATCGGGGACGGTTTTTTAGGGGTGGAAAAAATCATAAGGAGTTATAGGTAAAAACTTAAAAAATGGAGACGAGGGGAATCGAACCCCCGACCTTCTCGTTGCGAACGAGACGCTCTCCCGGACTGAGCTACGTCCCCACAGAGTTTCTGTTTCGGAGAAAATGTTAAAAGATATATTTCTATTATTATATATTTCATACTTTTAATTGCAAAATATTTCTTCGTTTCTGCCGTAAGGAATACATCATATTACAAAACTTCCCGAGTAGCCACACCACTTTTTCTTGCAGCATCGGCAACTGCCCGCGCTACATCTCTATGAACATTCTCGTTAAATACCCCTGGTATAATGTAATCCTCTGATAGGTGCTCTTCTTCAATACCACAAGCAATAGCGTAAGCCGCTGCCATCTTCATCTCGTCGTTAATTGTTGTTGCCCCGCTATCCAGCGCCCCTCTGAAAATACCGGGAAAACAGAGTACATTATTAATTTGATTCTGATAATCCGACCGGCCTGTGGCAATAATTCTTGCAATGCCCTCAATTGAATCCGGCTCAATTTCAGGATCAGGGTTTGCCATAGCAAATACGATAGAATTTTCATTCATGGTTTTTACGAAATCCTTATGGATAATATTGGGGCCGGAAACGCCAATAAAGACATCTTTGCCTTTCATAACATCGGCCAGAGTCCCTTTTTCTCTCTTTGGATTTGTGATTTCTGCCAAAGCTTCCTTGTCGGGATTCATATGGACTTTTCTGCCTTTGTAGATAGACCCTGCAGTATCGCATACTACGATATTTCTTGCCCCGGCCCTGAGAAGTATTCTGGCAATAGATGTTCCAGCGGCGCCAGCGCCGCTGATAACAATAGAAATGCCTTCCATTTCTTTTTTAACTACTTTTAGCGCATTGATAAGACCTGCGAGGCAAACCACCGCAGTGCCATGCTGATCATCGTGAAATACAGGAATAGCTAATTCTGCCTGTAATCTCTTTTCGATTTCAAAACAGCGCGGAGCCGAGATATCTTCCAGATTAATGCCCCCAAAAGTAGGGGCAATATTTACAATCGTTTTCACTATTTCACCTGCATCTTTTGTGTTGAGAAGAATGGGAAATGCGTCTATATTCCCGAATGTTTTGAATAACATGGCCTTGCCTTCCATGACGGGCATCCCTGCCACAGGACCAATATCACCTAACCCAAGGACCGCCGTACCATCGGTTATAACAGCAACGGTATTTTTAATAATAGTATACTCTCTGGCTAGTTCAGGCCTTTTCTGAATGGCTTTACATACCTTTGCTACGCCGGGTGTATATACCCTTGAAAGGTCCTCGAAGGTAGTAATATTAATACGGTTGCTGAGGAAAATTTTTCCTTTTTCATGAAGTTCGAAGACCTTATCTTTCATGCTGATTATTTCTATGTATTCTTTTCCTATAGCAGAAAGGGCATTTGCAATTTCTTTAACCTGTTTATCTGTAGTAACGTACACGGCTAAATCTCTAATCTTAAATTCCCTATTCACTTTAATGATCTGGATATTACCCATACTTCCACCTAATTTACCAATGGTGCTGAGCGCCCTGCCCAGTGTACCTGGAACATTTTTTAATTTTAGACGAATGGTTACAAGATTTTCTGCAAGTTTCATAAATTTTCAATCTCCTGAGTAGCATTGAATGTATAAAATAGTGAAAATATATTGTTATGAGATAAGAGAAAAGACAATTGCAGCGCATTATATCAATCTGCTGCAAAAAAGCATAGAACTATAGTAACTACTCAGGTAAAAATGTTGTTGCTCCTTATCTTGAGCAACTTCTCTCACGGTAGTTTATAAGATTCCCCGGTACAGAAATGATACAAGATAACACTTGATTACCGATGCTTATCGCCGTATAATCTGGCAATCATAATTATTATAATTCCATAATACTACAATACTTACTTCTCTACAAAGTTACCAATACCCATGCGTCCACATTGGCTAAAAACAAAATTATCTGCCGGTAAAAATTTTCATGACATAAAAGGTATTTTACGGGAAAAACAGCTCCATACGGTTTGTGAACAAGCCCTATGTCCAAATATCGGTGAATGTTTTGAACAGCGAACTGCAACGTTTTTAATCCTTGGCAATACCTGTACCAGACGGTGTGAATTTTGTGCTGTAAAGAAAGGGGATCCCGCGAGAATAGATAAAGGCGAACCTCACCGGATTGCAGAGGCTGTTAAGGAAATGGGGCTAGCCTATGTGGTGGTTACTTCTGTGACAAGAGACGATCTTTCTGACGGTGGCGCATCGGTTTATGCAGAAACTATTTACCATATCCGGAAGTATATTGAAAATTGTAAAGTTGAGGTTTTAATACCCGATTTTGGAGGGTCTTTAAAGGCGCTGGAGACAGTAATTCATGCAAGACCTGATATAATAAATCATAATATAGAAACTGTGCCTCGTCTTTATTCAAAAGTAAGACCTGTGGCAGATTATGCACGTTCCCTGAAGTTATTGAAACATGTGCATGAAAAAAACCCGTTCCTGATAACAAAATCAGGATTGATGTTAGGTTTGGGTGAAGAATGGAACGAAATAATCGAGGTTATGCAGGGCATAAGAAATGCCGGTTGCGATCTCCTCACCTTAGGACAGTATTTAAGTCCAGCGAGAAATGCTTTGCCAATTCAGCGCTATTATACCCCGGAAGAATTTGAAATATTGAAACGGGAAGGTATCTGTATGGGATTTACCTATGTGGAATCAGGACCACTCGTGCGGAGTTCCTACCACGCACAGAGGCAAACGGACTATGTCCTTATCTGATGAAATAAAACGGTACGTGGACGGTGAACCGGGGGAATTTGTGATTACAACCTCATGTTGTTTACAAGGAGTGAAAAAGGAGTAAAAATGCTCAGGAAACAAAGCTACTACAGGAGTAGCAGGCTGATTTTAGCTACTCTTTCAGGTATCAGTGTGTTAACCATAATCTTTTACCCTTCTTATGCTGTGTATGCAGAAACACCTTTGCAGTTATTTCAGAAAAAACTGAATTTTATCTGGCTTATTGTTTCTGCCAGCATGGTCTTTTTCATGCAAGTCGGGTTTACTGCCTTCGAGGCTGGCTCTGTGCAGGCTAAAAATGCAATAAGCGTTGCAGTAAAGAACATATTGGACTTTCTCGTAAGCGCCATAATGTACTTTTTACTCGGTTTTGGAATAATGTTTGGTGCAAGTTATAAAGGGTATTTAGGAACAAATAATTTTTTATTTTTCGGTATCGATACCCACCTGACTTCTCTGGGATATGCCTTTGTATTCTTCCAACTGGTATTTGCAAGTACTGCAGCTATTATTACATCCGGCGCCTTCTCAGAAAGGGCGAAACTTTCGACGCATGTCTGTACCACCATTTTTGTAGTAAGCTTCATTTATCCTGTTTTTGGTCACTGGGCATGGGGGCATTTATTTCACCACAACCAATTTGGCTGGCTTGGGAAGTTGGGATTTATCGACTTTGCAGGCTCTACCGTAGTTCACTCTATAAGCGGATGGGTAGCATTGTCCGGAGCCATTATGCTGGGGCCAAGGATGGGAAAATTTAATCCGGACGGCACCGCAAACAGGATGTACGGACACAATCTGCCTCTGGCTACCATAGGCACATTTTTCCTCTGGTTTGGCTGGTTTGGATTTAACGGCGGGGCTATTTTACAGGTAGATACCAGTATCGGGTTAGTAATCATCAACACAACCCTTGCAGGCGCAGTTGCAGGTGTTTGCGCTGTCGCTTTTGGAAGACTGAAAAACAAGAGATTAGATGCGGCAGAGATACTCCTGGGAATCATGGGCGGATTAGTTGCCATTGCCGCCGGATCAAGCAGGGTGAGCTCTCTCTATGCATGCGTTGTGGGATTCTGCGCAGGAATTATTGCAATATTAGCAAAGGATTTTGTTGAGAGGGTGTTAAAGGTGGATGATCCTGTAGGCGCTGTTTCCGTCCATGGTTTTTGCGGCGCCTGGGGTACGTTAGCCGTAAGCCTGTTTACACCCGCATCCGCATTCTCTATAACAAATTCTAACCGGCTTCTGCAGGCAGGTGTTCAATGTTTAGGGATTATCGCGGGATTTGTCTGGGCCTTTTCGATGGGTCTTTTACTTTTCTGGTGTCTAAAAAAATTTGTTGGCATCCGGATCAGTAAGGAAGAAGAGGTAAAAGGGCTGAACATCAGTGAGTATGCAGACGTTACTTCATGGCTTGACTTTGTAAAAATCTCGAAAGTCCAGGACCTGAATGCTGCATTACAGGACAAAATAAAAGAAAGAACAAGAGAACTTGAGCATATAAAGGAACATCTCGAAGAGGATGTAAAGAATCGAACATACGAATTAGAAGCATCGCGGGACGAACTGAAGAAAAAAGTAGAGCAATTAGAAAATTTTGCCAAAGTTGCTATCGGAAGAGAACTCAAGATGAAAAAGATGGAAGAAGAACTGAAGACATTAAAACAGAAAGAGCGCTCATAGCGATGGAGTAGTATGAAACTCGGTACTAAATGTGTCTTATCCATAAGTATTACTCTGGCGCTCATCCTGGGAATCAGCTTTACGTGGATTATTCAAAGGCAACGCTATTTATTAAAGGAAGAGATTAAAAAACAGGCAAAAATCCTCGTGAAGGAAGTAGAGATTACCCGCAAATATCTGGCAAGTGTTCAGGATATTATCAACACTGATCCCATAAGTGGCAATAAGGTTTTTAAAGGTCTGAATCCGGCAAAAGCCGGCAGTGAGATCTCTCATCGCATCAGCAAGAGCACCCCTTATATCATTCGGCAAATAAGCCTGAAATACAGAAATCCGCGTAATGCGCCGGACGATTTTGAAACAGCAATCCTGAAAACGATGGAAAAACAAAAGCCACAAGATGCATTTTCCCGCGAATCATTAGACGCAAATAATAAGAAAATATTGCGTTATATCGATCCTCTTTATATCGAAGAAGAATGTCTCCAGTGTCACGGCGAACCCTCGGGAGAACTGGATATTTCCGGACATAAAAAGGAAGGATACAAAATAGGAGATTTGAGGGGCGCTATAAGTATCATCGCTCCTTTGGAGCCTATTTATGCCAGTTTAAAGACAAATATCATAATACTCATCGGTATCGCATCGTGTTCTATTGGAATTGTTATTTCTGTTACCTTTCTGCTGATCAGAAAATTAATTACACGCCCAATAGCAAAGATATCCCACACCATGAACGCCATTGCCAGCGGCGACCTCGCGAAAAGAATACATATGAATTCAAGGGACGAGATTGGAATGCTCGTTACCTCCATAAATAAAATGACCGAAGACCTGCAGAAGACTACGGTATCGAAAGCTTACGTAGATAATATCATTGAGAGTATGATCGACACCTTAATTGTAGTAGATAAAAATAATAAGATAAAAACCGTTAATAAATCAACGCTGAAGCTCTTAGGGTATGAGGAAAAAGATTTAATCGGCAAAGAGGTAAGTATCATTTTACCTGATAAAGGCAATCCTATTGTAAACAGGAGGTGGGATGCTATTTCGAATGAGGATGTATTTAAAGATTACGATATTACTTACCGCAATCGCAATAACGAAGATATACCTATGCATTTTTGCGGACGTATTATGCGGAATCATGAAGGAGAGATACTGGGAATTGTCGGCGTTGCCCGTGATATGAGGCAGATAAAAAAACTTATCAGTGAATTATCTGACTTCAGAGAGGCCACTTTGTATATGCTGAGCGATCTTGAAAAAACGCGTTTGGAATTAGAAAGGGAAGAGAAGAAACTGGAATTGATAGTAACCGAGATTGGCGCTTATCTCTGCCTTATAGATAACAATATGAAAATAGCATGGGCGAATAAACCCTTTGAAGACCGGTTTGGTAAGATAAACAGTTTTATCGTACCGAATTGTCACAGCATCTTCGGTTGTGGCGAAGTGCCTCCTGAAGATTGTACAGCAAGCCGTGTATTCAAAACCGGTAAAATACAAGAAACAAAAAGGCTGGTGATTGGCAAAGATAATGAGAAGAAATACTACCATTTTATCAGTTCGCCAATAAAGGACGCTCAGGGAAATATCGTCCAGGTGCTCGAATTGATACAGGATATTACCAAGATGTGGCAAATGGAGCATCAGAAGGAGATTATCTACAATATCAACAAAATTATTACATCGGGTCTCATGCCTGAAATGTTTAAAGCCATAAGTAACGAACTTAAGCGCATTATTGATTTTGACCGGATTAGTATTGCCCTGCTTGATGAAAAAACACAAAGGTTTGAAGTTTTGGCAGTTGATACGCCATATGATTATACGGCAATCAGCGAAGGTGACTGGTTCCCGAAAGAAGGTAGTCTGTTAGAACGGGTAACGTTTACCGGTAAGCCATTTATTGTGAGAGATACTTCAAAAAGCGCCTTTTGGTCGGATCAAACGTTAATGAGAGAGGGAATAAAATCCAGACTGGGTTTTCCCCTTGAGTACAAAGGTGCCATTGTCGGAACAATTAATTTTGGAAGTAAAAGGGTAAACAACTTCTCGGAAAAACATTTCACCATACTAGAGCAGATTGCCATGCAATTAGCCATCGCAATAGAAAATACGCGGTTATTTGCAAAAACAAAAGAATCGGAGGAAAGATACAGAGATCTGTATGATAATGCCCCGGATATTTACATAACGAATGATGAAAATGGCAGTATCATTAACTGTAATCAAACAGGCGCAGCGATTCTTGGATATAAAAAAGAAGAACTCATTGGAAGGCATATCTTTGAATTTCAAACAGAAAAGACACGAAGGATCATGGAAGAATTATTACCAAAACGTTTTAGTGGACAACTCGCAAAAGGGTTAGAGTTGCAGATGGTAAAAAAGGACGGAAGTATCATCGATGTAAGTCTGAACGATAATCATATCTGTGATAATAGCGGTAGAATTATTGCCATCAGGTCTGTCTACAGAGACATAACTGCCAAAAGAAAGCTGGAGGTACAGCTTGTAGCGGCAGAAAAGTTAGCCTCACTGGGAAGGGTTGTTGCAAGTGTTGCTCACGAAATCAATAACCCACTGGAAGGGATCACGAATTACTTACAGTTACTTCTGGAGAATATGTCTAAAGATGAAGAAGAAAGAAAGTATGTTGAACTTGTAATGGAAGGTATTCATAGAATAGCAGGCATTGTAAGACGTTTGTTAGAATCTAATCTGAATATCCTGGAAGAAAAGGGAGACCATAATATTAACCATCACATTCAAAATATTGTAAGTTTATTGCAAAGAAAGCTTACTCAAAATACGATAACGGTAAATCAATTTTTGGACAATAACCTTCCTCAGATAAGGTGCCACCCTAATCAATTAGAACAGGTGTTTACGAATCTTATACTTAACGCCATCGATGCAATGCCATATGGCGGAGTTATCAATATTGTTACCCAGATGGAAAACGAACACCTGTTGATCAGATTTACCGATAACGGCTATGGAATACCGGATAAAGACCTGCCAAAAATCTTTGAGCCTTTTTTTAGTACAAAAAAAGGAACCGGTTCAGGATTGGGTTTATGGATATGCTATAATATCATTACCGAACATGCAGGCAGGATCGATGTTAAAAGTAAACTTAACATGGGAACAACGATTCAAATTACTTTGCCTCTTTAGCTTTCCCCTGAGAGGATTTATAGATAAATTCTTCAGAATTAATGAAGAAAAGAAGAGAAAGGTTTAGAGTTTAGAATTTTTTGTCAACTCTAAACTCTAAACGTCTTTGCCATATTTTCCGACTTATTCAGTCAGGTTTTTATTTATACTGGATATTATACGATCTCTCATTGCCGTGTTGTAGAAATGCAATTGCCTTTACCTTCTTATGCTCATCATCGTGGGCAATGTACTCGAGATGTTTCGTCTCTTTAGCCAGGTCAACAATAATATCAAAAAGCCATCGCTCGTATGGAAGTGATGCAATCTCTAAGAGTTCGTAAGCAGTTTTTTGTGATATTTCACCCTGTTTCCACCGCTTCGCAATACTGCTTATTTCCTTATAGAGATTATCCTGAACGGAGAACCGGCAATATTGATATCTCTTATTATCGACAATTTTGTCTGTAATAACGTCAGGCTCTGAATACAGCGGTTGTTCATGGTCTACGACCTTTATCTTTTGCATAGGACACTCCTTTTGGATATTAATCCAAATTAGCAAATTATGAATTACCTTAATAAATTCTCTATAAAAAAGAGGTGCAATAATTATTCCAATTGTCTATTTATTCTATAAATAACTATATTATTACTATTTATGACTTTTTCTAGAACAGAATATAATTTCAAAAAATGGCTGAAATCAACCTTTTTGCCCTATTTTAAACGAGGTAGCTAATCGATGATCAGAAAAAAGAAGATATTAGTGGTAGAAGACGATGAATATGTTCTGGGTAGTATCAGGATCCTTTTGAATAAAGAAGGATATGAGGTCAATACAGCTTTGAACGGATTGGAAGCGTTGAATTTATACCGAAGAGAATCGTATGACCTGGTTATTGCTGACCTTAAAATGCCTCAGATGGATGGGATTGAATTATTAAAGCAGTTAAAACTCGAATTTTCTGATGTATCTTTGATTATGATGACGGCTTACGGAAGTATTAGAACTGCAGTTGAGGCTATGAAAATGGGCGCTTACGACTATGTTACCAAACCTGTTTCTGCAGAAGAGATACGGCTGGTTATTCAACGCGCCTTTGAAAGACAAAACTTAATTACCGAAATCAAGACCTTACGAAAGGAACTTGAGGAGAGATTCAGTCTTGACAATATCATAGGAAAATCATACGCAATGCAGCGGGTTTACGATTTGATCCTTCAGGTCGCAAATACTGATGCTACTGTTTTGATTACCGGTGAAACAGGTACGGGAAAGGAACTGGTAGCGCACGCTATCCACCACAACAGTAAAAGGAAAAATTGCCCTTTTGTAGTCATCAATTGTAGCGCCTTACCTGAATCTTTACTGGAAAGCGAACTCTTCGGGCATGAGGAAGGCGCTTTCACCGGGGCAACAAAACAAAGAGTTGGTAAATTTGAATTTGCAGATACCGGAACAGTCTTTTTTGACGAGATGGGTAATCTGCCCCTTTCCATGCAAACAAAACTTCTCAGATTATTACAGGAAAAGTCTTTTGAAAGAATTGGCGGAAATCAGACAATAAAAGTTGATGTAAGAGTTCTTGCAGCCACGAATAAGGATCTCAACAAACTATCAGAAGAAGGGTGTTTCAGAAAAGATTTATATTACCGCCTAAATGTTATTCCAATACAATTGCCATCGTTAAAAGAGAGACGAGAGGATATCCCATTGCTCGTAACTCACTTTATTGAGAAGTATAACAAGGTTTTTAAAAAGGAGATTAAGTCTATCTCACAAAATGCCCTGAATATAATGATGTCCTACGGTTGGCCAGGTAATGTAAGAGAACTGGAGAACCTGGTAGAACGCGCTTTAATAATGGCAAAAGACCATATTATTAGTGAGATAGAATTACCCGTGTCTAATCAAAAACAGACAAGAGAAAGATTTGAGGATATAGATAACAATCAAATTATAGGCATGAGCCTGGAGGATTTCCTGGCGCATTGTGAAAATAAGTACATAACCAGGCTATTAAAGCAATGTAAAGGACGAATTGATTCCTCTGCAAAGATTTCCGGAATCGATGTAAAAACCCTTTATAGAAAAATGAAGAAGTACAATATCAATAAAGATTTTTTTAAAGATTAAAGTTTATCTGAAAACCTCCCTATCAGGTAAACTCCATATTCAGATAACTGAAATAACCCCGTAGAAAAGAAATGTTCATAGAATAGTGCAGAAATTCCCGAAAATTCCTTTCATGCCCTAATTTTTATAAAGTATCTCATACCATAAACTTATATCTCTCCAATCTCAGCAACATCATTTTTAGGGCATATATGCCCTTTGCATATATTTTTCCTATACGTTGTTAAAATACACTTACTAAATCAGTAAATACATAACTTAAAACCACTTAGAAAGCTCTTATGCGGCTTTTTTATTTTTTATTCTCAATGGTATTTTGATTGCTTTTTGAAAATCGTGAAGAACCGTTATGAGTCTAAAATTAAAAATCATTTTTCATGAAAGGCACAGATAATGAAAAGATTAACGGCATTGGTGAAGCCCAGGGCAGTAGATGCAGTAAAAGATTATTTTAAGTCAATGGGGTATCCGGTATTGAAAATGGCATATATACGATATGACCGGCAAGGCGCAAGCCGGTCTGTTTTCTGGCGTGGTGAGGAATATATCGTCGACTTAATATCACATGCAAAGGTTGAGGTTATTTTGATAGATGAAGATGTCGATGAGGTAACTGGCGCCATTGATAATCTTTTATATGAGAAAAATGGGAATAATAATGGAGAACATGAATATGCGTTACGATTAAAGTCAAAGGTAGTACAAGAGGATATTGCAACAGAAAAGGGTAGATGGGTAAGGATGCAACCAAAAGAAGAACTAAAAATTGATGAACAATCTGAAGAAAAACTGTTGGAAATTACTGATGTTTATGCGTAGTTTTTATTGGTAGAGAAATTTTGTGGAGGAAATTGAAAATGAAGAAAATAGAGGCAGTTATTCGCCCTGAACGTTTTCCGGCAATAAGTGCGGCGTTACAGGAGATAGAAAAAAGCGGAATGACGGTAAGCGAGGTCAGAGGACACGGAAGTGAAGCGGGCGCAGTCCAGATATGGCGTGGCAGGCAATATAAGGTTGATTTGCATCAAAAGTTAAAACTCGAGATCGTGGTTCACGATGCGGATGTAGACCAGGTTGTTAACATGATTATTGACGGGGCGCAAACAGGGGCAAACGGAGATGGCAAAATATTCATATCGCATGTAGAATCTGCAATCCGCATCCGCACGGGTGAGGCAGGAGACCGTGCCATTGCGAATGGAAGGGTTGTTAAATTATCATCCAAAGAGGAAACAAAAAACAATGAGGTCGTTGAGATTCCCGAAAAAGGTATTGCAAATAAAAACGTAGCTTATTCAAAATTACAAAAAGATAGTCATGATGTTAATAACTATGCTCAACCATAAAAGGAGGCTCTCGTGCTCAGTATATCAGGAATGAAATTAAAATCTCTCGGAAGGCTCATAGGATACAGCATTCCCATGATTTTGTTTTGTACATGGAAAAGCGCACAGGCAGGCGATCCCAACGGCGCATTGACGTTCTCTCACAGCCTCGAAGGGTTGAATATCTCAGGAAATTTTGTCTGGATACTCATGACGGCTTTCCTTATTCTGTTTATGCAGGCAGGATTTGTTTTATTAGGTGGTCTTGTAAGTTCTAAAAATATGCTCAGCTATATGACACATTGCTTCATGGCAACAACAGCAGGCGCATTTATTTTCTGGCTTTTTGGTTTTGCGCTTATGTTTGGCGGCTCTGAACTTGGACCCGGACTTGATAAAGGCAATCCCTTTATTGGTTACAGCGGTTTTATGCTTCTCGGAGAAACGTACGATGTAAAAACCGTTTTACTCTTTATCTTTATGGCCGTTGTAGCAACTTTTATTGGCAGCATTATAGCTGGTGCTGTAGCAGAAAGGATTAAATTCCCTGCTTATTTACTTGCATGTTTCCTGGTGTATACCTTTATTTATTCATTTTACGGCCATTGGATATGGGGTGAAGGCTGGCTGGCAAAATTACCATTTGGAGTCGGAGTTAAGGATTTTGCAGGTTCCGGGGTGGTTCATGCATCAGGTGGAATATGTGCCTTTATGGGCGCATGGGCTCTGGGTCCAAGAATCGGCAGATTTAATGTGGATGGTTCTGCTAACGCCTTACCAGGGCATAATATTGCATATGTAATCCTTGGGACGATTATCCTTGCCTTTGGATGGCTCGCTTATGATGCCGGAAGCACACTCGCCATATCAGACTTAAGATCTTCAATCATTGCATCCAACACCTTCCTTGCTGGCGTTTCAGGTGCTGTTATCGTCATCTTATATTTATATATAAAGACAAAAAAAGCCAATGTAGCCGAGGCTTGCAACGGTGCCCTGGCAGGTTTTGTGGCAATTTCAGGACCATGTGCATATGTTGCTCCCTGGTCTGCTGTTATCATTGGGCTCATTGGCGGTTTATTGATGTGTGGCACTACCTGGCTGGTTGAACACAAGTTTAAGGTAGATGACCCACTTGGGGCCATATCTGTCCACGCAACCAATGGACTATGGGGGCTCCTTGCTGTAGGCATATTCGCTGATGGCTCATACGGCAAAGTAAGCGGATTGATTACAGGTTCCGGGCAACAATTCCTTGCCCAGTTTATTGCCTTCCTCACCGTCATTGTCTGGGCAGGCGGACTGGGTTTTGCCATATTCTTCGGGTTGAAACATACCATTGGCATAAGAGTTTCCAGAACAGAAGAACTCGACGGCCTCGATGTGAACATACATGGTATCAAGTGTTATCCCCCGGAAGGTAAATATCTTGAGGATATCGATGATATAATTCGTAAACATATCCAGTTAGGCGAGCTTGTCAGCAGATAAGTTAATATTGTTCTAAATACTGTTGTATTACATTTGTGGTATGGGTAGGGGCGAACCTTGTGTTCGCCCACCCTTTTAAGCAAATTCAAACCTGTATATTTTCTCTTAATGAGTGCGAATATAAGATTCGCCCCTATCGCCAATTTTGCATATTATTTTGGGTAACTGCGGTTATAGTATCCGAGAGATGAAACCGAACAGAATAGGGAGAAAGTTGAGTCTTTGGCTAATAGGTAAATGTATGAAATGGAGAGGATTCTGAAAATGTCATTACGAGGGTAGTGTCCGAAGCAATTCCTTGAATAGTTCAGAAAAGATTGCTTCGGAAAAAACCCTCGCAATGACAGACTGGGGAATCTTTTGTTTACGGTATCAATTCCCCTGGTATACTAATATCTGTTACGATAACTTCACCGGTATAGCTTGGCCCGTCCCCCAGATAAAATCCCCTCTTACCAGCCGCGAAGGTCACAGTCTTTACAGCCTTAATAGCAGCGCCCAAGACCTTACCCGTATTGCAGTCAATCCCGGAAGGTATATCCACAGATACCGTAGGTTTATTGAGATTATTGATACCGTGAATAAACGTCTTAAAAGGTTCCCGTACCTCCCCTGAAAGACCCGTTCCAAACAACGCATCAATCAGGATAGTATAACTATCCAGTTCCTTCACAGCATTATCTCTATCAGCGCTATCAATCATCTCTTGAACAGGCACTCTCATACGTAAGAGTATTTGCAGATTTGTGCCTGCATTTCCATCCTTTAAAATATCGGCAATCTTTGCAAGGAGAAAAACTTTCAGAGGAATGTGGTAATTATGAAGATGCCGGGCAACGACAAACCCGTCTCCCCCGTTATTCCCTTTCCCGCATAAAATAGCCACCTTTACCTTCTCCGGATTATCGATCATCTTCATAACCTCTTCAGCCACATTCCGCCCGGCATTTTCCATGAGGATAATGCCGGGAATCTTATATTCCTCAATGGCCTTCCGGTCTAACTCCCGCATTTCTTCACGTGTTAAAGATGTGTTCATAAAGAAAGACTCAATAAAGTTATTGTAGGCGCCCGAAAGAAAATATATTTTCCATGGATAATGTAAGTCCATGTAAGGCCGATTCAATTTCTCCCATTTGCCCTTACAGAGAATGTATTAGCATCTTAATACTACAAATTTTAATGCAAACTAACAAGTTTTGTTTTCTAAATCATAAGAGTCCCGCATCTGAAAAGAATCCTTGTTCTAGTGTTACTTCAAAAAGGTCCGATCCAACCCAATTCTCTTCCATCCTGTCACACTTTAAAACTAAAATTAATTTTTCAGTAACTTTTTCAATTCGATAGAGTCCTATAGATAAATTCAATAGAATTACGGTATACAATAGCTTACATATCAAGGTATCATTTAGCCAGGGTGGCACTGACAAACTTTGTTTGTCAGTGTATGATATTCCCTATCCACTCCAATATTGAAACAAGCACGGACAAACCAGTTTGTCCATGCCACCCTGAACTTGCTTACAGAAAATGAAAATTCCTATACATCTATATCAAATTAATATTGAGTAACAATAGAATAATTACTGGAGTATTTCTGGCTAAGTTATCTATAGGAATTTGTATAGAATAAAGTGACATTTATCGCTATACATAAAAAGCATACCTTAACAATTAATCAATATGTAAATTTAATTTGAGCAAATCAATGTTTTCATCTTCATATTCATAAAAAACCCAGTATTCTCTATTGTATTCAGTTTTTATAAAGCTAGCCAACTTTTGCTTTACCTCACCAATGAATTGTTTTCTATTTAATACAGCATCGATAATAACTTCTTCATCATAGCGTTTGTAAATTTGTAAATAGAGATAATCAACATCTCCTGTAGGATAGGCAATTAAAGTCTTTTCTTCACCTTCTTCATCTATATTAAATGATACTGGCATCTTCTGATTATTAATTTCATCAAGCCATATAATAAGAGCTGAAAAGGGAGAATACGCATTCGAGCAATTTATTACAAGATGGGTAGAATCAATATCGATTATAAAGTCAATCCAACCATACATGTATTTTTTCTTTTCATCAATCTGAGTAAATCTTACTACTATGTTACTCGGCTTAAAATTCCTTTTTAACTCAAAGAGACGGGTAAAGGATTCTTTAGAATATTTAACGAGATTTAAATTTTTTCCCTCATTCAGAAGTGTATATCTCCCGCTTCCTACCTCACCGTAAAAAATACCGCAAGAGAAAGAGCTTATACGTTCATCCCATGGTTCAAATGATGTGTTACACCAACTAACAAACTCAAATACATTATCCCATAGAATATTTTCATATTGTGTAATTTCAACCGGCAGATGTCCGTCATTATCAAGAATTTGGATTACCATTTTAAAATTTTGCTTAATCCACAAAAATATCCTTTCTGTAATTGTTATTGGAATAAATCCATCACCAGGTGATAATTTTGTACCTAAAAGATCGAACATTTCTATTTTATTCAGGAGTTTATTAATTTTATGGATAAGATAGTTACCTGAATATTTAAATTTTTCTCTTTTAAGTCTGTTTAATTCGTCTTTGCATGAATCAATAGTAGCTATTAGGTTTGCTTTAACTGCCTGGTCTAAGCACATAGATATAGGCATGATAATTCCAGGATAAGGTGTATAGCTATCACCACATTTGCGATTTACAACAAATAGACCCTTGTTATACTTACTTCGTTTTTGTCTAATTTCTTTAAAACTTGCTCCCCATCTACCAATCCAGACAAAAGGATAAAAACCATCCAAACATCCCTCAATATTTCCACACTCTCTGAAATATTTTTTTATCTTCTTATCCATACAACAATTCCTTTCTCAATTTTTTGTCTTTCTTCCTGTAATTGCCTCAAACCTTTTAATGAGTAACTTTTTAAGTTCTGTGAAGGATGTAATCTGTAATCTTATCCTGATGTTCAGTATCATCAGCATGGAATGCACATATACCAAATTTATTACATACATCTTTAATTGTATTAAGCACATCATCAAGATCTGGATTCGATTTGTCCATCCACATGAGAATAAAGGCAGTATTAGGAATAAGGTTGTTAAACGAATTTTATCTTAGATACTGTCTATCATTTGTTGAAGAAGGTATGGACTCTATAATAAACAATACTGAGTCCATCCCTTTCTTTGCCTTCTCTTTAGCCTCATCTAAAGTTGTTTCTTAGTCGATATCGACTTTACTATCTCCAAACAAGAAAGGATGATCTATTACTCTAACTGTCCTTGATCCACTTTCTGGATAAGGTCGCTTATATTTATGTTTTTTTATTGCGGCCATTACTTGACGCATCAGATAATACAAGAAATCTCGATTATATAAGACATAAGGAGCACCTCCAATAATTTTTAAATCTTCTTGATATTGAAAATAATTCAATTATTTTCGATAATATTTCTGTCGTATTCTTTTATATCGTATAAGGCGTACGTCTCTTCATCAATTAGCTTATCCGTTTGTTCAATCTCCTTCTTTAAGGAATACCATTTATCAGTATTTTCAGAGGTCTTTTGTAACTCTTTGTTGATCCTAAGCATTTTGTCGGCAAGGGTGACAAGTTCATCATGTTTGGCTTTTTGAATAGGATTAGAAAGATCAAGGAGCTTTACGGGAAGTTGCTCTATGTACTGCTTGTTATAGGCAAAATAGCCGTGTCTGAATGGACTGCTGATATTTTGCAGGTAAAAATCAAGCAGTCTGCTATTTAAAAGGGTAAGGATGTAAAGAGGCGAGAGCTTGGCATCCTCTTTCAAGATAATCCCGTATCCACCACCGCCACCGCCTCCACTGCCGACAAAGTAATATTCACCATTCTCGTCATAGGTAAATGAGGCTTTATTAGCAATGGATGGAGTCAAGAGTTTTGGAGTTTCAAACAATGTTAAGCTTTTTGGATAAACATAGCCATACCAATCTGCATGTTTCATTTTCCCTTTTTCTCTATCAGTAAGCGTTGTCTTATTATCGAGAAGATACTGCCAACAGAAAGGATAATGTTTTTCAAATATTTCCTTAGAAATAAGCTTTCCATTTTTGTAAGGAAAAAGAACAAAACGTGAAACTATTTCTGTATGGTATCTCCTAATATCCAAAGAACCTTTAAGAAGTGGGTGAACAATCTCTTTCTCTAAAAGAACTTTCTTTCCAAGTGAGAAGGAATACAATGATAATAAGTGCTTATCCTTTACTTGTTCATTTGTCTTTTGCAAGAGATAAACTTTATCAGCACTTGTTACAAGACCTTGAAATATTTTCTCAACCACATCAACAAATCTTACATTCCCTTCTTCAATTCCCTCCAAAATTTCACTGTATCGTGAAGTCGCAAAGCTCCAAGGACTTGCAGTAAGCTTATTATGATTTATCTTTACAAACTGCGTTTCAAGGTCATCAAGATTTGCCCTCTGATTTTCTTTCAGATAATTAGCAGCGGATACATAAAGGACATCTCTATTTTGTGTCTTTTGCAAAAAGAGAAGCATGGTGTACGTTGTTGCTTCTCCAAATATCTGCGCATCGCCAAAATCAACGATCTTCCATACGGCACACTCACGGCTCAATAACTCCCGTAACTTTTTTCCATAGTCTGAGACCATGAATTTGTTAGGCAATATGAACCCTGCAAATCCACCCTTTCGTAAAAGTCTGTATGTCTGTTCTATAAACAGGAGATATATGTCATAGCTTCCCCTGGCAGACTCAAACGTATCACCGAAATATGCAACCTCATCTTTTGGCAGTGTTTGTATCCTTATATACGGCGGATTTCCGATGATCACATCAAAGCCGCCGTTATTCATAACATCACGAAACGCCTCATCCCAGTTAAGGTATCGCTTCTCTTCCGGATGATCAAAATATTTCATAAGCTCAAGCGGCTTACCGCTTATCAGCGAGTTACCGCATTTGATATTCTCGGTAAGGTTCGGAAGGATTGCCCTCCGTTTTAACGTACGCAACAAAAGATTCAACTGGCATATCTCAACTGCCTGCGGGTCTAAATCAACACCATAGATATTCCTGCTTAAAATCTCTACCTTCCTGAAAAAATCAAACTCCATCTGTGATACCTTACTCTTTTGTCTTCTTTGCGTCTCCAGATAGCCGTCCATAACGTCCAGCGCCTCGACAAGAAATGAGCCGCTGCCACACGCAGGGTCTAGTATCCTGATATTCATTGCCTTATACAAAGGCATCTCCTCTAACATCCTGCCAAGGGTATTCTTTACAATGTATTTCACAACAAAGGTCGGCGTGTAATAAATCCCCTGTTCTTTCCTCTTCTTGTGCTCTTTCTTTACCGAAGCCCTTTTCTTTGCCTGGTTTAAAATATGACCAAGGTATTGCTCATAAATACCGCCAAGAATATCGCTGGATATGGCTGAAAAATCATACCGGTAACCCTCGCTCGTCTCATAAAGGCCGTTGATAATCCTTTCGAGAGGCTCGTTATCTATCAGCCAATTTTCTGATGCGTGAGGCATAAAGAGTTTTGAATTGTAACCATCATCAAAATTGCGGAATATCTTCGCAAGGGTTTTTACTAGCGACTTACCCTCTGACTGGCTGCGTATGGCAGAAAGGAGTATGTTCGGTTCAATCCCCCTATCTTCAGTAACCCTGATAAATACAAGCCGGTCAAGCGCCCTCTGTACCCCTTCATCAAGCTCTTCATACTCAAGTTTGTTTTGAGTGTGATACTGTTTTGTCAAAAGGGTACGCCATTCCATCATATCCAGAAAGAGCTTATCTCCGACAGGCATCCGCTTTACTTTCTTCCCCCATTTCTCAGCCTCTTTATCAAGAAGACCTTGTTGAAAGGCCTCTTTCGACAGAAGCCAGAGTTGTTCAAACCGCGACAGATACTCGTTAACGGGGATTTCAAAGAAGAGACTCTCTTTCAGGTTCTTTGCGGATACCTCTGCGTTAAAAACCTTTATTGACTCAAAGTCTGTCAATACAGCCCATGTACATCCTTTATTCCATGAATAGTTTATTGCCTGTTCTGCCCATTTCCCAACATTAAGATCAATCTTTAATGCCTTTGCCTCAAGGAAAAACTTTGGGATACCATCAATCCTGAATGCCCAGTCAACACGCCCTTTTGAAATACGTTCCTCCGGCGTTACTTCATCTGCATGGATATTATGAATGTCCCAGCCAAGGAATTGGAACAGAGGAAGGATGAATTCGTTGACCGTTTGCGCCTCATTGAAATCCTTTATTCTGCCTGTATCAGCGAGCTTTTGGTATTTTTCTGCAAGATGAGAAATATTTTGCCTGGATTGAATTTTATCCATAGAAGATTTAGGGATGATAGTTTGTGTATGCAATAAGACCTCGTCAAGTATGTGTTTTTAACACGTCAACATGATAAACTTCAGATAGGGTTCTATCAAATAAATTCCATCAATAGGAAAATCCAATCCCTGTGATGATACGTCAATAATCTTGTATGCCTTTGATGTATAATTTTTAATCCTGGGCAATAGCTGAAAAAATTTTGAAAAGTTGATTTTCGCTATATTGGTAGAGAAGATAAGAATGCCATCATCGCGAAGGATATTGAGTCCGATCCCGATTAATTCCGGAAAATCCTTTTCCACGCTAAATACCCTTGTTTTACTGGTGGAAAAACTTGGAGGATCCAAAATAATTACATCAAATAATCGGCCCTTTTTTTGAAATCTTTTGATCCAATCCCACACATCCCCCACGATAAACTCATGATTGTTTCTATCCAGTTGATTGAGTGAAAAATTTTTCTTACTCCATTCTATTGCCTTTTTCGACAAATCAACATTAACCGTCCTGTTAGCACCACCCAGGCCCGCATAAACTGAAAAGGAGGAGGTGTAACAAAAACAGTTTAATAACTCTTTACCTTTGGACAGGGTTTGTATCTTTTTTCTATTATCCCTTTGATCGAGAAAAAGTCCGGTACCACCGCCATCCTGAAATGATATATTGAACTTTATGCTATTCTCCACTACTACAAAATCTTTAGGAATTTCTGGCCCAAAAATAAGACGGGTCTCAACATCTTCTCCTTTCAATCGTGTCTTTTGTGTGATATTTTCTGGTTTAAAGATTTCGTTAAGGGCGATAGAAATCTTATTTTTTGTATGCTCTTCATATGGCTTGAAATATTGGATCAGGAAATTTTTATCATAAACATCAATCGTTACCTCAGGTAAGGCATCTCCATAAGAATTTACCAGACGAAACACATTTGTGGCAGTATAATTTATATACTTTTTTCTTAAAGACCACGCTTTGTCAATAATTCGCTTATAGGGTGACATATTTCTGGTTTGTAAAAAACCGCAATTTTTCAGAGATTACTATTAACTTGACAATTACGAAATTAGTTATAGAATGAAAAGCGATATAATGCAGAGATTCGATACACCCAATTCATTTTTATAGAATTAAAGCATAGAAACTTTATTCTTCTGGTAAAGAAACTTTATTAAGCAGACATAAGCCTTTTATATTGAGAATACTTTTCCAAAAGGGGAGGGGAAGAAATGAAGCATAAGGGTATCGGCATTATTATAACTACGTTTCTTTTCTGTCTTGGCTTACCAGTTGTACTGTTTCAAAATACCATTTATGGAAATAGCAACGCTAAGGCTGAAATGCACGGTGTAGTAAGCTCAGTATTAGGGTCTATCATTTCAATTCTCAACGATACCATGGACATAGATGCAAGCAAGGCTAAAATAAAGTTAGAAGATTGCACTATTTCTCTTCACGCCAGCGATATTGCAGCAGGTGATGTGATCGAGGCAAAAGGATATATAAAGAATGATTCTTTTATCGCTGAAAAGATAAAACTAAAAGGGTCCTCAAGCCTGGAGGGCATTATTACAGAGGTAGGTATGAATACTATTACACTTCTGGGGCAAGCAATAGACATCAATTCAGCCCTCTGCATAAAGGGAATACCTGCTGTAGGAAAAAAAGCAAACGTTTACGTAAGAAATTCAAATTTCGGCTTAGTTGCCATTATGGTTAGTATTGAATGAGTAACGGCATTGCACTGTTATAGCTTTCGCAATTCTGCATCGAGTGTTGTATGAAGCACATCGAGGATAGTCCACTCAGCAGTTTCAACCTCTTCACTTTTTAGCGTACGGTCTTCAGCTTGAAAACAAAGGTTAAAGGCAACGCTTTTTTTTCCTGCCGGTATCTGCTTGCCACGATAAACATCAAAAAAATGTATTCCTTTTAAGAAGGATATATGGGTAGCCGTAATACACTTTTCAATAGACGTCCACGGTACCTCTTCATCAACAATAATTGCCAGATCGCGAAAGACAGGGGGGTATGGCGACAAAGGATGATATCTTTTTTCAAAATTTGATTTTTCTGCCAGGAAGTCCATATCCAACTCGGATAAACAGAAGGATGTTTTAAACCCCAATTCTCTGCTAGCCTCCCCCAAATACCCCAAAGTTTTATCATCGAGTTGAATCTTTGCTGCCCTTTCATCCCTAAACAATTTGGGTTCACTGAAGGGAATCCATTCACGTTTTAAAGAAGAGATACCTAAGTGCAATACTAATGATTCAATAATACCCTTCAAAGTGAAAAAATCCGCATCTATGAGCAGGGATAAACAGGTCTTTTCGTGAGGCAGTTTATCGCCTGCAAGATAAACTCTGGCGATCTCAAATATCTTTATGGATTCGTTACCATGATTCACATTATATCTCTTGGTGTTAATAAGGCTTGGTAATAAGCTCGTCCGCATGCGACTCTCTTCCTGTCTAAGCGGATTGGCAATATCCAGGGACTCTCGCTCTGACCACAGTTTTACTGATTGTAATGGTGAAATATCGACAATACTAAAGGTCTTGACTTCATAAAACCCAAGACCAATGAGAAACTGACGAATACAATCCTCTACCGCCTCATATTTGCTTTTTATACTGCCCCGGACACAAATGGATGTCTTTGCAGGAATGTTATTGTACCCATAAATTCTGGCTATTTCCTCAATCAGGTCAATCTCACGATAAATATCACCCCGGAAGCTTGGCACCACAACATCTATAAAGTTATCAACCTCGTTTACGATAGTAAATTGAAGCCTTTTTAGGATATCGCTGGCAATGTCTCTTTTTATTTCTATGCCCAAAATTCTCTGAAGTCTTTCTATACGAAGCGGAATCCTTTTCTTCTCATACTCTCTCTGCTTTATATCAATAACTCCGCTCACTATTTCTCCATCAGCCAATTCTTTCATAAGCTTTACAGCCCTTTTAGACGCCAGTTCTATACCCCCCGGATCTGTACTCCGCTCAAAACGATACGATGAATCCGTGAATACGCCTAACTCCTTTGATGTGCGTCGCACGTGTCCTGGCTCAAATAAAGCGCATTCCAGAAGGATATTCCTGGTTGAATCAGATACTTCTGTTTCCTTGCCTCCCATAACACCTGCAATAGCTACCGGCCTTTTGCTGTCGGCAATAACCAGCATATCATGAAAAAGCGCCCGCTTTACTCCGTTTATAACAACAATCATTTCCCCGTCTAAAGCTCTTCTTACCACGATTTTTTGATCTGCGATCTTATCCAAATCAAAAGCATGGATCGGTTGTCCCGTCTCCATCATCACATAATTTGTGATATCTACAATATTATTTACCGGCCGGATACCTATACACCTCAACTTTTTTTGCATCCACTCCGGAGAGGGTCTCACGGTTACATGCCGTACAACTCTGGCGGTATAATGAGGACATAACACAGGATCTTCAACGGTAACATCAATAAATTTTGTTACCTTGGCAGATAGTGTCTCAAAATCCGTATCCGGTATGTGTAACGCTCCTCCGACCGCCGCAATTACTTCACGCGTTATACCAATAATACCAAGGCAATCTGGTCGATTGGAAGTAACTTCTACCTCCAGGCAGTAATCGTCTTCTACCGGTTTAATATCGGCAACTACCAATCCTGCATTGGTTAACTTATCAGCAAGCTCTTCAGGAGATAAGTAAAAATACGCATATTCTTTTAACCAGTTATAGCTGATCTTCATCTAAAATTGAGAGAGAAAACGTATATCATTTTCATAAAAAAGGCGGATATCAGAGATACCGTGTTTTAGCATGGTAATCCTCTCTACTCCCATCCCAAACGCAAAACCCGTATATTTTTCAGTATCATAATGGACAGCTTTGAATACATGAGGATCAACCATTCCGGCTCCTAGTATTTCCACCCATCCACTGTAAGAACAAACACTGCATCCCTTACCCGAACACAGAGAACACGAAATATCTACCTCGGCACTCGGTTCTGTAAAGGGAAAAAAGGATGGTCTAAAACGCATCCGGACATCCTTGCCAAAATAGGTTTTAATAAATTGGTTCAGTACTTCCTTCAGGTCTGCAAAGCTTACCCCCTCATCCACGAGCAGACCTTCTACCTGATGAAACATAAATGAATGCCTGGCGTCAACCGTATCAGGTCTGTATACTTTGCCAGGGGCAATAATACGGATCGGCGGTTTTTGTTTCTCCATAATACGAATCTGAACCGTAGACGTCTGGCTTCTTAAAAGAATATCGTTTTTAATATAGAAGGTATCAAAATCAGTTCGGGAGGGATGATCCGCCGGAATATTTAAGGCCTCAAAATTATAATACTCCAGCTCTACCTCAGGTCCGTAAACGACATCGAAACCCAATCGGGCAAATACTTCTTTGACATCGTCAATGGTTTGAGTAAGTGGATGCTTTTTCCCTGTGACAGGCAATTTCCCCGGCAAGGTTATATCAAATATCTCATGGTTAACTTTTAGAACCGGTTCACGGGATAATTTTTCTATAACCTCTTCTATGAAACTGGCAACTTCCGCCTTTAAAGCGTTAATTTGTTGTCCGAATGCAGCACGTTGCTCTGCCGGTAACGTTGGAATAAGTTTCATGAAATCCTGGATAATACCTTTTCTTCCAAGATATTTTATCTTGAGTTGCTCTGCATCTTTCAATGTAGTCACCGCACGAATTTCTTCTTGTAAGTCTCTTTTTACTTTTTCTGTTTTTTTGAACATAAGAAAGGTGTCTCTTAAAATAAACTCTATAAAAAAGAGGCACGTTCTATCCTTGTCTATAGGAAAAGACGTGCCTCATATCTTACAAGCTTCTGCGGCCTACCGAGTAAAGCGCCTGAAAAACAGACTACTGATAGTTCTTTACTGAAAATAAAGAACATTATACAGCACCTAAGAATACCTTATCCTGCTGCTGCCTTTACTTGTTCAACTAACTTATCAAAGGCAGGTTTGTCATTTACCGCCATTTCAGCCAGCATTTTTCGATTTAAATCCACATTGGCCTTGACTAATCCACTGATAAAACGGCTATAGGACATGCCACGTTCCCTTACGGCAGCATTAATTCTGGAAATCCATAATTCTCTGAATTTCCTCTTACGCGCCTTCCTGTCCCGGAATGAAAAGACCATAGCACGGATATAGGTTTCCATGGCCTTGCGGTATAAGTTACCTCTTCCGCCCCAGTAGCCCTCTGTTTTGTTTAATAACCTTTTTCTTGACCTTTTTCTTGCAGCACCTTTTGTTGCTCTTGGCATATTACTAATCTCTCATAAAAAAATTCAAATATATGTTTAACGCAATCGTAAAGCTCTTTTCATATTCTTACTGAAAGCAGGGGATACTTCATCTTTTTTTCTCAAATGTTCCTTTTTTCTTCCTGACTTTCCGGACATTAAGTGGCTTTTCCCGGCCTTCGGCCTCTTTACCTTGCCTTTAGCACTAATCTTTATTCTTTTCTTAAGCCCTTTATGGGTTTTTAATTTTGGCATCTATAAATCTCCCTGATAATGATAATAAAGATACGATAATGCGAATAACACAACAGGAGCAGATCTGTATCACTTAGGCGCCAGGATCATTCCCATTTTTCGCTCATCTGCTATCTTTTCCTTTTCCACCTTAGCAATATCCTCTAATGCGGTAGCAAACTGTTTTAAAATATTTTCTCCCAGCTCAGAATGAGCCCGTTCTCTTCCTTTAAACAGCATATTAATGAGTACACGATTTTTGCTTTCTAAAAATTTCCTCGCCTGACGAATCTTCGTTTGAATATCGTGTTCTCCGGTTTTTGGCCTTATTCTTAATTCTTTCAATTGAACTACATGCTGCTTTTGATGCATCTTTTTCTTTTGTTTATATTTATACTTGCCGTAGTTCATAATCCGGCAAACAGGAGGATTTGCATCCGGAGCTACCTCAACAAGGTCTTGCTCCACGCCCTTTGCTTTTGCAAGGGCTTCTTCTTTGCTAATCACCCCAACCTGCGCACCATTCTCATCTATCAATCGTACCGTTGCAGCGCGAATACGTTCGTTAATCCTTAGTTCTTGTGAAATGTATAGTCTCCTCCAAAAAGTTTAGAACTATCTCTTTTCCCGAATTTCAGCATCGATATTTTTTATAAAATCTTCAACAGAAACTGCCCCCTCATTCCCTTTCCTTCTACTCCTGACAGAAACAGTGCCATCTTGCATTTCTTTATCACCGACAATCAATAAATAAGGAATTTTTTCCAGGGTGCCTTCCCGTATTTTATAATTAATCTTTGCATTCCCTGTATCACATTCTACCCTAAAACTCTTTGAAAGCAACAACGCTTGCAATTTTTTTGCATGCTCAATATGCGTATCAGTAATCGGCAATATCCGCATTTGAATTGGCGCTATCCATAACGGAAAATCACCAGCATAGTGTTCTATCAAGCATCCTATAAATCGTTCCATAGCGCCCAGGACTGTACGATGAACCATTACTACCTGATGATGAAAACCGTCTGAACCAACATACTTCACATCAAACCTCTCAGGAAGATTAAAATCTACCTGAATGGTAGGCCCCTGCCATCCTCTTCCAAGAGCATCCCTAACCTTAATATCAATGGCCGGACCATAAAATTTTGCCTCTCCTTCCATGCGGATATACGGCAACCCTTTCTTATCAAGGGCAATTTTTAAGGCATTTTCGGCATGATCCCAAACATCATCCCGTCCTATATACTTTTCTTTTTCACCCTTGCCACGCACACTTAATTCTATCTCATATTCATGAAACCCGAAGCTTGATAGCATAAACTGAGCCAGTTCTAATACCCCCAGTATCTCATCCTCTAGCTGATCAGGGGTACAGAATATATGAGCATCATCCTGAGTAAACCCTCGTACACGCAGCAAGCCATGTAAGACACCGGACCTCTCGTATCGGTATACAGTTCCTAGTTCCCCCCATCGTAAGGGAAGCTCACGGTAACTGTGGAGTTTCGTCTTATACATAAGCACAGCAAAGGGGCAATTCATAGGCTTCAGGATATATTCCTGCCCCTCAACATCTATAGGCGAGTACATACTCTCCCGATAAAAATTCCAATGACCACTGGTCTTCCATAAATTGATTTTTGCTATGTGCGGACTATAAAGTATCTCATACCCCCGCTTGAAATGTTCTTCCCTCCAAAAATTCTCTATCAGATTCCGCATCCGGGCGCCTTTTGGATGCCAAAAGGTTAACCCCGGTCCCCCCTCTTCATGGAAGCTAAAGAGATCCAGATCTTTGCCTATTTTCCGATGATCCCGTTTTTCCGCCTCTTCCAGGAATTTTAAATATTTCTCAAGCTCAGTCTGAGTAAAAAATGCAGTGCCATAAATGCGCTGCAGCATGGGATTCGTCTCTTTTCCACGCCAATAAGCGCCTGCTACGTTCAGAAGTTTAAAGACCTTTAGCGCTCCTGTCCGATGAATATGGGGTCCACGGCACAAATCTACAAAGTCGTCTTGTGAATAGAACGATACTGTATCACTCTCGATATCCTTAATAAGTTCCACTTTAAAAGGCTGTCCAAGAGCTTCCATCTTCTTTATAGCGGCGTCACGCGGTAATTCCGTCCTTTTAAAGACAAGATCCTCCCGGATAATTCTGGACATTTCCTCTTCAATTTTTTTCAGATCCTCTTCAGACAGACCGTGCTGAAGACCAAAATCGTAATAGAATCCATTCTCAATAGTAGGACCTATACCGAGTTTCACACCAGGAAATAACCTGCTGACCGCTTGTGCCATAATATGAGCTGCACTGTGACGAAGAATTTCCAAATCTTCTTTTGTATTCCCGGTAACTACAGATGCAGCCAGAGTATCTTTACACTCTTTTTTTGTCCCGTCAGGCAATGTAACCTTAACCATTCCTTAAAATGTATCCCTTCCTGCTCCTCGCTATACTATAACTTTATACTGAGATTTAGCAACAACCCCTTTGAGGTATTCGATGCCGTATTAGGAAATCTTTTCATTACTCTATGGTGGGCGATACTGGACTCGAACCAGTGACCTCTTGCTTGTCGAGCAAGCGCTCTAGCCAACTGAGCTAATCGCCCTAAGTATTTTACGGTTTAAAATGATAGAAAGATTTTTCCCGAAACCTTTAAGAATATCATACTTAGGGTTAGCAATTATATCAAAACAATTTTTTCTTGTCAAGTGAAAACGATTTTGAGACATCGTGTCTGCGCTTCTCATTATTTTATAAAAAAGTATTTAAAAATAATTTATGCTTTGTTATGATTAAAATTCAGCAAATTTATTTAAAATAAATTTAGGGAGTATGATGATACCTGTGTCTACCATAGCAGATAAAATAAAGGAATTAAAGGTAAAAAGAAATGCTGTAATCCTTGCACATAATTACCAGAGGGGAGAAGTGCAGGATATTGCAGACTTTGCTGGCGATTCGTTAGGGCTTTCGCAGCAAGCAGCGAAGACAAAAGCTGATATTATCGTATTCTGTGGTGTGCATTTCATGGCAGAAACGGCTTCCCTGCTTTGTCCCGGCAAACTGGTATTATTACCTGATGAACATGCAGGATGCCCTATGGCCAATATGATCACCATAAAACAACTTCAGATAAAGAAAAAGGAACACCCACAAGCCAAGGTAGTCTGTTATGTAAATAGCACCGCCGCAGTAAAGGCTGAGAGTGATATATGCTGCACATCCTCTAATGCAGTGAAGATTGTTTCATCAATTCCCAAAGATGAAGAAATCCTGTTCATACCTGATAAAAGTCTGGGGGGTTATGTAGCATCAAAACTGAATCGGCCTATGATACTCTGGGAAGGATATTGCCCCACCCACCACAGGATATTGGCTGAACACATTATAAAATTGAAGGAAGAACACCCCCATGCCAGGATTGTGGTACATCCGGAGTGTACTTCTGATGTAATAGCATTAGCAGACCATGTTGCCAGTACCACAGGCATTGCCAAGTATTGCAGGGAAAACGATGCCCGGGAATTTATTATAGGAACAGAGATTGGTATCCTGCATCGTTTAAAGAAAGAGAATCCTGAAAAATCTTTCTATGCAATTACGAAACTTGCCGATTGTTCCAATATGAAACTTATTACCCTGGAAAAGGTGTTATGGTCTCTGGAGGACCTCGTTTATCAGGTAAAGGTGCCGGATACTATTGCAGGGAAGGCGCGAACAGCAATCCAAAGAATGCTGGATTTATCATAAACCGCAGAAACACAAAGAGCGCAATAAAAGACATTAATGTAGTTAATCTCTGAACCCTGTGCCTTCTGCTTCCATGCAGTAAATAAAATTTTTTCTCTGTTACCTATGGATATAAAAGAAAAACTTAAAAAACTACAAGACACCGTGAAAACCCTGGAAGGTGTTGTGATAGCCTTTTCCGGCGGAGTGGATAGCTCTCTCGTGGCAAAGGTTTGTTATGATGTCCTCGGAGAAAAGGCCCTCGCTGTAACTGCGCGTTCAGAAACATATCCGGCATATGAATACGAGGAGGCAAAAAAGATAGCAAAGGAAATAGGCATCCCTCATATGACTATCGACACCAGCGAACTTGGTATTGAAGGATTTGCGAACAATCCTCCGAACCGATGCTATTTTTGTAAATCAGAATTATTTGGAAAACTGAAAGAGATTGCTAAGGAGAAGGGCTATAAAAACGTTGCAGATGGGGCCAATCTCGATGATACCGGTGAACACCGGCCCGGACTTGATGCCGCAAGGGAGCTTAATGTACGCAGCCCTCTGAAGGAGAGCGGATTAAGAAAGGCCGATATCCGCCAGATATCGAAGTATCTTAACCTCTCCAACTGGGATAAACCTTCCTACGCATGTATGTCCTCGCGGTTCCCTTATGGACAAACTATCACGGAGGAAAAAATATCATTAGTTGCTGCTGCAGAAAACTATTTAAGAAGTATTGGTCTGAGGCAATTCCGTGTCAGACACCACGATACCATTGCGCGGATTGAGGTATTGCCCGAAGATATCCCCGCACTCTTGCAGGATGGCACAAGGAAAGAGATCGTTAAAAAATTCAAGGAGATCGGTTATAAATACGTCACCCTTGATATGGAGGGTTATCGTAGCGGGAGTATGAATGAGGTGCTTAATAAAAAAGGGTAATATCCAAAAAGAATATTACCCTTTTCAATAAACATTCAAGACAGAAATAAATTATTGCAGTATTGCAGTATCAGTTCCACCAGGACTTTGTGTGGTATGGTTTCCACCATCATTAGTCCATATATTATCATAACCAAAACCTGTTGTATTAGTGCCGTACCAGCCGGCTAATGAAGTACCCTTCCACTCAACGTGACCATCAATATAAAGCACATTTTGTCCTTTCTTTTTATGGTTATTTGAGAGCCATGAGGAGGTATCGGTTCCCAATCTATCGGCAACAATAGCTACACTTGGATCATCTGCCGGTTTATGATTATCATCATAACCATAGCTGCATGTGTCTGATGTAAATGAAGTATTTGTAGTTGTCAAATTTAAAACATTTGTTTCTGTAACAACAGCATCACTCGGACATCTGAAAACCTTCCTATCAGTAATATACGAATCAAAAAGTTTACCAAGCGATTCTCTTTCTTCCGCTGCATCGTCACTATCACTAGCTTTAGAACCGGAGGCTCCACCCGTAGGAAACACTTCACCATTTTCATTCGCATACATATGCATAGCCATCCCGATCTGTTTCAAATTAGAAGCACACTGCGTCCTGCGTGCCGATTCACGCGCCCTGCCCAATGCAGGCAACAGGATACCTGCAAGGATACCAATAATTGCGATTACAACAAGTAACTCGATTAACGTAAAACCCGCACTTCTCATTTTCTTCATCTCCATAGCTAGCCCCCCTCCTTTTAAGATTGTTAAGATGTATCCTCTCACGATGTTACAAAGATGCTTTTTTCTCACCTCCTTCTTGCAAAAGGACATATATCTTTAACAGCAGATTGAAATCCATGTTCTTGAAAATGCCTTTAAAACAAAAAAACCTTACCCCGGAAATAATCGGCGGAATATTCCCGTAGTAAGGTTGTCTAAATTTATCTTAAATTTATTTATCATGTTCGGTAGTAGGGCTATCTTTACTATTCATAGGAGAGACGCATCATGATGCGTCTCTGCCAGGCTATGATTAAAGATCCTTTACTTTGCGTCCCCTGATCACTCAGGGTTTGCCTTTATCGTTATGTGATGTTTTATAATGCTTACTTATTTGATCATGTATGTTTTTTTATCTAATAAATATATTCATTAAAATAATATCTTTACAACAATATCGATTTTGGCGCATTATATCACGGGAAATATTCCAGTCAACTAATATTTTCACACGATATTGAAATTTGGATCAAATTACTTGCCAGCATACAGAAAAAACGGTAAGATTATTTTTATGCCTAAAATTCTACAATGGGACACAGATTAACGCAGATATGTACCAATAAACTCATGATGCAGATATTGTAGGTAACTTATCTAATAAGTGATTATAGTATCAAATAGATGAAACCGGACGGAACATAATGAAACCAAATAAAATGAGTCATGATTTGATTGTGCCATCACGGACAAACGAGTTTGTCCGTGCCACCCTATCAAAAATATGTTTGGTTTCATCCTTGAAATACTATAACATTGCTTTCTTCGGCTGAAAAGGTCTGTGTTTATCTGTGTTCTTCTGTGTCCAAATGCAATGTTCAAGTTTAAGGAAAATACTTATGAAAGAAGCGATGTTTTTTGAGAAACTTGGAGATACGAAGGTAAGGTGTTACCTTTGCCGCCATCACTGTATTATTGCAGATGGGAAAAAGGGCATTTGCCGGGTTAGAGAGAACCACAAAGGCATACTCTATTCCCTTGTTTACCGGAAGCTCGTCTCGGAAAATATCGACCCTGTTGAAAAAAAGCCACTGTATCATTTTTATCCCGGCACAACCGCTTTTTCTGTTGCAACGGTAGGATGCAATTTCAAGTGCCTGAACTGCCAAAATTATGAGATATCACAACTGCCTGGAAATTATGAGCAAATCGCAGGCAGAGATGTTGCTCCGGAAAGGATCGTTGAAGAGGCTTTGGGTTATCACTGTAAGAGTATTGCATATACCTACACGGAACCTACGATCTTTTTTGAGTATGCCTATGAAATAGCTAAAATAGCAGATAATACATCGATGAAAAACGTATTTGTAACAAACGGATATATAACCCGTGAGGCCCTTACGACAATAAAACCGTATCTGCATGCCGCAAACGTGGATATGAAAAGTTTTTCGCGCGAAACCTATAAAAAGCTGTGCGGTGCGCAATTGGACGGGGTAATCGATTGCATCCGTTCCTACAAAGAGATGGGCATCTGGATAGAAATAACCACATTGATCATACCGGGAATTAACGATTCAGAATCAGAATTAAGGCAGATTGCCGGATTTATAAGAAGTCTGGGGCCTGAGGTTCCGTGGCATGTAAGTCGCTTTTATCCGGGATACCGCCTCATTGAAAAACCCCCAACTTCAGTTGATACGTTGAGAATGGCGCGTGAAATAGGTTTGGAAGCGGGACTGCGATATGTGTATGAAGGCAACGTGCCTGGCGAAGGAGGAGAAAACACCTATTGTTATGCATGTAAGAAGATCCTTATCAAAAGATATGGATACCAGATTGTTGAAAACAACATCATCAATTCAAGATGTCCGGCATGCAATACCGGCATCGATGGTATTGGCATGTAAGTACAAAAATAACGAGGAGACCGTATGATCGTATTAAAGAAGATATTATGTCCTGTAGACCACTCCGAATGTTCGTATCTTGCCTTAAAATATGCAATTTCTTTGGCGCTGAAAGATGAAGCAAAATTATATCTCATGCATGTAATAGATTCCCGTTTTTACGATACAGAAATATACAAATTCAGCCCTTATAATAAGCCCGAGGAGATTGATGTTGCCAAAATTCGGGCAAATTTAATAAAGAGTCTCCCTGAGGGAACAACGGATGTATTGGAGGTAGAAACTATTATCGTAAAGGGTGTGCCCTTTTATGAGATAACAAACGCTGCTAAGGAAATCGGGGTAGATATTATCGTAATGGGCACGCATGGAAGAACTGGAATTTCTCATGTTATGATGGGTAGTGTAGCAGAAAAGGTTGTCCGCAAGGCACCCTGCCCAGTCCTTATGGTTAGAATGCCATCTACACCCCCTGTTATTCCCAGCGGGAGTATTCCTGGCGCAAGTTGATTCATATACGTGTATTCTCTGGCATTGTCCAAAAAGTCTCCTATGTCACCCCTTCGGGGTTTAAGGGCTTTTTTCTGTTTTTTGCTATAATCATAACATCCCTACGGGATTAGGCAGAAAAATAAGGTAACTATTCAGCGTAATTTTCACGAATACAATATATGGCATAAAATAGTCATAATCACAAAAATTAACCACAGGTTGTACCGCCATATATAGGCAGAAAATGCAAATCGAGCGTTTTTTGCCATATATAGTATTTGTCACTCAAACACGCTGAATAGTTACAAAATAAGAGTCTATTCAAAAACCCCTGTAAATCACAGGAAGAATATACTTCAAAAGAGGTTTTCGGATAGGCTCTAAGAAACTGTCTGAAAAGATGCTATGGTGGATTCGCTTCGTTTAATCCACCCTTACATGTAATTCTATAACGAGTAGAGTGGATTAAGGCGCTGTCTCTTGCGCTGAATCCACCGCATGGATACTTTTCAGGCAGTCTCTAAGTATGTGTATCCTGTCTTCTGGATTCTGTCTCCTGAATTCTCTATTCTGTTGGCAAAGAGCATGCACAAAAACTTGTGGTCAGATACTTACAAAACAATTCCCGGACAACCTGTAAAGGGCTGCCCTGCAGCATTGAATATCCCCTTGCATTACAAATAAAGAAAGCCATTGCAGTGTAACTCATACACACTGCAATGGCTTTTATAAAAAGATTTCTCAGAGAGAAATCTGTCTTTATTTATCGCACTGAATATCTTCCCATGTGTCTGTCGTTTAATTCGCCGATTTTTGACTTATTCCAGTTAGATACCCTGCTATAATATCCTACAATACGAGTAACTCCATGGAGCCGATTCGTTGTTCCTGTTTCCAGTGCATCGATAACAAAACCTAAATCCTGCCGGATTACTGCATCAATACTAATAGCGAAAGCACATTCTAACTTGTGATTAATAATCTTGAGTAAATGTTCTTGTGGTGTACTTCCGTCAATATCACCATCTATCTCCAAAAACTCGTGCCCTTCGATTGCTTCATCAAAGGCCTTTAGTCTTTCTTCGATAAATAATTGTACGTCTTCCTTTTCGCTGCCAACTCTACTTATTACTGCATTTTCTAATACTGCTGTTGTCATCTGTTAAACCTCCTTATCAAGAATACCTAATAATTCCTTACTTAGTTGATTATATCTGCTTTGTTTTTTTACTTTCGTTAATCTCTTTTTCAGATCACCTCTCTTTCCTAACAAAATATATCCCATATGTTGTATACCCACTTTTATACTATCTAATCACAAAAAAGACCTTTGTCAAGAATAAAGCACAATATTTTGTATATGTTTTCCATAAAGACACAATATATTGGTAATTAACTGTCTTTTTTATAGGTACTTATGATTAAATAAAATATTTGAAATAAATCAACGTATTGTATTTGTAGAATAGCGTACAGGTAATACGTTTTTTTATTGAAAGACATCCATATACGTTGTAAAATCCATTTCATGAAAAAGGCAGCAATTTTCGATATTGATGGGACGATCATTAAGAGTATCTCTTCTGAAAGGGTATTTTTCCGCTATCTTCTTGAAAAAAAACTGATTAACTCCGGGGATTTATTGCGGCTTGCACATGTTTTTATGTATAGGCTTCTATCCCTCAAAGGAATCTACGTTAGAAAAAACAAATATTATCTCAAGAATAAAGAATATGAAAAAATACTCTCAACGGTACATGAATGTTTTACAGAACGGATTTCTCCCTATATTTCTCCGATTGCCACAAAAGAGATAAAAGAATTAAAAGATGCGGGTTATATCATTATATTATTATCAGGAACATTAAGTCCTTTCGTAGAATGTTTCAGGAAATATTGTAATGCCGATGTAGGCATTGGAACCAGTCTCGCAATTAACGATGAGGGTATAATTACCGGAGAAATAGATGGGATACATTCATATAGCAGTGGAAAAGTAAAGGTTGTGAATCGCCTTGCTACGGAATATAATATCGACCTTTCATCATCGTATGCTTATGCCAATCAATATGTAGATGTAAAGTTTATGCGTATGGTAGGGTACCCAATAGCCGTAAACGCAAGCCCTATGCTTCGACTCTATGCAAAGATGAATCGTTGGAAGGTTATAGAATTTTAAGGGAAAATACTATGGATATTTATGAGATTATGAAGAAAAGGCGGAGTATACGTTCCTATAAGCCGGAGCCTATTGAAGAGGAGAAGGTACATCGGATATTGGAGACTGTGCGGTTTGCCCCAAGCGCTGCCAACAGGCAGCCTGTTTTTTGTGTAGTTATTAAGGATGAGAAGATAAAACAACAGTTAAAAATGGCATACCAGGAGGAATGGTTTTATACAGCTCCCGTGATTATCTGTGTCTGCAGTATTCCGGAAAGGGCATGGAAACGAAGCGATGGAAAAAACTATGCAGATATTGATGCAACAATCGTGATGGACCATCTCATTCTTGCTGCAACGGCTGAGGGATTAGGCACATGCTGGATTGCCGCTTTTAAAGCGCCCCTCTTAAAATCCATTCTCAATCTCCCGGCAGGAGTCGAGCCGATAGCAATAACTCCTCTTGGATATCCATTAAACACCCCGGAACCAACGTACCGCAAACCGTTAGAAGAAATGATAAAATATATTTATTGAACTGTGGGTTCCTGGAGTTGATCCCGCAATTCTTCGGCGTTTCTCATAACCTCCTTCCGGAGTTCTTCAACAGGTATCTGCTTTAAGGGGTCCAATTGATAATTAAAATAATGCTCATCCTTTAGTTTTACGGGGATTATTAATTCAAAAAAAAAGTCTATGGGAAAAATCTGATAGACAGGGGCTTTGATTTTTTCGTATGCAATCTTTCTCTCATAGAGAAGCCTGCCCTCTGCATCTGTTTTTTCCAGGGTAATCTTTCGGGTCCCGTAATAGGTGAACTCAGTTGTAACGGGTGTTTCACCAATCGGTTTATCGTCTAAATAAACTACAGCGCCCGGAGGATTAGAATCAACGGTAAGAGATCGCAATACACATCCACAGAGCGTAGCACACCAGAATAAACCGGTTATAACAAACCGGGTTATTTGTTTAAATAATTGCCCGTACATTACATAATATCCGGAGATACGTTTGACAGGTCTATAATCTCTGCGCGAGATACTTCAAGATCTAACACTGCTACCGTACTCCTCCCATGTAACCATCCACAACATTCTCCGGGATTAATATAGACAGGATTTTCCTTTTTGATTTCTGGAATATGGGTATGGGCGCTGATAATAATATCAGTATTCATTTTAGATCTTTTTGAAAGACAGTCAAGCATATGGGTTACTACAATATGTTTACCGCCGAGGAGTATATCGTAAGGCGGTTCATGAATATTTTTACAAACGCTCAGCAACCCCTTTCGCTCACCATCATTATTCCCGAATACCCCTACAAATTTTGTCTTCACCTTCATGAATTCCTTTAAAGAAAACGGGGCAACATAATCACCTGCATGAATGACGTATTGTAGGTCTTGTGTGTTAAAAAAATAAACAGCCTTTTGAATAGCAATAATATTATCGTGTGTATCTGCAATAATCCCAATCTTCATCAACTCGGCATTCGGTTATGTATTGAAAATATCTGAGGCGGGGCCTGTACGTACTATGATAAAGATATGGCGGAGAGGCCGGGATTCGAACCCGGGGTAGGGATTTAGTCCCTACAACGGTTTAGCAAACCGTCGCTTTAAGCCGCTCAGCCACCTCTCCAAAGTTCGTTTAAAACGCAAGCCTTATAACAAGTAATTACCTTTCGTTTAAATATAGTGATGAATATCCCCCTGTATCAAGAAATTTCATTATACAAAAAATACTTTTTTGTGCAAGGAAATTGTAACTTCTTCCAGGAATGATTAATACTTCAAAAAGTCCGGAGTGTTTCTGTTTTTTTAAGCTTTCCTCAAAAAAAGATTAACTCAAATTATATTATGAATTATGAATTACGGCAATAGAGATAGTATTCATTGATATAGAGATCAGTCGATGGTTTCCTAATGATACACCACATGGAGCAAGGGTGCGCCAGATTGGCTTCCCTCATACGATTCAGCCGTACGCCTACCAGTCCCCGTGATAATAACTACCAGAGAGTTACCATTTGACCAACCAGAACGGTTCACAATCTCCTGAATAACAGAAGATATATCAGATGTCTGCTGATCAGAACCGGATACTCCCACGGTTGTCCATGGCACGGGAGACCACGATACTGCGGCTGTTGTTCTTGGCCTTGATGATATATTCATACTAACGGCGGCAAACGTCACCGCATTATCAACATCTTCACCCTGAATCGTTAGCGAAGTCGCCTCTGAGGTTATCTCATCCACCTTAAATTGAATATAGGCATTTATAATAGTAGCATTTTTCGGAATATCAACCCCATTAAAACGCATACCTATCGTCTGATTGTTCTTATCAAATACCAGATCGAGATCCGTACTGGAAAGTATCACACTACCTGAAGACCTCTCTTCCGCATCATCTGAACCGGCCGTAACTCGAATCTCTCTCACTGTAGTAGCATCGTTATTAACAACAACGGTTATCTCATCACTCATATTTAAAGCGCTATCATCGGCCGTTAGACTCAGCACATACGTCCCTGTCTCTGAGAAGCTTGCCGTTGTGTCCACGACATTCGCATTGCCAAAGGTAACGGTGCCAGGACCACTGACCACACTCCAGGTAGTCGTTACTACTCCAGGAGGATTCGGCAAGCCATCATCGGTAACGGTACCATTCAGGATTGCATTATCCGGTAAGGTAATCGATTGATCTGCCCCTGCATTAACTGTGGGAGATTGATTACCCTGGGCTACGCTATACTCAATATGGAGTAATGGCGCTTCTGCCTGATTCCCATCATATGCCTCTGCTACGCGCTTACCAGTTCCCGTGAAAATAACTACCACCGAATTGCCGCTTGACCAACCCGGCCGGTTCATAATTTCCTGAATAATCGAAGATATATCAGGCGTCTGTTGATTAGGGCCAACTTCCCCCACCGTCGTCCACGGCGCAGGAGACCACGATACTGCGGCTGTTGTTCTTGGCCTGGACGATATATCCCCGATGGAAGAGGTAAACGCCGTAGCATTATCAACATGCTCGCCTTGAATCGTTAGTGAAGTTGCCTCCGAGGTTATCTCATCTGCCTTAAACTGAATATAGGCATTTGTAATAGTAGCACCTTCCGGAATAGTAATCCCATTAAAACGTATACCTATTATTTGATTGTACTTATCAAATACCAGATCCAGATCGGTACTGGAGAGTAGCATGCTACCTGAAGGCCTCTCTTCTGCATCATCTGTGCTGGCTGAGACCCGGATCTCTCTCACCATAGTGGCGCCGTTAACAACAACGGTAATATCATCACTTTCGATCAACTCGCCATCATCGGCTGTCAGGCGGAGCACATACGTCCCTGCCTCTGAGAAGCTTGCCGTTGTATCTATGGCATTTATATCGCCAAAGGTAACTTCACCAGTCCCGCTAATTTGACTCCAGGTTGTGATTACTGATCCAGGCGGACTCGGTAAACCATCATCAGATACCGTACCATCTAAAATAGCATGGCCAGACAGTGCAATCGTCTGATCCGGTCCTGCATCAACTATTGGCGGCTGGTGATCTGCTAAATAATATACCGCATGAAGCAAGGGCGCCCCACCTGTATCCCCATTAAATGCATCGGCTACACGCTTCCCAGTCCCGCTAATAATAACTGCTAATGAGTTACCACTAGACCAACCTGACCGATTCACAATCTCTTGAATAATCGAAGATATATCAGGTGTCCGCTGATTAAGACCCAGCTCTCCCAGCTTTGTCCATGGCGCAGGAAACCATGATATCGCAGCTATTGTCCTCGGTCTGGATGATATATTCCTGCTAACAGAGGTAAACGTCGTAGCATTATCAACATTCTCGCCTTGAATCGAAAGCGAAGTTGCTTCCGAGTTTCTCTCATCAGCCTTGAATTGAATATATGCATTAATAATTATGGCATTTTTTGGAATATTGATTCCATTGAAGCGCAACCCCACGGTCTGGTCGCTTCCATCAAGAACCATTTCGAGATCAGCGCTCGTGAGCGCCACATTACCTGTGGATTTCTCTTCCGCATCATCTGTACTGGCTGCAACCCTGACGTCTACAAATTCTTCATCGCCTCTACCCAAAACAACGATGGTTACATCATCGCTATTGATTAGTTCACCATCGTCAACAGTCAGGCGAAGCACATACGTTCCCACTTCCGGAAAGCTGGCAGTCGTATCAATAGCATTGGCATTAGCAAAGGTAACAATACCTTGCCCGCGAATCTTACTCCAGGTAACGGTCACTGCACCGGGAGGATTCGGCAGACCATCATCAAAAACAGAGCCATCCAGAGAGGCATCCGCCGGTAAGATAATTGTCTGGTCGGATCCAGCATCAACCGTGGGTACTTGATTGCCCGGCGAAATTGGAGGCAGAGATATTTCATATACTTTGCCATCATTTTCATTTGGATTTTGATCATTATCAACTCCCCGGTCAACGATATAAATGTTCTTGATATTGGGGTCTAAACTGCCGGGAGCTAAGCCAAGGCCCGCCGGTTTCCGGGCATTCGCAGCAGAAATATCAAACACCCGCCTGAGGGTACCTGATGTTGTTATCTCAGCCAATATATTTGGAGGCTTACCGATCAGGTACAAATGGCCATTATCCGGATTAAACTCAATACCCTCAGGATCAGTCACTCCAAGAATCGCCGTATCGAAATGTGTCACCCGATCATCACCCGTCGGTGGCACACCATTGAAAACACCGTTATCTCCCGGTGCAACCCGATGGATTTCAGAACTCACACCATCTGCTATAAAAAGTGCTCCTTGTGTGCTATCGTAAGCAATCCCCTCAGGATCGAAACAACTGAAGTCTGACGTACTGAAAGAAGTAACTATATCATCCGAGGTATCATAAAGTCCGTCAACCCCGGGGTCTAACTCAAATACCTTACATACATTATCGTCAGTAAAGAAGAGATGCTTATTAACAGGATTAATCGTTAAACCTGCCGGCTCAAACGAAAAAGATGTTGTACTGAGGGTATCCAGTAAGTTACCGGTCAGGCTCATTTCAAAAAGATTAACACCGACAAAGATAGGCATTTCATCAACTTCACCATCAGAAACAAGGAGCGTATTAGAGGATAAAAGGTAGGTAATACCTGCCGGATCCGGGCTGGGTGGAGAAAGTAGAGAGAGATCCATAGTCTGCACCAGGGAAGAGCTGCTTGTAGATGCCACACCAGGTGTTTGAGTAAGAGATAACTCAACAATTTTACCCTGCATTTGCTTTCCATCTTTTTCTTTACCATCATATGTCTGTGCATTTTTCAACACATGGGCTTTTTGGCTTCTCTTATTGTCAGGACCGTAATCGGCAATGTACAGGTTCATTTGTGATGGATCATCCGTTAGATCTCCACTCGGAGCGAAAATCATACCTTGTGGGTTTTTGAGATTAAATTCTGATACATCACGTATCGCAACAACCTTTCCTGACTTCGTGAATTCGTACAGCTTTTTCTCAGTAAAACTCAGGATATAGAGATGGCCATTGGCAGGATTGAAGGCAATACCCCGAATATCAGATATGCCGATTTGCTCTAAACATACATAGGAAATCGATGCATCATCAAAACCCTGATCCGCATTTGGCGTAACATGGATAATTTCCGGCACAGCACTATCAAGGATAAAAAGACCTCCGCTGGACGGGTCAATAGTCATACCGTTAGGCCTCCGAAGACCAAACTTCCGGGCATCAAAACTAGTAACCTTAGCAGGATCCAGATTGCCGTCAGCCATAGCCTTTACGGCAATCAATTTATGGACAGCCGGCTGATAGATTAACAAGCGATTGGCCTTGCTATCAAAAGCTATGTTAACAGGATCCGTTATCTGTGTACGAACTGAACTAACCAAATCACCAGAAGAAGTCATCATCATGATGTCGAAAATTTTTGCTGAAGGCAAGGCAGATTTGGGGGCATCCACAATAAAGAATTTCCTGGCTCTTGGAGAGAAAGCAAGACCCGCAGGGTTTGGGATGTTATGATAACCAGTCTCTACAGACCGAACCAGGCTGACGTAAGCATCGGTATCCAGAGCAAATGTTGCTGAGTTGATTACGAGTGAAAAAAGGGAAATAAACACAGCAAAGAGCATTGAGTAGATTAAAAGAATTTTACGCCAGTACGCACAGCACATTTAAATCCCCCCCTTAATTTATCAGATGACAATACCCTGGTCGTTAATAAAGGCAAACTGGTTTGTTTTTCATTAACTTTCTATCTACATCCTGTGATAATTTTGTTATAATAAATACTTTAAAATTAATACGTAGTTATTATGAGAAATCTCTTCCTGCTGGCCATAAAACAAAAAAGCCTTACTGCAAAGATATTTATAGAAATATCTTCGGCAGTAAGGCTATCTTATTTTCATCGTTCCAGTTATGGGTGTAAGTGTCTTTTACTTATACTGACACTGTTCACGAACACTGTCCACGGTTACAAGACCCTTTCCTTTGCGCCCCCTGATTACTCAGAGTTTGCCTTTATCGGAAGACTTTACGCATTCATAATGAATCTAAATAAATTTTATATTTTTAGTTTACCTTATCTATAATTACCCATATGATTTTAAAGCATTACTATATAATGATGTATAGCAAAGTAAAATTTATTTTACGTTTACGTGAATATATCATAGAACACAAAAAAATCAATTTTATTTTATTTTTAATTTTGAAGACTATCATGGAGAGGAATAGTAACTACTTGAAAAGGAGATAATTTTGGATGGTTAATGGAGTCAGGCAAGCTCTTATGATTCACTTAAATCAGGCTGGCTAAATCCAGGGGATGTACAATAAACTTCACAAGCATGGACACAGAGAGCGAATCTTTATTGTAAGGTATGAGAATCACAAACGTGATCCCTTTTGATTAAAAGAGTAATGGGGTGAGCGACGGGATTCGAACTCGTCGTACCTTTTTCTTAAGCTTTTTATTATTAATATGTTACAGTTAGAATCCATTTTGCACATTTTTCTGATAGTATAACTAAATGATCTTTAAATTGTTCTGATGTATGATTCTTGCGTAAGAAATGCAAAAGAAGTTTAATAACTTTTCCGGAAGTGGTTGGATTCACCTTAATTCGAATAACCCCTGGATGGCTACTGAGTGGTAATACCGCCCAATCTCCAAAATGCTCATCAAGGGTAATTAATATACGATTTTCGGATATTGCCTTTTCTAAAATCTGATAGTCGTCCGCTCTTGCCTGGCCCGTTTCAGAAGCACGCAATACATCACATCCTTGTTCACGCAAAGCTTGGGCAACATTCACATGAAACATTTGGTCTAAGTATAATTTTAACGGCTTAGACATTAATTTCTTCTAATTCACTATGATCAAGTGATACCTTTGCATAATGCAAAGCTGCATAGATATCGCCTTTCGTCAGCTCAGGATAACCATCGAGTATTTCTTGCCATGACTTATCCTCTGCTATCAGTTCAAGAATTACTGATATAGGTATCCTGGTGCCTTTAATTACTGGCTTACCATTACATACTCGCGGATTAATCTCAATCCTATCAAACACCTTCATTTATTATTACTCCTATATTATTACTCCTCAAATTTAAAATGATATTTAACATTCATACTTTACATAACACTTGTAACCATTTATGTATATATTGTTAAGAAGAATTGTGGAAAGCAATCTTAACGCAATTAATAATAAAACTGAGAGCTTATTACCGACTAATGATAATGGGAATTCTGGATAGAGTAAGGCACTGGATCTATATAGTTTAGGTTGGCCTATCTCTTCCCCTTCCTTTCGTCCGACAGTACTAGGGATACGGTGGTGGTTAAGTTTCCTGACTGTGATAAATATGGCAAAAAGAATCTCTGGAAATGGTTACAAATGAAAAAATACTCATCAACATCTGAAACATGTCGATGTCTGTGCAGCAAGATATGACAAATACAGGCTATTTGTTATGAACTATCTTGCTTGTAAATGTAATGCCAGAGAAGCAGCAAAGAAAACCAGACTGATATCAGTATGTTATGGGGTGAGCGACGGGATTCGAACCCGCGACCCTTAGAGCCACAGTCTAATGCTCTAACCATCTGAGCTACGCTCACCACACTCTATAGGAGAAAAAACTTAATATTTATGTAATAAACAACGCGCCAGGAAGGATTTGAACCCTCGACCGCCGGATTAGAAATCCGATGCTCTATCCAGCTGAGCTACTGGCGCATAACTCGCTTATCAAAACATTACACAGCAGGCTTAAATAAAAATATCACGCTTGAAACCCTGTCTATTTTGTACACCAATTCCTGCAAAATTTACCCTGTTTGCTATCAGAAGTGCTGTAAATTTAAAACTTATTTATACAGGTTCGGTAAATTATACAAAAAATGATATCTTTTTCAAGGAAAATGATAAAGCTTTTTGAAAACCGATAAGCTATCAACTAAATTATGTATTGATTATTTCATTCACAAGTCACTTCTCTAATCATAAAAACAGACCAGCTTCATCTTAAAAAGATGAGGCCAGTCTGTTCCCTACATTTTCCACAGAACTATACTTTGGGAAAAGAACTTACTTTTTCTCGTACTTAATATGCAATTTAGGAGCTTTCTCAGGGCTCTCATTTTTCCTGGCACATTCATAAGATACAGCCACTCTCTTTCCTGTACCTGTAATAATGAATGCCATTGCATTGTTTTCAGACCAGCCGGACCGATTTACTATTTCCTGAACGATGGAAGTAAGGTCCGGTGTTTTCTGGTCTTGTCCTGATTCTCCTTCGGTATTCCAGGCGGGAGGATTCCAGATAACATGGGCTGCCGTTTTATTCCGGGAAGAGACATTACCATTATCGATAACAAAAGGATTGGCATCGCCTGAGGCCTCGCCCTTTATGGTAAGACTCGCCGCATCTGAGGTTATTTCATCAACCGTAAACTGTAGGTAGGCTTTGGTAATCACAGATCCTGGTGGAATGGCGACAGAATGAAATCTCAGTCCAACGGCTTGGTTCGTAGCAGCCTCTACCAATTCGAGATCACTGCTATTAGAGTATATGGTCCCATCTTCCATTTCTTCAACATCATCTTTATAGTCTGATATGAGGACATCAACACTACTCTCCGTACCAGATGATTCCTGGTATTCGACATATAATTGGGGAGCTTTACTAAGGTCATCATGCTCTGCTGCGCCTTCGTAAGACTCTGCCACTCTCTTTCCTGTGCCTGTAATAATAAATACCATTGCATTGTTTGCTGCCCAATCGGGTTGATTTATTATCTCCTGAACAATGGAAGTAAGGTCCGGTGTTTTCTGGTCTTGTCCTGATTCTCCCTCTTTATCCCAGGAAGCAGGATTCCAGGTAATATAGGCTGCCGTTTTATTCCGGGAAGAGACACTGCCATTATCTCTATCAAAAGGATCAGCGTCGCTTGAAGCCTCACCTTTTATTACAAGAGTCGTCGCCTCTGAGCCTGGTTGATCAGCCGTAAACTGTATATAGGCTTTGGTGATCACAACTCCTGATGGAATGTCAAGAGAATTGAACCTCAATCCAATTTTCTGTATTTTATCGTTATCCTCAACCAGTTCCAGATCTGTACTGTCCATTATCATATCATCATCGCCACCTCTTTCCTCCACGTCATCATTCCCTCGGTCTATAGCGACATTTATTTTTCTTACATCACCATCATCCTTATCCGTTGTATCTGTGGGATTATAAGAAGGATCCGTAGTGATGATTACTTTATCCCATGTCACTCCATCTTCGGCTGCCCCGATAACAAAGGGGTAGTTTCCCGGCGGAGTAGAAAGGCTCTTTGGCAATTTAATCCAGGAATAAGTTCCATTGGAAGAAGTAGGTACCGTTATTTTAGAATCACCATTAAAGGAAACCGACAGGGAATTGCCGCTATCATCACTTCCCTTCGCACGAATCCAAACATAATATGGATAATTCTCCTCGGTAACTATGAGGGAGTATTCTGCATATGCCCAATCTCCCATTCCCTCCGGTGCAGTAATCGCTGTACCACCCGATGCATCTGCGTCACTTACCTTCTTTGCCGT
>JAANMX010000554.1_pt1 | contig 49218 bp, 41 predicted proteins | sample 7279681 | NCBI WGS metagenome assembly JAANMX01 (sample SAMN14094542, study PRJNA606508) | bioreactor metagenome | isolation source: A lab-scale SPAN reactor treating ammonium-rich wastewater day 351 | place: Ireland: Galway | collected 2018-01-01
TCGGGCGTTCGACGTTTGCGTTTCATGACAGTCCTTTCCGGCCTCACGGCCGCTCAGAACTCTCATAACACCTGGCTCAGTTTTCGGGGAGCAGACCAGTTTTTCTTCGTGGTTCTTGGTGGCCCTTCGTGGTTAAAACCTTCACAGGAGGCCGCGCATGGATCGTGAACGGTTGATCAACACCATCAAGCTGACCAAGCTGTTTTTCGACAAGTCCACCAGCAAGCTGGAAGAGGCCGACAGCGGCTTCGCGCCCAAGCCCGGCATGTACACGGTCGCGCACCAGGTGGCGCACGTGGCCCAGACCATCGACTGGTTTCTGCAGGGCGCCTTCAGCCCGGCCGGCATGGACATGGACTTCGCCAAGCACCAGCAGCACATCACGGCCTGCAACAGCCTGACCCAGGCACGCGCATGGCACGAGAAGGCCAGCAACGAGCTGCTGCAGAAGCTGGCCGAGCTGCCGGAAGCGGAATGGAACAAGCCGATCGCCGGCCCCGTCATGGGCGGCTTCCCGCGCACCAGCATCGTGGGCGGCATAGAAGAACACACCAGCCACCACCGCGGCGCGCTGAGCGTGTACCAGCGGCTGATCGGCAAAGTGCCCGAGATGCCCTACGCATAGGGGGCGCTTACCGGTTGTTGATTGCGGGTTGAACAGCAAATTACCAATAACCAATTTTCAATTACCAATGGCCCGATACCTGCGAGTACGCGTTCCCCGGCATTGGTAATTGGTAATTGGTTATTGGTAATTCGCTGTTCCGAACCACAGTGTCCCGGCAATCCGTCAGAGACCTTTCCCTTCAAAAAAATCGCTCCGCAACGGTCACAAAACTCCAGCCGAGTTCGTCACCTGTTTGAAGGAGACGACTATGGCTCGCATCGAAGGTTCCAAACCGCGTGGTGTTTACCAGCGCGCCGTGTTCTGGTTCATGAAACGTGTGCTCGGGCGCGTGCCTGAGCCTGTCAAAATCCTGGCGTTCAGCCCGCCCGTGTTCAAAGGCCGCATCGGCATGGAGCGCGCCCTGATGAAGCTGTCCGTGCCCGCCGGCCTGGTCACGCTGGCGCAGATCCGCGTGGCACAGCGCATCGGCTGCCCCTTCTGAGTCGACATCAACTCTGCCGTGGGCAGCAAGTCGGGTCTCACACACGCGCGCATCGCGGCCCTGGCCGACTGGCGCAGCAGCGAAGTCTTCGACAGCCTCGAGCGCGACGTGCTGGCGCTGGCCGACGCCATCACCGACACCCCCGCCAACGTGGACGAAGGCCTGTTCGGCCGCCTGCTGATCGCGCTGGGGCCGCGGCAGCTGGTCGAGCTGACCAACGCCATCGGCTGGGAAAACCTGCGCGCCCGCACCAACCGCGTGTTTGACGCGCAATCGGAAAGCTACTACGACGGCGCCCTGTGTATGCTGCCGGCCAGAAAGGTCGCGTGATGCAGGACGAAAGCTTCTTCGACCAGCAGCGTTCGTACCTGTTCGCGATCGCCTACCGCATGCTGGGCAGCGCCGCCGACGCCGACGACATGGTGCAGGAGGCCTGGCTGCGCTGGCAGCGCGACGACCGCAGCGGCGTCGCCAACCCGCGTGGCTACCTGGCCGGGGTGGTCACGCGCCTGTGCCTTGACCGCCTGCGTGAGCTGAAGCGCCGGCGCGAAGAGTACGTGGGCCCCTGGCTGCCTGAGCCGCTGCTGACCCAGGCCCCGGCCGACGGCGGCGAGCTGGCGGAAAGCCTGTCGCTGGCGTTCCTGACCATGCTGGAGCGCCTGACGCCCGTGGAGCGCGCGGTGTTCCTGCTGCGCCAGGTGTTCGGCTACGAGTACGCCGAGATCGCGGCTATTGTCGGTAAGACCGAGGCCAACTGCCGCCAGCAGTTCAGCCGCGCGCAGAAAGCCATCGCCGAGGCGCGCCCGCGTTTCGAGACTTCGCGCGAGGCCCAGCAGCGCATGCTGCAGGGCTTCCTGGAGGCCGTGGGCAGCGGCGACCTGTCGCGCATCGAGAGCATCCTGCGCGAGGACGTCGAGTTCATCTCCGATGGCGGCGGCAAGGTGATCGCCGCGCGCCGCGTGCTGCACGGTCGCAGCGAGGTTGCCAAGTTCCTGCACAGCCTGGCGCAGCGCAGCCCGGAGGGCGTCAGCTTCGAGTTCGCGCCGGTGAACGGACAGTTGGGCCTGCTGCTGAAGCTGCAAGGCAAGCTGGAAACAGTGTTCGTGATCGAGTCGGTCGGCGGGGTAGCGCAAACCATCCGCGCCATCCGCAACCCGGACAAACTGGCAAGGCTGGCCTGAAGCGGTGTCGAACAGCAAATTACCAATAACCAATTACCAATGATCAATTCAGCAGGGTCCGCCGTCAGAGGCCATTGGTAATTGAAAATTGGTTATTGGTAATTCGCTGTTCCGAAGCAGCGGACAGGCGGGAAGAGTCACGACAAGTCCCGCAACCGCAAGCTATCATCCTCCCATGCGATCAACCTTGCTTGCCTTCCTGGCATTCGCCGCGCTGCTTGCGGCTTGTGCTTCCGAGCGTTTGCCTGCGCCTCGTGCCGCGCAGCATGAGCCTGCGCCGGAGCCGGTGAACGAACTGGCCCAGCGCGCCTACACCGTGCTGCGCGATAACTGCTGGGGCTGCCACGGCCAGCCGGGCAAGAAAGCCTATGGCGAGACCACGCCGCTGGACTGGATTCTCGACTACGACAAGCTGATCGAGACCAAAACCGTCATCCCCGGCCACCCGGGCAATTCGCGGCTGATCTACATCACGGCCGTGGAGGGCAAGATGCCGCGTGCCTTCGACGAGCAAGGCGCGCCCAGCATCGAGGTCGGGCTGAGTGATGAAGACCAGCAGACGCTGATCGACTGGATCAAGGAAGGCGCGCCGAGGTGGCGTTGATGCGGAAACCCGCACGGTCGCGGCCCGCGTGGGCAGGCCACTGTACTGCAGGCGCCATGGCAGGCTTGTGTTTCGCCGATGCCGGTGCACCTGCTATCCTTTAACCCGTGACTGTGCGGAACTACACCACCATTATCATCTCGGACGATGACTCGTCCATGTGCGCCATTGAGGTTCCCTTTGATCCCAAGCCGGTGTTCGGCAAAGTCCGCGCGCCGGTGAAGGTCACCCTCAACAGCTACACCTTCCGCAGCACCATCGCGCGCATGGGCGGCCAGACCTTCATCCCGTTGCGCCGCAGCAACCGCGAGGCCGCGGGCGTGCAGGGCGGCCAGGTAGTGCGCGTGACGCTCGAGCTCGACACCGACGTGCGCGAAGTAAAGCCGCCGACGGACCTGGTGAAGGCGCTCAAGGCCGGCAAGGCCTGGGCGCAGTGGCAGCAGCTGAGCTACAGCCACCAGCGCGAACACGTCGAGGCCATCGAAGAGGCCAAGAAGCCGGCAACCCGAATCCGCCGCATCGTTAAGTGCGTTGAGGCACTAACGAAGCTATCGCCCGGAAACGACCTTTAGATCCAGGTCGTTTTGTGCATCCGATTCGGCACAACACCCTCCAAACCAGCGATATTCGTACATTTATTACAGCAATGTTCATGCTTAGGTCATGATGGGCTTTGCTTTTCGCTCTTCTGGAACGATTTTACTGGCAATTGCGCAATCTGCACAGTATATTTGTCTGTTAGCTCGGTAGTCAGCAGCCTGAGAGGGGTTCGCCATGGTCACTCACCGCAGAACTTCACGCAGCGCCAAACGAGGCGGCATCCTTGCCACAGCCATGTTGTTTTTCGTCCTTATCACCGTGGCCGGCACAGCCATCCTCTCGATGTCCACGATTACCCGGCTCAACATGGTGCGCTCAAGCATTGACGTGCGCCTGCTGATCGCCGCGGAAGCCGGGCTTGAGTCTGTGCGAGGCCGCTTCACGCTCGTGGCCGGCGTACAAGACGACTGGTCGGCACTCTTGCCGACCACAAGCTGGAATGACATCGGCGGGCCGATGATCATCAACGGCATCAGCGTACAGGTACAAGCACGCCCGGAAGGCGGACCGGAAGTGCTGCAGGCCCGCATCCGATCAATCGCGACGGCCAACGCCCACAACCGGGTAGTGGAGTACACCATCCAGGCCGCCAACTTTGCCGATTACGCGTTGTACTTCGGTTCGACAAACAGCGTGGGTATTGGCAGCTACTTCAAGATGGTGGGCAACTTCTACTCGCGCGGCAGTATCAACCTTTCAAACAACCCGGGCATCGAGTTCTTCGGCGACGTGGACACCAGCGAGAAAGTGCTGAACTACCCGGACTACGCCTACAACTTCAAGAAGGGTTTCACCGAGTACGGCCCGATCGTGACGATCCCGCCCACTGCATACGGCCTGGATGTCATGCGTAATGCGGCGGAGGCGACCAACACGCTGTTCTACGCCAACACGATTTCGATTGAGCTGGTTGGGCAGCAGTTCGTGCGCACCTACGAGTACCGCAAGTCCGGCACGGGTTCGAACTACAACCCCGGCGACTACGAAATCCGTACGCAGGTGCTGGACATTCCGGATAACAGCGTGATCTACGTTGACAGCAGCACCGCACCTGCAAGCGCCTATCACGCGGACAGCTACAGCGCCTCCAGGGCAAACATGTCCAGCCAGCCGGCGCTGAACTTCTGGGGGGTGCTTGACTACAAGCGAGTGACGGTCGCTTGCGAGCACGAGATCCATGTGCAGGACAACGTGTGTTACCAGACTCTGCTGGATAACCCGGACCTGCGCCGGTTCACACTAAAGAACAGCGAAAGTGCATTGGCCTTCCGTGAGATGCTTGGTGTTCTATCTGCCACGGACCTGCTGTACATGACGCCGATCTGGAACGCGCTGTCCGGCAGCTCAATGGTTACGGACAACGCCAGTCTGTCGCCGCCCGATACCGGCCACCACTCCTATCAGTACTGCCTGGACGGCGTATTCATGGGCGTTGACAAGTCGGCGCGCGGTGCGGTCGGGCCCAACACCAACAAGGAGCTGTGGGTGTGCGGCGGCATCATCAACGGTGCCTACTCGTCCACGCTGCTTTCCAGCGTGTTCGACCGGCGCAATTACGATACCGACTACCGTCTCAAGAAGACCACCCCGCCGTACTTCCTGAAGGCGTATGGCGAAACGGCCAACATGATCAAGGGCACCTGGCGCACCTACACTCTGTAGCTCGGCCACCACGGTTCGGCCCGGCATCAGCCGGGCCGAACTTGTTTAATCTGTGTTTCCACAGTTTTCAGCGCCCGCATGGATGGGCGGGTGCATTTGCGGCGTTTTGACTGTGTCAGGCGCATCGTCGGCAACCTGTATCCGGAGATCAACCGTGCAACTCCACCTGTACAACACCCGCCGCGGCAGCGTGCTGGAAGCTGCCCTGCTGCTTTTTGTGGTCATCGCCGTGGCGGGCATGGCCTTGCTGTCCATGTCCACCATCACGCGTATCGGCATGGTGCGTGCCAGCTATGACGTGCGTCTGCTGATCGCCGCCGAGGCCGGGCTCGAATCCATGCGCGGGCGCTTCACCCTGGTACCGGGCGTACAGGACGACTGGTCGGCCTTGCTGCCCACCACTGGCTGGAATGACATCGGCGGCCCCCTTGAAGTCAACGGCCTGACCGTCCAGGTGCAGGCCATGCCGCTGGGATACCCGGGCGTCACGCATGCGCGCCTGCGCGGCATCGCCTACGGCGCATTCGAGCGCAACCGGGTGGTCGAGTACAAGATCCAGGCCGCGAACTTCGCCGATTACGCGCTGTTTTTCGGTTCGCGGAACACCACACTGATCGGCAGCTACTTCAAGTGCGTGGGCGACTTCTACGCCCGCGGCAGCATCAACCTCGCCAACCAGCCGGGCATCGAGTTCTTCGGCAGCGTGGACACCAGCGAGCGCGTGCTGAACTACGTGGACTACGTCTACAACTTCAAGAAGGGCTTCACCGAGCACGCGCCGATCGTGACCATACCGCCCGAGGCCTACGGGCTGGCGCCCATGCGCACGGCCGCGGCGGCCAGCGGCACGCTGTTCTATGCCAACACCATCTCGCTCCAGCTGGTGGGCCAGCAGTTCATCCGCACCTTCGAGTACCGTTTCACCGGCACCGGCACCAATTACAATCCGAACCACTATGAAGTGCGCACAGAGCAGCTGGAGATCCCGGACAACAGCGTGATCTACATTGACAGCGACCGCGCGCCGGTGGGCGTGGACAGCTGGGGCGCCACCGCCCAGACCGCCAACTACGCTTCGCACAACGAGCTCGACCTGTGGGGCGTGCTGGACTTCAAGCGCGTGACCATCGCCTGCGAGCACGACGTGCGTATCACCGACAACGTCAGCTACCAGACTCTGCTGGACAACCCCAACCTGCGCCGCTTCACCGAGAAGACCAGCGAGCAGGCGCTGGCCTACCGCGAGATGCTGGGCGTGCTGTCCAACCGCAACACCACGTTCGAGACCATCCTGTGGACGCCGCTGCCCGACTACGCCGACGTCGTCGACGATCCCAGCCGCGACCCGCCCGACATCGGCCACTTCGTCAACCAGTACAGCCTGGACGGCGTCTACATGGGCGTTGACAAGGCGGCGCGCGGCGCGATCGGCCCCGGCACCAGCCGTGAACTGTGGGTGTGCGGCGGCATCATCAACGGCGATTACCCGTCCACCGCGCTCGCCAGCAACTTTGACCGCCGCAACTACGACACCGACTACCGGCTGAAGTTCACCACGCCGCCTTACTTCATGAAGGCCTACGGCGAATCCGCCAACATGATCAGGGGGACCTGGCGTACCTACACGCTGTGACCCCGCCATCCCGACCAGAGCACGACGCCGCGGCTTTTCCGCGGCGTCGCACGTTTCGTTGGACCTGTCGCGTTTAGTTGACTAGTATCGCGTCGGTGTATCCTTAAGTCGCCGCGGAGGTTCCCATGGCCCGTTTCCTGATCCTGCTCACGTTGCTGGCCGCGCCCCTGTGGGCGCACGAAGCAACGGTGTTCTGCAACATCAAGCTGCCGGGCGCCTCCGATCACTCCGGCATCAAGATCACTCTCGAGGCCGACCCGCTCTGGGGTCACCCGAACGCCGAGTCATTGGCCGCCACCGAGGAGGCCAATGGCAAGTACGCCAAGGTGATAGTCAGCGGCGAAGGCGAAACCGACAAGGCCGGCGCCCTGCGCCTGAAGGTCGAGTTCAGCTTCGAGGGCGAAGGCGTGCGCCCCACCCGCGGCATCTGGCGTGACAAGCAGCAGATCGAGGCCGAGTACTGCCACGCCAGACTGACCGCGCGGCGCGAGGGCTTCCGGCCCTATGTCGCCAATGTGCAGCTCACGGCCGGCGATGAATCGCAGTCGGTGTTCACCAACCTGAGCCAGGTAGTCACGGTGCGAGGCAGCGTAATCAACCTGAGTGACCGCAAGCCGGTGCCTGACCTCGAGCTGCAGCTCGTCGCCCTGGTCCATACCCGGCGCTGGAATCCGGACCGGGATGGAGGGCGCAGACGCGGCACCGGGCAGTACGAGTACGTGCAGGAAGCCCGAAGCTGGACGCTCAAGACCGACGCTGAAGGCTCGTTCAAGCTGAGCGACGAGACACTGCCGGCCGGCAGTTGCACGCTTTCGCCCCTGGGCGGCAAGCTGGCATTCTCGACCACTTCCAAGGCCGCGCGTGACATCGGCTTGCGCGATGGCGACAACGACCTGGGCGCCCTGATCGTGGTACCCGGCGGCTCGCTGAAGTTCCGTGTGATCAACAGCGAAGACGACGCGCCCGTCAATGCCAGCTGCACGCTGCAGGGCAACAACCACTGGCGCAACCCGGTGCTGGCGGACGGGGTCGGGGAGTTGAGCGGCATCGTCGAGGGCGATTTCGTGCTCAGTGTGCGCCAGAACGGTTTCTGGGAAATCCAACACAAGCTCAGCATCAAGGCCGGCGAGGTCACCGACCTGGGTGACCTGCAGCTGGACCCGATGATCTCGCTGAACGTGATCGCACTCAGCGACGGCAGTTCCGGCATCGAAACCTTCAGCGTGACCGCGCGCATGCTCGAGGGGGTGCGCCCGCCCAACTACGACCGCGAATTCGTTCGCTCCGGCAACCTCACGGCCGAAAACACCACCATCACCGGCCTGCGGCGCGGCAAGTGGCTGATCACCGTGCAGGCCAAGGGCCACGCCCGCGCCGAGGTCGAGGTAGAGTTGCCGGCCGCGGAGCCGGTGACGGTGACGTTGTCCGAGGGCGGCGCGCTGCAGGTGAGTGTGCGTCTGGACGCGGACAATCGGTTCGACGGATTTCAGCTCTTTGCCGTGCGCTGCGACTCGACCTACTACAAGACGCTGAGCGCGCTGAAACCCGAGGAATGGCAGAACCTGCGCATCGACACCGGCCGCGGCGGCGTGTACGCCGCGGATCGCAGCTGGGGCGAAGTCCGCCAGATTGAAGCCATGACGCCCGGCGCTTACCTGGTGCTCGCCTACGCCGGCCACCTCGGCTGGCTGAAGCAGGACAAGGTGGAAATCGAGAGAGGTAAAACCACCAGCCTGGAGCTGGCCCCCGAGCCTCCGGTCATGGTCGTCACGGTCACCCGCGACGGCAAGCCGGCCGCGGGCGTCACGCTGTACTTCGTCATGAGCGATTGGCACCGGGGCGCTGAGTTTGTCGAGGCGACCACCGGGTCGGACGGCGCCTGCACCCACGAGTTCAAGTCCGCGGGCAACGCCTATGTGCTGACCGAGCGCGAGCTGCTGTACCTCGGAAAGCCGGGCGCACAGCACCATGAGTGGCATCAGATGCTTGGCAGCTTCAAGGGCGAAGGCATGAAGTTGCAGTACGGCCAGCGCCTCGAGCAGGCCATCGAGCTGCACGACCGCAACGCCATCTGGCTCACCCTGCTGGTGAAGCTGCCGGAGGGGGTCACGATTGATGCGCCGGTCTTGAATCCGAAGCTCGCCTCGCATGAAAGACGCAGCTACTTCCGGCCCAGGCAGATTGAGGGCGGATGGCTGTACCCGAACGTGCCGGCGGGCGAATACCTTGCCGTCGCCGGCATCATCACCGGCACGGGCGAGAGGATCGCGCTGACGCGGGACATCAAGGTGGACACGGCGCCCGAACAGACCATCGAGATCGAGTTTGATCTTCAGACCTTCACGGTTTCGCTGGAACTGCCCGCCGGCGTGGAACACCGCCAGGTCAGCGTGCAGCTGATGCCCGGCACACAGCTTGAAGACCCGGAACAGAATTACAGGTCGCGCCAGGCGCAACCGGACGCCACGGGCAAGGTCGCCTTCGTGGGCCTGGAAGGGGGCGAGTACCTGGTGATAGCGACCGCCTGGAACCCGCAAGGCGGAATGCAGGCCGGCGCGCAGCAGCTGGTGGACACGGCCAAGACCCAGACGCTGACGCTGAAACTGACCGATGATTTCGGCACCCTCGACCTGCAGGTGGAAGGCAACCCCGCCCTGGGCGGCCAGCAGCGGGGCGCGTCCTGGCGGGTGCAGTTCTTCGACGATATGGACGAAGAGGCGCTGCCGATCAACCCCCTGAGCGCGTTCGGCCAGGTGAACAGCGCGGCAGGCTATGATGAATGGAGAGGCCGCCCCAGCAACCCCGGCGTGCAGGGCGTGCCCGTAGGCAAGTACAAGGTGGTGGTCAGCGCCTACGGCCTGCAGCCGGTGATCGAGGACGGCGTGGAAATCAAGCGCGGCCAGACCACCAGGCTGACCGTCACGCCCAGCCCCGCGGCACTGCTGAAGCTGACCATCGAGAACATGGACGCCCGCAACCTGGTGCAGTTGAAGGCCAAGTCCACCTACCTGGACGCAAGCGGCAAAGAGGTGAACGTGGTCGCGCCCGGCAAGCGGCTGTTCAACCTGATGCAGAGCCGGCAACAAGGCGGCTGCGAAGCCTGGCTGCTGAACCTCACTCCCGAGGTAGCCAAGGTGGTGATCACCATCGAGGGCCACGAGGATATCGTGATCCCGGTAAAGGCCGAGCCGGGAAAAACCATCCTGCAAACAGCCAACGCCAAACCCAAAACGGAATAGTGGCACGGCCTTCAAGGCCATGGCAGCGTTGGAGAGCCCATGAAGTACGCGATTGTCGCCTGCCTGATTTGCCTGCTTGCTGCCTGCGGCGGCGCTGACCCAGGCAACGGACAGAATGCTTCGCCCGCACGCGACGGCAACGCCGCACACGATCCCGCACCCGACGGGCCAGGGGCATCGACCACAGTGCCGGAGCCTGAGGTGAAGGTTCACGCTTCCTGGCTGCGTGTCGAGGCCGCAGCCGACGCAGAGAACTACAAGTGGGCGGTGAACGGGGAACAGGCAGACGCCGACCGCCTGCAGAAACTGCTTGGCGAGTATGCTGATAGGGTAGACTCAGCCGCTCAACTGCGCGGCAAGGACAAGGCGGGCATCAGCCCCAACCCGGTGGTGTTCTCCGCCGGGCCGGATGTGACCAGCCAGGCCTTCTACGGGCTGATCGAGTTGATGGTCTCGGCGAACATGTACCGCTTCATAGTGGAGCTGGCCGTGGAAGGGCGCGCGCCGCGCCGCATCTGGCAGCAGTTCCCTTTCGATGAAGGTTTGACTCCCCCCGAGGAAGACGGCGACGCGCTGTCCGACCCACGCGACTGGCTGCGCGCCCAGGCGGACTGGAGGTTCCACCTGCGGGTAGCGCGCGACGGGAACAACTACGTGTACGAGACTTACCTGAAACCGCGCGAGGCAACCACGCACGAGGACACCCGCTTCAGTCTGGACGAGCTGCTCCAGGGCGGTTGGAACGACAGCCTGTACACGGGCGTTCGCGGCAAGCTGGCCCAGGCGATATTGACACGTCAAGGCACCGGCAAGGCCGCGCTGGAAGAGGTCGAGATCACCCCGATGCGGGACGTGTTGGAGGGCGGCCCCTACGCCCACTGGGGGCCGGTGTTCCTCGCCATGGACGCCATCGACCTGGCCAACAACAGCTCCGGGCGCGGCGAGCGCCCCTCGCTCTTCACCATTTTCCGGTTCACGGACGCTTTGGAACGATACAAGTAACAGCGCCATCCGTGGCACGGCCTTCAAGGCCGTGAGTAGTGCCATGGCCTTCAAGGCCATGGCGGCGCACGCGCTGGAAACGCGTGGGACTACTCATGCGCTGGAAGCGCATGCCACTGCCTTAACGGGCCAGCAGGGCTTCCATGAACTTGTGGACTTCGGCGGTTACCTTCTCGCCCGCGATTGCCCTGTCAATCAGCTGCACAACCTGGGCCATGTCGGCCTCCTTGGCGCCTAGCGTGGTCAGCAGCGGGCTTCCCACCCGGATGCCGCTGGTCTCCGTCACCGGCAGCGGGTCGTAGGGGATGAAGTTCTTGTTCAGGTGGATCGACTGCTCGCCCAGCAGGCGCTCGATCTGGATGCCGTTCTTGCCCGTGCCGCTGATGTCCACCATCACCATGTGATTGTCCGTCCCGCCGGTCAGCACGCGATACTTCTTGCCGTCCAGCTGCTGGAAGGCGGCCGCCATGGCCTGGGCGTTCTTGATCACCTGCCGGATGTACTGCTTGAACTCGGGCTTCAGGGCCTCTTCCAGCATCGCCGCCTTGGCCGCGATGATGTGCACCAGCGGGCCGCCCTGGCTGCCGGGGAACACGCCGCGGTCGATCTTGCTGGCGAACTTGCCGCTGCACACGATCATGCCGCCGCGCGGGCCGCGGATCGTTTTGTGTGTGCTCATGGTGATCACGTCCGCCACGGGCACCGGGCTCTGGTGTTCGCCGGCCGCGACTAGGCCGCTGATGTGCGCGACGTCAGCCATGAACAGGGCGCCGTGCTCGCGCGCGAGCTTGGCCATGCGCGCGAAGTCGATCGCGCGCGGGTAGCTGCTGGCGCCCGTCACCACCAGCTTGATGTCGCCGTGCTCTTTCAGCAGGGCCGCGTACTCGTCCATGTCGATCAGGCCGGTGTCGCGGTTCACGCCGTAGTGGACGAACTTGTAGTACTTGCCGCTCGCATTGAAGGGCGCGCCGTGGCTGAGGTGGCCGCCATGCTCAAGCTTGAAGGCCAGCACCTTGTCGCCCGGCTTGATCAGCGCCAGGTAGGCGGCCAGGTTCGCCTGCGTGCCGGAGTGCGGCTGCACGTTGGCGTGCTCGGCCTTGAACAGCTGCTTGGCGAGGTCGATGGCGTGTTGCTCGACCTGGTCCGTGAACTCGCAGCCGCCGTACCAGCGCTTGCCGGGGTAGCCCTCGGCGTACTTGTTGGTGAAGACGGTGCCCATGGTCCGCTTCACGTAGTCGCTCACGAAGTTCTCGCTGGCGATCAGGTTGATCGAGTGGGTCTGGCGCTCCCGCTCACGCGAGATCAGTTCTTCGATGGTGGGCATTTGGACCTCACGGCGGGCGGGGCCCGCTAGCCAAGGACTTCAAACAACCGCTGCAGATCTGCCCGATTGTTATACCAGTGGGGCGCGATGCGCAAGATTCCCTGCCTCGCCGAGGCCGCTACTTTTGCGGCCTCCAGCCGCGCCTGCAGGCCCTCGTCGGCCAGCTTGCCCTCGCGTTTCAGCACCACGATCTGGCTCAGGTTGGCCGCCGGCCACGCCTCGGACAGCAGCCTGAAACCCGCCTGTGTGGCGCGTTCGCGTGTCTCGGCGGCGATTTCGGCCACGCGGCCGAACACGTCGTGGCGGCCATACAGCTCCAGCGCCGCCTGCAGCGAATAGACCTGCACCATGGCGGGTGTGCCCAGTGCAAAGCGCTTGCTGCCGGGCGCGAGCGGCTGCTCGACGCGCTCGAAGTCGAAGGGGTTCTCCACGCTGAACAGGCCCTGGGTGTGGGGCGTGAGCGCGGCCAGCGACTCGCGCCGCACGTATAGCGCACCCAGCGTGTCGAGGCCGCACAGGTACTTGCGGATCGCGAAGGTCGCGAAGTCGCAGCCCAGCTCGCGCATGTCCACGGGCATGGCCCCCACCGCCTGCACGGCGTCAATGAAGCTCAACACGCCGCGCTGCCGACAGCCGCGGGCCAGTGCGGCTGCGTCCAGCTTCCAGCCCGTGCGGAAGTCCACCCAGCTTGCCGCCACCAGCCGAGTGTGCGGCCGTATGGCGTCCAGCAGGTCAGATACCGGGCGCGAGCCGTCGTCGCGGTCGGGCACCAGTGTGACCTCGACGCCGCGGCGGCGCAGGTCGAGCAGCGGCCGCACCACGCCCGGGTAGTCGCGTGCGGGGACCACGGCGTGGTCGCCGGGCTTCCAGTCGATGCCCAGTGTGACGCGCGCGAAGGCTTCCGTGGCGTTGACCAGGAACTGGATTTCGCTGACGTCGGCGCCGATGAAGCGCGCGAAAGCCGCGTTGGTTTCGTCCCACACGCGCTGCCACTCGGGCCAGGCGGTAACGCCGCCGTCGCGCAGGCCTTCTATATAGTGCATCGCAGCAGCAGCAGCCGGCGCGCTGATCGCCCCACGCCGCGCGTTATCCAGGTACGCCCACTCCCGCGTAACGGGAAACAACGCGTGGCGGTCAGCCTCAGTCAGCAACTCGGGCATGCGGTCCTTATACCCGCAGCGCGGCCGTCAATCACCCGTCCCGGAAACAACCGGGAACGGCTGGATGCCTCGCTCGGCGCAGAGCTGTACCATGGTGCGGGTTTTCTGCTTGAGGGATCGCGTGTCGCCAACTTCGCGCAGGATGCCGGATCCTTCCAGCCAGGCGCTGCGCGCGTCATCGAGACGCCCGACGCTAAGCAGCGCGTGCATGTAGTTGCACAGTGTGTTACCCAGGCTTTCGCGGCGGCGTATCGCGCGCTGGATGGCAATGGCCTGCTCGAACAGCCCGAGCGCTTCGTCGTAGCGTTTCTCGTCCACGGCCACGGAAGCCAGATTGTAAAGCAGCACCGACTCGGTGGCGGGCACGCCCACTTCCCGGCTGATCACCAGGGCGCGCGTGCCGACCTCCAGCGCCAGGCTGTAGCGGCGGCTGTTCGCGTAGATCGACATCAGCGCGGCCAGCGCCACTGCCTCCATCCTGCGCTCTGCCAGCTCGCGGTAGATTGCGATCGCATGCTGCAGCAGATTCTCTGACTCCGCGTAACGGTCTGCGTTGGCCAGCACGGCTGCCAGGTTGGACAGCGCCGCCGCCTCCAGCCTGCGGTTTCCCGCCCTTTGCATGACTTCCAGCGCTTCGCGCAGGATTGTCTCTGCCTGCTCTTCACGCCCCGTGTGAGAGTAAAGGTTTGCCAGGTTCATGCGCACCAGCGCTACAGAATGCGGGCGGCCGTGCTCAAGGTGAATCTCCAGTGCCCGCATGTACATCTCTTCGGCGCGTGCAACTTCCCCGCGCCCGTTGAACAGGCCCGCCAGGTTATTGAGCACCGCCGCGGTGGCATCGACGTCGCCGGCCGCGTTCAGCAACTCCAGCGCCGTGCCCCAGGCAGACTCGGATTCGTCTATGCGGCCGCTGCGCCCGAGCAGGTTCGCAAGGTTAGACACGGCCTTGGCCAGCGCTCGTGGCTCGTTGCAGTCCCTCAGCAGTTCGATGGCACGGCGCATGTCCGGTTCCGCGTCGGCGGCATTGCCCACAGCGAGCATGACCGTCGCCCGCGCGCTCAAGGCCAGTCCTTCAACCATCGGGTTCTCGGCGTCGCGGGCTGCTTGCAGTACATCGCCGAAGGAGGCACTGGCGTCGACAGCCAGGCCGGCATCTTGGGCGGCTTCCCCTCGCCTGAAGATGGCAGCCAGCCGAGGCACTCCCGTCAACCTGCCGGCCAGCCGTCTCCAGAGCTCAGCCGCCTCACGGAATCGGAAGTTGGTGTGCGCAAGCGCCGCGGCACGATGCAGGTAAAGCGCGGCGGATTGCTCGTAACGGGCATCGGCGCCTGCCGCCATCTCGGCATGGAGCGCGAGGTCCAGCGACACCGCATCAGTGGCGTGGGCCGCGGGCGGATTCAAGCCGCCGAAGGCCGGCGGTCCCGGATCCGGCGCCGGGCCGTCGTGCAGCAACTCGATCAGCTGCAGGGCCAAGGCGTGAAGGCGCGCGCGGTCTGTGGGCGGCTGCAGTTCGTAGGCTGCGTCGCGTACCAGCGCGTGGCGGAACAGGTAGGTTTGCTCGGCGTGCACGGCGGCATTCTAAGGACACAACCTGCAGCGCCACAGTGCGATTGCCGCGATTCGCCTTAACGCATTTCGTGAGGTATAATCTGTGCAATCCACAATCAGGAGACGCAACTTCGCGCGGGCGTGCAGCCCGCGCGACGGGGGTTGCGTTATGGGGCAACGGGCGGAGCACAGTCATGGCATACGGGACGGCATACAAGGTTTTCGTGTTCACGGCGGCGATGCCGGCCGAGGTGGTGCTGGCGCAACAGCAGGCGATCAATGAGCTCACGGCCAAGGGCGCGATGATCTCCAAGTACGACCACGGCCCGGCGACCACCATCGTCGAGCTCAAGGTCGCCATGATGGGTTAGGGCGTCTGCAGAGTCCGGGATTGCCTCGACCTGGTGGCCAGGCGCCGCGCAACCGGCGCCCCCAGCGCTATTTCCAGCGGCCCTTGCGGGCGGCCTTTGCCTCGGACTCCAGCCTCTTGAATTCGTCGGCGTGGCGCGTGTTCGGCGCAATCCGCATCGTCTCGGCCCAGCCCTCCTGCAGCAGCACCTCGTTCAGCATGCGTCCGTCCGGCAGGTAGACGTAGGCCAGCGTGCGGCCGTACTTGTCTTCGCGCACTTCGTCGTACTTCAGTTTCACCTGCGGGTCCTGTTCGAGCAGCTTGAACACGAACATGGTGGCCTGCCAGCCGGGGCCGTCGGGCTGAACGGTGTCGCGGCCCAGCTCCGGCGTGTCGATGCCGATCAGGCGGATACGCTCGCCCTTGCCGCGCTCGATTTCGATGGTGTCTCCGTCGATCACCTGGGTGACGGCGTAATGGCCCGGTTTCTTTTTGCCGGGTGCGGGCAGGTAAAGCCGCGGGCGCTCGATGGTCGCGGCCGCGGGTGCGTGCGTGTTGGCGCTGCCTGCGTAGATCCCGTCGTCGCGCAGGCGGAAGGGCAGGTAGCCGCCGGCCCAGAGCAGGGCGCCGATCAGCGCCACCAGCGCAATCATCAGCGCCGCTGTGCGCCCGGTGGGAAGCACACCTTTTTGACTCGATACAGCCATGGCAGCAGTATAACGAATGACGCGACACGTGGCGCCTTGCCTGTGGTATGGCGTTCGCCACGGCACGGCGGTGACGCTGCACATGAAACAGCTTGATCACACACTTTCCGCGCGGATCCACGGCTGGCGGCTGGGGCCGCTGGATTATCTGCTGGTGGTGCCGGGCATGCTGTTCGGCAGCTACGGCATGCCGCTTACTGTGCTGGCTCTGGGCCTGTGGCTGGGCTGGCGCTTCGGCCTGGTGTGCGGCATGGCCGCCTTGACCACGTTCGCGATCACCGGCCCCCTGAAGCACTGGATCGGGCGGGAACGCCCCGCGCCACTTGAGGCCCCGCGTGCGTTCAAGCTGCGCAAGCTGGTGAACAACCCGAGCTTTCCGTCCGGCGACAGCGCGCAGGCCGGCGCGATCGTCACGCTGCTGATCGTGCTGGGGCCGCTGCCGTGGCCGCACAGCCTGGTGTTCCTGCCACTTGTGCCTTTGTGCATGCTGGCGCGGGTGTATTACGGGGCGCACTGGATCGGCGACACCATTGCGGGCGCCGCCATCGGGGCCGGAGTGGCCGGGGCGTACGCCTTCTGGTTCGGGCAGTTTGTAAGCAACGGGCTATTCGCGGCGTAATGGTTTTCTATAAGGCTATGCTTCAAACGGGCAGGCACGGCTTACAGCAGGAGCAGTGATGAGCGAGCGTACGTTGTTCACTTCGGAATCGGTGGGCGAAGGCCACCCGGACAAGCTTTGCGACCAGATCTCGGACGCGGTGCTCGATGCGCTGCTGGCCGAGGACCCCAAGTCCCGCGTGGCCTGCGAAACCGCCACCACCACCGGCCAGATCGTGGTAATGGGCGAGATCACCACCAAGGCCATCCCCGTGCTGGCCAACATCGGCGACATCGCGCGCAGGACCGCCTGCGAAATCGGCTACACCAGCGGCGACTACGGCCTCGACGGCAATTCCTGCGGAGTGCTGGTCGGCGTGCACGGCCAGTCGCCCGACATCGCCATGGGCGTCGACGAGAAAGCGGACCACGAGCAGGGCGCCGGCGACCAGGGCATGATGTTCGGCTACGCCACCAACGAGACCCCCGAGTTGATGCCGGCGGCGATCGCCTGGTCGCACAAGCTGACGGCGGCGCAGGCCGCGGCGCGCCACGGCAAGAAGATCGAGTGGCTGCGCCCCGACTGCAAAAGCCAGGTAACGGTCGAGTACGACGGCGGCAAGCTGAAGCGCATCCACACCGTGGTGCTGTCGACGCAGCACAGCCCGGACGTCACGCTGGCGCAGGTGCGCGAGCAGGTGATCGAGGAGATCATCAAGCCGACGCTGCCCGCCCAGTTCATTGACGACAAGACCATCTACCACGTGAACCCGACCGGGCGCTTCGTGATCGGCGGCCCGCACGGCGACACCGGCCTGACCGGGCGCAAGATCATCGTGGACACCTACGGCGGCATGGGCCGTCACGGCGGCGGCGCCTTCAGCGGCAAAGACCCCACCAAGGTGGACCGCAGCGCGGCGTACATGGCGCGCTACGCGGCCAAAAACGTGGTGAAGGCCGGCCTGGCTGAGCGTTGCGAGATCCAGCTGGCCTACGCGATCGGCGTGGCCGAGCCGGTGAGCATTCATGTGGAGACATTCGGCACCAACGCGGTCAGCGACCACCGCATCATTGAGCTGCTGCGCGAGCACCTGAGCTTCAAGCCGAAGTCGATCATCCAGACGCTGAACCTGCTGCGCCCAATTTATCGCCAGACAGCGCGCAACGGCCACTTTGGTCACGACGGCGACAGTTTCCCGTGGGAGAAGACCGACCTGGCTGAGAAACTGAAGTCCTCGGCAGGGATTTAACGATACGTTCTGCAAGAAAGTGTATTGCGTGACCTAAGGCGGAACTGTAAATCAACTTACGGATTGACCGTATCGGCGGGCAAAATTCATAAAAAGCAGGTAGGCAAGTGCTTTTGTCGCTCTATATTGCCGACCTTTACGGGCAAGACTTCAAACAGATCGTTCACAGTTACCAAAAAAAGAAAAGATAAGGGGACGAACCCATGACAGAAAATGCACCGGCGCCGGCTGGCGACCAGAAGACTCTTGAATCGCTGGGCGTGTCGAAGGACCTCGCGGAAAACGCCAAGCTGATGTGGATCCTTTCCGGCGTGCTCTCCATCTGGGGCCCGATCATCTTCGGTTACATCGTGAAGAAGGAAGGCCAGCAGGAGAGCGCGTGGTACCAGGACCAGGTCAAGAAGTGCTGGATCCTCGCCATCGTGTCCTTCGTCGGATCTTTCTGCTTCCTGGGCTGGCTGTTTGCCATCTACCTCGGCTTCCTCGGCATGCAGCAGATCGGCGAAGGCAAGGACCCCAAGGTCATGCTGATTTCCGCCAACGGCTTCCAGGGCTAGACGGAAGCTGCGAAGTAAGCACGGAAAGGCCTTACTTGACCGGGGACGCGCAAGCGTCCCCGGTTGCATTTTCAGGGGGCAGGTGTCAGGTTTCAGGTGTCAGGTTGGAACCTTGAGCTGTTCCCTGACACCTGGTCCCTGAAACCTGAAACCTGATTTGCGCCTCAACGTAGACCTCAGCATCAACGACTACGACCGCGAACTTTTCGCCGAGCGCCGCATCGTGCTCGAAACCCGCGAGGGTGAAGGCCTGCCGCACATCGTGCTGAAGATCCTGGCACTGGCGCTGTTTCATGACCCGGCCCTGCAGGTTGAGCCGAATATGGAGGACGAAGACCGCTACAAGCCCGACCTGCTGCTGCGCGCCGAAGACTACCGCCCCGCGCTTTGGGTGGAGTGCGGCCAGTGCCGGGTGCAGAAGCTGGACAAAGTGACGTTCCGCCACTACGACGCGCGCGTGGTGATGTTGCGCCGCACGGTGCGCGAGGCGCGCGAGATCATGGAGCGTTGCCGCGGCGAAGTGCGCCGCCTGCAGGCCATTGAGTTCATCGGTTTCGACAGCGGCTTCGTCGAGAACGTGGCGACTGCACTGACCGGTAAGAACGACGTGGTCGCGGTGATTTCCGGTGACTCCCTCCAACTGGTGATCGGCGGAACAACTTTCTCCACCACGATTCATCGCTTCCGGACGGTGTAGAGGGCGGAGGTCAGAGTTCGGAGGTCGGGGAACCACATACTGTTCAGCGCGTGACAGCCACGCGGCCTCTAGCCCCAACCCCTGACCGCTAACACCTGGAACCCAAAACCTGACTCCCGCCCCCTGAAACCTGAAACCTGAAGCCCTGCCGCCTTGCTACACTGTCCCCATGAGACGCTGCCTCGCCATTCTGCTGGCCCTGCTGCTGCCCGCCATGACGGTGGCGCAGGACGACGAACCCGCGCTGCCCCGCGTCCCGCGCGGCTTTGATGAAGGGCGAGTCGCCCTGCTGAACGAAACCGCCGAAGGCCTGGTGCCCCCCGGCGCGCTGGTCGAGCGGCTGTTCGAGCACGCCGACCTGCATGAGCTGGCAAACCTGGTGCACTTCCACCTGCGCACCGACGAAAAGAACGCCCTCGACGCGCAGCTCAAGCTCGAGGGCGCACTGCCCCGCTGCCGCGACACGGCCGCCGTGAAAGCGCTGCTGGAAGAAAAAGCGCTCAAGCCCGCGGCCGTGGCCAAGGCGCTGGGCGAAGTGCTGGTGGCGCGCAAGTACGCGCTCACGGACGTGGCGGCGTGGCTGTACGCGCGCGGCTACAACTTCCGCGTGCTGCAGCGCGCCCTGAACGGCGAGCGCCTGGACGCCTTCCGGCTGTGCGGCCGACTGCGCGCTTTCGAAGACAAGTCGGCTGCCGGCCTGCTGGTACCCGGCGTCTGGGAATTCAACCTGGATGACGCGCGCGAGGAAAAGGGCGGCATCTACGACGGCGCGCAGATGGTGGATTTCCTGCTGGCGCTGGGCTGGGGGCCCGCGGATTTCGCTTCGCTGTTCGGCGTCAGTGAGCTGCCGGACGTGCGCCGCCGCATGGTGGAATGGGGCGACTCTCGGCTGATCTGGCCGATGCTCGAGCAGTACGTCTCCGAGGCCGAGTTCATCAGCAAGCTGCAGGCGCGTTTCAAGACCAAGGATGACCCGCGGCTGCTTGAGGCAGCGTGCCTGCGCGCCTCCACCACCTGGCGCTGGTTCCGCACCGGCGGCGGCGGCATCAAGGGCGTGTTCCGCGGCCCGTGGCCCGACGCCAAGGGCAACCCGGTACCGCCGACGGCCAACGTCAGTGAGATCGGCGAGCTCGACAACGAGCAGTTCATCAACGCGCTCGACAAGCCGATCATCGAGCACTTCCAGCACAAGGGCGCGATGCTGACCATCGTGCTGTACGACGACGGCAGCGCCCGCGCGCTGCTTGACCAGGGAGGGCGCGAAGGCGTCAACCACGGCGCGGCCTCGCCGTTCGGCGACCGCGAAACCAACCGCCTGGCCTACGAGGGGCGCGTCAGCGTTACCGGCCGTAACGGCCTGATGTACCTGGTGTACGCGAACGAGGCAAAGTCGGCGCCGCCGGAGTTTGAGCTGGCGAACGTAAAGCTGGCGGGCGGGGAGTCGTTCCTGCTTGCGGATCTCGACGACGGCATCAACCTGACACCGATAGTGCTGCGCCGCGTGAACCCTCTGCAACCCTCGTAGCGCCGGCCGCTGGTACGGCGTTACTACAAGGTGGCCGCCGCGGGCTGACTCGTTATTCTGCGTGCGATGCGGCTTACCTGTGAAAACTGCGGCGCGGAGTTTGACCCCGGCAAGGTCAGCCGTCGCATGCGTTTTGCGGTCTGCTCGTTCTGCGGGACGCTGCACAACATTGCCGAGATCACCGCACGCCGCAATGGTCGTGCGTACGTGCCGCCGCCGGTTTTTCTGCCCAAGGGCGTTGACGTCGAGGAGACGGGTGCCGGCGTGCGGGTGCGCTTCCGCCACAATAACGCGTATGTGACACCGCTTGTCGCCTCCGGGCTGCTGGCGGCGGCGGCGATGGCGATCACCTATCCGTTCGTGTGGATGGATGGAGGCTCCGGCGGCTCCACGCCTGTATCGCGAGTGATGTGGGTGGTCTTTGCATTGCTCCTGCTTGCAGGCATCTACACCGTGGTAGCCAACCTGGTGAACTATCGCGTCGTGCTGATCGCGCCGACCGGCGCGCGCGTCTCCTCGGGTCCGCTGCCGTTGAAACCCGCACGACGGATTGATTTCCAGGGCGTGAGCGGAGTTGTGGCCCGCCGGTATGTCGACAGTCAGCAGGCCGACAGCTTCCAGGGCTACTCGGTATCTCTCCAGGTTGTCGGTCGCGACGACATCGAGGTCTCCACCGGCTTCACGGACCCCGAGGTGGCGGACGTCCTGCGCCACTACCTGCTGCAGGCGACCGGCCTTGAAGCCCGGTCTTTACCCCGCGCCCCCGGCCGCACGCGTGTGCTGTTCCGCGGTGCGCAGGACAGCGCGCCTGCCGCTGGCGCCCGCATGCCGGCAAAGCTGGAGCTGTCCTGCCGCTGCTGCGGTGCGCCCATCCCGCTGAAGAACATCCGCCGCGAACTGCTGGCCGCGGACTGCACGCAGTGCGGCGTGATCCAGGATGTGCGACCGTTCCTGCGCCACGGGGTGGCCCGCCGTCGCCGCAACCCCGGATTTCACGCGCCCTGGGAGCTGGTGGAGGGTCCGGGCGGTCTGGAAGTCTGGAATCTGCGTCCCTGGCGGGCGCTGGCCGGACCATTCGGCTTCTACGTCGCAAGCGGAGTCCTGTGCCTTGCGGTTGCCGGGCTCTGCCTGGTCTTGAAGCCGGCCTACCTGCTGCTGCCTGGCATTCCGATGGTCGGGCTTGGCGGCACTTTCTGGCTGTTCTGGCCCCACATGCAGGGGCGCCATGTCGCAGCCGGTGCGTCCGGCGTGGTGCTGACTCCCCGTCCGTTCGGACCGCTGCGGCGTCGAGAGTTTCCGGTATCCAGCATAGCCCAGCTGGTGAGCCTGGCGACGGTTGAAGGGCTGTCACTGGTCCTGATCCTGAAAGACAACCAGCGCGTGCCGCTCCTGGACGGGTTGCACGACTGGGCGCACGCGCTGTATCTCGAGCAGCGCATCGAAAGCCTGCTGAACGTGCAGGACGTGACGGTCCACAACGTACGCCGCCCGACAGATTGAGTAGCGTCATGCCCCCGGCATGGCCTCACGCCATGCGCTGAGCGAAGAAGCGGTCGATGCGGGTCCACAGGTCGCGCTCGGCGGCCTCGCGGTACTCGGTGTTGCCTTCCTCGTTGTCGAAGAAGGCATGGCCCACGCCGGGGTAGGTGTAGCTTTCGTCGTCGGAGGGACTGGCAGACAGCACTTTCTCGAGGGCGCGCACGTCCTCGATGGGCACCTCGCTGTCCAGCTCGCCGAACACTGCCAGGATCGGCGCGCGTGCTTTGCGGATCACGTCCAGTGGCTGCCGGAGCATCACGTCGTCGGCCACCGGCAGGCGCACGAAGGGGCATACCACCACGGTGGCGTCGAATTCCTCTTCGCTGGCCAGCAGCGCAATCGTGCCGGCCAGCCAGGCGCCCACCACGCCGACTTTCTTGTCGCCGTTCAGGGTTTTCCGCAGCTCGCGCGCGGCCGCTTTGGCGGCCCGCACGCCGTTGACGATGTCGTCCAGCGTCACGTTGTCGATGGTGCGCGGCTGCTTGGCAAGCTCCGGCACGCTGACGGCAAAACCGGTGTTGGCGATGCCCTGCGCGCTGTGCAGCACGGCCTTGTCGGTCACGAAACGCTTGGGCAGCAGCACAACGCCGCCCTTGATCGGACCCGTTCGGGGATTCACCAGCATGGAAACCTCGCAAACCCGATAATCGAAGATCACGCGGCAATGATCAAGAGCGCAGGCCGGGCACGCGCCGCACAGTTCCCGTCTGCAGCGCTGAAACCTAAAACCTGGAACCTGAGCCCTGAAACCTGCAACGCCATGTCCGTTCACCACGGCGACTTCATGCAACTCGCGCCTTCCCTGCCCCAGGGCGAGGCCGCGCTGGTGTATATCGACCCACCCTTCTTCAGCGGGCGCAAGCGCCGCAACCGCGCCCCCGGCCCCAGCTACGACGACCGCTGGCCCGGCGGCCTGGCCGAGTACCTGGGCTTCCTGCGCGGGCTGCTGACGGCCGTGCGCCCGCTGCTGACGCCGCACGGCGTGCTGGCCCTGCACCTGGACTGGCGCGCTGCGCACCACGGGCGCTTCGAGCTCGAACGGCTGCTCGGCGCCGGCGCATTCGTCAACGAGATCATCTGGTCGTACCGCACCGGCGGCGGCAGCAAGCGCAGCCTGGGCCGCAAGCACGACAGCATACACGTGTTCGCGTCCGGGCCCGAATACACCTTCCACCAGTTGCGCGAGAAGAGCTACCTGGCACACCGCTACGGCTTCAAGAACATCGAGATCCATGAGGATGAGCAGGGCCTGTACACCTGGGCGGCCATGCGCGACGTGTGGGAGATCCCGGCCTTGCGCGGCAACCAGAAGGAATACGCGGGTTACCCCACCCAGAAGCCGCTGGCGCTGTTGAGCCGGCTGGTGGAGTGCTTCAGCAGCCCGGGCGACCTGGTGCTGGACCCCTGTTGCGGCTCTGGCTCCGCGCTGGTCGCGGCCAAGCGCCTCGGGCGGCGGGTGCTGGGCGTGGACAGCAGCGGCGACGCGGTAGCGCTGGCAATTCGCAGGCTATCGGAATGTGACGGTTGAGTTATACTGTGCGGCTTACAGGCATTTTGCTTGCCCGGCAGTATGCCGGGAAACAAGATTCGGTCTGCAAGTCCTGCCGGATGCTTGGCTTGAGCTCACGGCGGGCGCATTGAACCCTCAGGGGACCCCAACCACCCATGCCGATTAACCTCCGATATGGTCAGCAGGCGGTAGCCCGCGGCTACTTGAACAAGCAGCGGCTTGACCAGGTTCTGGCCAAACAGAAGCAGCTCGCCGCGCAGGGCAAGAAGGTCAGCGTGCGCATGATCCTGGAGAAAGCGGGCCTGCTGACGCCGCAGCAGCTTCAGGAAATCGACCGTGACCTGAACATCAAGGTCGTCAAGAAGCACACCAGCAAGGTCCAGAAGCCGGGCGTAAGGCCGGCGGCGCCGACGGGCGCGCAGAATTTCTCCGGAGACGCGGTGCCGCAGTTCTCGGGCATGAGCGGCGCCGACCCCGACGCCACGGTGTTCAGTCCGCCGCCGCCCGACATGCAGGCCCGGGTGCGCAACGAGCGTGAACGCGCCAAGCAGGAGGCTCGCCGCAAGCAGGAGCAGGAAGCATCCGCCTTCTTCGATGACAGCCCCAGTCCCTTCGGCGGCGACCCGTTCGGCGGCGGCGACATGGCGCCCGAGCCCTTCGGCGGCGACATGCAGCCTGAACCGTTCGGCGGCGACATGCAGCCGGAGCCTTTCGGCGGCGGGTTCGGCGGCGAGATGCAGCCCGAGCCTTTCGGTGAAATGCAGCCCGAGCCCTTCGGCGGCGGAAGCCTCGAACCCGCCGGCTTCGGCGACGACTCGCCCTTCGGCGACGACCCCTACGGCGGCGGTTATGGCAATGAGCCGCAGGAACTGTCGCGCATGGACTCCAGCCCCAAGCTGGCCAGCCTGGGCGCAGAGTACGAAGGCCTGGCCTCACCCGACGACGAGCAGTTGCCCACCATCGGCGGCTTCGACGACGACTCGATGGGCGGCTTCCAGCAGCCCCCGGCCCGCGGGTTCCAGGCCGCGCCGCCGCAGCCCGCATACGGCGGGCCTTCGCTGGCGCCCGCCGGCGACGATTTCGCCGATTTCGGCAACGATATCCGCTCGCCCGAAGAGCTGGACGCGGCGCCCACCGGCAGCACCCGCCCCCTGGGCGGCAGCGCCGACCTGGACGCCACCATGTTCAGCCCGCCCCCGCCGGGCATCGGTTCCAGCCCGCGCCAGAAGACCGGCGCCATGGACCGCACCGTGTTCAGCCCACGCCCGCCCGAGATGGGCGGCCGCCTGCCCGCGGAGCCCCAGCCCGCCGGCGACGACTGGGGCGAAAGCCCCGGCATGGAAGCCGAGCCCTTCGGCGCCGAGCCCGAACCCTTCGGCATGGAAGCGGAACCCTTCGCAGCCGAGCCCGAACCCTTCGCGGCCGAGGCCGACTCGTTCGCCGCGGAAGCCGAGCCCTTCGGCGCTGAACCGGAATCCTTTGCCGATGAACCCTTTGCCGAAGCCCCGGCCGGCGGCAACCTGGACGCCACGCTGTTCAGCCCGCCGCCGCCCAAGATGCCGCAGGGTCGCCGCGACACCGGCAAGCAGCGCGGGCGCCAGGGCGCAGACGATTTCGGCGACGTCGAGTTGCCGCGCGGCAAGGTGATCGACGACGTGCCGACCGCGCCCGCCGCCATGGAAGACGTGCACCCGCTGCGCCGTGGCGTGGGCACCACCTCCAGCTCAGGGGGCGTCAAGCGCCCCACCGAGCCGCCGCGCTTTGAGGAAGAGGTAGCCGAGGAGCTTCCCGAAGCAGCCGGCGTGGACGTGCCCGACGAGATCCCCGAGGAGATGCCCGAAGAGGCTGTGCCGCCCGTCGGCAGAGGCAAGGGCAAACTTCCCGGCAAGGCGCCCGCCATGGCAGGCGCCAGCAAGCGCGAGCTGCCCAAGAAGGAGGTCCCCGCCGCCGAGCCCGAGAAAGAGAAGAAGGGCGCCGGCAAGCGCGTACTGCTGATCTTCAGCATCCTGCTGCTGATCGTGGTGGCGATTCTCACTTTGCCGATCGTGCTCTATGAGCAGGTCCCGCAGGTGCAGCAGCTGCGCGACCACCCGCAGGCCAAGCCGGTTTACGACTACGTGGATTACGAGATCTTCAACCGTATCCGCGAGTGGACCGGCCAGCCCACCAAGCCGCGCCCCAGCGGGCAGCCGCCGCTGATCATCCCCACCAAACCGCTCGACAACTCAGCCGACTCACCGCCCGCGCCCAACGAAGAGGGCGAGCCCGCAGGCAACGCGGAGTAAGCCAAAACACCAGGGGCGGAGGCCGCAAGGCTTCCGCCCTTTCCGTTTAACAGGCCCTTCACCCGCGCACCCCTTGCGCCTGTCGCCTGAATCGCAAACATGCTCGCCATGGATGAGCTCCGCATGAAGTTCGAGGCCGCGGGCCAGGGCCACGTATTCCGCTGGTGGGACGAGCTGGGCGAACGCGCCCGCCGCCGCTTGACGCGTCAACTGGAGGCCGTGGACCTGGAACGCCTGCCCGAGCTGCAGGCAGCCATCGACGCGCTTCAGTCGCCGGCCGCGCGAAACCTTTCGCCGGCGCCGACATTCGGCCTGGCCGACGAAAACTTCCCGTACCTGCTGAATGACGCCGCCCGCGCGCTCGCGCCGCGCGGCGAAAAGCTGCTGCGCGAAGGCCGCGTGGCCGTGCTGCTGGTCGCCGGCGGCCAGGGCACGCGGCTCGGCTTCGACGGTCCCAAGGGCTGCTTTCCCGTCATGCCGCTTTCCGGCATGACGCTGTTCGAAGTCTTCGCTCGCAAGCTGCGCCGCGCCGGGCGCGACTTCGGCCGCGTGCCGTCCCTGTACGTCATGGTCGGCAACCACAACGAGGCCGCCACCCGCAACTTCTGGGAAGACCACGACTGGTTCGGCCTGAAACCCGAAGACGTGCAGTTCTTCGCCCAGGGGGAAATGCCGGCACTGGATGAGCAGGGCAAGCTGGTGATGGCGGACAAAGACGAGCTGTTCACCGGCCCCGACGGCCACGGCGGCGTGCTGAGGGCTTTACACGTCAAGGGCATGCTGGCCGACATGCGCAACCGCGGCATCCGCACCATCAGCTACCTGCAGGTGGACAACCCGCAGACGCCGGTGGTTGACCCGGCCTTCATCGGCCTGCACCTCGACGAAGGGGCCGAGGTGTCGCTGAAGGTGGTGCGCAAGCACGACCCCGGCGAGCGCGTGGGGATTTACTGCCTGGATGACGGCGTGCCGGGCATCGTCGAGTACAGCGAGTTCAGCGAGCAGCAGGCCAACGAGCGCGACGGGCAGGGCCGCCTCAAGTACTGGCAAGGCAGCATCGCCGTGCACCTGTTCGAGGTCGATTTCCTGAACCGGCTGATCGACCGCGGCACCGACCTGCCCCTGCACGCCGCGCACAAGAAAGTGCCGCACGTGAACGAACAGGGCGAGGCGGTAGAGCCGACCCAGCCCAACGCCTACAAGTTCGAGCGCTTCGTGTTCGACACCATCCCCATGGCCGGCAACGTGATGTGCCTCGAGGTGCCGCGCGATGAGCAGTTCCTGCCGGTAAAGAACGCCGACGGCCCCTACGGCCCCGAAGGCGTGAAGCAAAGCTACCAGGACTACTTCGGCAAGGCGGTCGAGATCGCACTGGGCAAGAAACCGCCGGCCATCGAAGTAGACCCCCTGGTAGCCGAAAACGCCCGCGAGCTGATCGAATGGCTGAAAGAAAACCCGGCCGCCGGCGCCTGGGACTTATCCAGGCCGTTGCACATCCGCGGCGAATGACGGCCGCGAATCGCGTGGGTATGGATGGACGCTGAACGCAACTACCTGTTCCGCCACGCTGTCCTGCGTGACGCAGCCTACGGCATGATGTTGCCTTCGCAGCGTGCCGCGCTGCACGCCGATGCGGCCGACCTCTGCGGGTCGCCGATCGAACGCGCCGATCACCTGCGCGCCGCGCGCAGGCTGGATGAGGCCCACGCGGATCCCGAGCGCGAACGCGAGGCAACCATTGCGGCCGTGAAGGCGGCCGAGCGGGCCTTTGCCAACCGCAAGGCTGAAGAACTGTACCTGCGTCTTGCAGAGCTTGAGACAGGCGAGCAGCAGGTTCGCGCGCTGCGCCGTGCGGGCGTGATTGCAGGCCAGGGCAGCCGCTTACACGACGGCGAGCGGCACCTGCAGCGCGCCCTGCAAGGCGCGCGACAGCTCGGTAACGGCCGCGCGATCGGCGCCGCGGCCGGCAACCTGGCCTCGCTGAAAATGTACCTGGGCGAGGTGGAGCGCGCGGAGGAACTCTACCGGGAGGCGATTGATCGCCTGCGAAGTGCCGGGGACGAAACCGGCCAAGCGCTCGAGCTGGCGAACCTGGCCACGGTTCACATCCTGAAGGGGGAAACGGAGCCGGCGTTGGAGTTGCTGGAGCGGGCACTGGAGATCCAGCGCCGGGTGGGCGACGGGAAGAACCAGGCCGTCACGCTGGGCAATCTGGCCATGCTGCTTCAGCGCCTGCAGCGCCACGAAGAGTCTGAGCGGCTGCTGCACGAGGCGCTGGCGCTGCACAGGAAGAGCGGGAACCTGCGGCAGGAGGGCGCGGTCCTGGGGCAGCTCGCGGCGCTGGAGCTGCGGCGCTCCGCGCCGGCCGAGGCCGAGCGGTTCGCGCGCAAAGCCGTGCAACTTCTGCGCAACGCCGGCGACCGCCGTCGCGAAGCGGACGCCATGGCGGAACTCGCGAGGGTGTTCGAAGCAGGGGACCGCCTCGAAGAATCCGTGGCCCTGCACGAGGACGCGCTGCAGATTCAGCTCGAGCTCGGGCACACACACGGCATGGCGCGCCAGTACGGAAACCTGGGCCTGCTGTACCTGCGGCAGGGAGAGCGAGAGCGGGCGATTCATTTCCTGACGCGCAGCCGCCGGCTCTACAGCGACCTGGGCGACAAGATCTCGGCAGAAAAGGCAGAAGCCGCCCAGCGAGAAGCCGGTGGCTGAGCGTACGGGGTTCCGGCCGAAATGCCGCCGCTAGTGGCACGGCCTTCCAGGCCGTGAGTAGTGCCATGGCCTTCAAGGCCATGGCTTTTCACGCGCTGGAAGCGCGTGGCACGACTCATGCGCTGGAAGCGCAGGCCACTGCCGCATGCCACGCCCGCTAACGCACCTTGGGTTTTTTGCGCTTCTTCTTGGTGGTTGTGGCGGACGCCGTCTTGGACTTCTTGGGCCGGAAGCCCTTGCGGGGCATGATCTCCTGCTTGTCCACCACCTGGCCCTTCTCGTTCAGCACCGGCTCGCCGCCGGCCTTCTTGATCACGCTGGCCTGCTGCATGCGCGTCATGATGTCCTGCAGGCTCTCGCCCTCCGCGATCATGTAATGCAGGTCGCGCAGGTGCGTCTTCAGGCTGATCCAGAAATACGCCAGCATCACCAGCGTGATCGCCGGCGCGGCCGCGCGAATCAGGAAAATCCGGCCGGTCTCAAGCAGTTCCGGGTCGGTCGCGATGCCGTAGCCCACCTGCGAGGCGAACAGCACGATCACGCCGCTGATGATGTTGGGCACCAGGCCGTCACGCAAAAACCCCATCAGCAACATGGCGAACATGGTGATGGGGATGCTGATCAGCAGCGTCAACCACGGCCCGATCTGCACCTGCACACCCGACACTTCCAGGATCAGCGGCAGGCTGACCAGCGCCATTAGCACCGCGCTGAAAATGATCGACAGCCGCTTCGCCTTGGGCGGGAACGGCTTCTCCGACTTCAGGCGCTTAACTTCATCCTCGCGCTTGAAAGTCGCCGTTGACTGCATCACCTGCTGTGCGGCCTTACGGGCGCCGCCAAAGTTCGGGTCCACGCTCGATCACCTTCGTCTTCAGGTCCGGGTACTGTTGCTTCAATACTTCCGCCAGCTTCGGCCAGTGCTGCTGTTCCAGTGTGTAATGGTCCGTCTCGATCAGCGCCATGCCCTTGTGCGCGGCCGCGAGCCCGTGGTGGTGTTTCTGCTCGGCGGTAAGGTACACGTCCGCGCCCTGGCTGATGGCAGCGCCGGTGAAGTCGCTGCCCGCGCCGCTGCACAAGGCCACGCGCTTGACCGGCTTCTGCGGGTCGCCCAGCACGCGTGTCACCAGGATGCCCAGCTCCTGCACCTTGCGCACGAAATCCTCAAACGGCAGCTCGTCGCACTTGCCGATGCGCGCCAGCCCCGTGCCCGCTTCCTTGTTATGCAGCGGGATCAGGTCGTAGGCCACTTCCTCATAGGGGTGCGCGCTCAGCAACGCGCCCACCACGCGCCCCACGATCTCGCGGCGCAGCAGGACTTCCAGCTTCAACTCGGCCGCTTTCTCCAGCTTGCCGGGCGTGCCGGTGAACGGGTTCGTCCTGCCCTCGATGCCCCGGAAACTGCCTTCGCCGGGCGTGCTGAAGCTGCACTGCTCGTAGTCGCCGATCACGCCGGCGCCCTGGGCGCACATCGCTTCGCGCACTTTGTCGGCGTGGTCCGCGGGCACGAAAACCGCCAGCTTGTAGAAGCGCTCACGGCCGGAATCGACCAGCGGCTTCACCTCGCGCAGGCCGAGGATTTCGCAAAGAGTGTCGTTCAGGCCGCCCACGGCCGAGTCCAGGTTGGTGTGCAGCGCCACCAGGCTGATGCCGCGCTGGAACGCCTTGGCCACCAGGCCGCCCTGCAGCTCGCTGGCGTTCAGGCGCTTGATGGCGCGGAAAATCACCGGGTGGTGGGTGACCAGCAGGTTGCAGCCCGCCTCGGCGCATTCGTCCAGCACGTCGTGGGTGACGTCGAGGCACAGGCCCACGCCGGTTACTTCGGCCTTGCTGTCGCCGACGATCAGGCCGACGTTGTCCCACTCTTCGGCCAGGGCGAAGGGGTACAGGCGATCGAAGAAGTCCACCAGCGTCGAGACCTTCATGGGCCGGAGAATAGCACCCCCGGCGGGCAGGGCGTAGGGGATGGATTGCGAGGCCGTTTCGCGTCATGATTCGGGCATGCGAACGATCAGCCTGATCCTGCTGCTGGGCCTGTTGACCGCCTGCGGAAGCAGCGCCCGCGATGAAACCGTGCGTGTGGCCGCCGCCGCCAGCATGACAGAGGTGGTGACCGCGCTGGGCGGGCAATACACCAAGGTAACCGGCAGCGCCGTGGAAACCGACTTCGGCGCCAGCGGCACGCTGGCCCGCCAGATCAAGGACGGCGCGCCCGCGGACGTTTACATCTCGGCCAGCCGCCAGTGGGTCGATTACCTGAAAGAGAACAACCTGCTGGAAGGCGAGCCGCTGGTGATCGCGCGCAACCGCATCGCCTGCGTGGCGCGCACGGACTCGGGCCTTGAGTACAAAGACTTCGCGGCCCTCGCCGCCAGCCCGCAGAAGATCGCGGTCGCCGACGAAGGCGTGCCCCTGGGCGACTACACCCGCCAGGCGCTGGCCAAGGCCGGCGTGCTGGAAGGCCTGAAGTCCTCGCTGGTGGGCCAGGCTGACGCGCGCGCGGTGCTGAAGGCCGTGAAGTCGGGCAACCTGCCGCTGGCCTTCATCTACACCAGCGACGCCTACATGGAGACCGAGGAGCTGAAGGTGCTGTTCGTGGTGGCGGCAGAGCTGCATGAGCCGATTGAGTACTACGCGGCGCAACTGAAGAACGCGAAGTACCCCAAGGCCGCGCGCGGCTTCCTGCTCTACCTGCAACAGGAAAAGGCCGTCGACGAGTTTTCGAAACAGGGTTTCGTGGTGCCCTAGTGCTCACCGACGCGGAAATCGAAATCGTGCGCCTTTCCGCCATCGTGGCGGGCTGGAGCGTGCTGGCCTCGGTCATCCCGGGCATCCTGCTGGGCTGGCTGCTGGCGCGCTGGAACTCGCCCCTGCGCGGCCTGCTGCAGGGCGGCGTGATGCTGCCCCTGGTGCTGCCGCCCGTGGTGACCGGCTTCCTGCTGCTGGCGCTGCTCGGCCGCAGTGGTCCTTTGGGCCGCGCCTGGGAGGCCGTGACCGGCGGCCAGATCGCCTACACCACCGGCGCCTGCGTGATCGCCGCGGCGACCGTCGGCTTCCCGCTGATGGTGGAAAGCATCCGGCTCTCGATCGTGAGCGTGGACCCGAAGCTGGAGATGGTCTCGCGCAGCCTGGGCCGCGGCCGGCTTGCCACCTTCCTGCGCGTGACGCTGCCGCTGGCGTTGCCCGGCGTGCTGGCCGGCGCGGTGCTGAGTTTCGCGCGCGCGCTCGGTGAGTTCGGCGCCACCATCGTGCTGGCCGGCAACATCGAGGGCGAAACCCGCACCATCCCCGTGGCGGTCTACACGCTGATGAACACCCGCGACGGCGAGTCGGCCGTGCTGCGGCTGGTGGCGGTAAGCGTGGCGATGTCGCTGGCGGCGCTGCTGGCCGCAGGCTGGCTGGCGCGCCGAAGGCGCAAGGGGCAGGCATGAGCATCGAGGCCCGCATCCATCATGCCTTCCGGGGCTTCGCGCTTGACTTGAAGTTCGAGTCGGCGGGGCCGGTGGTGGGCGTGTTCGGCGCCTCGGGCAGCGGCAAGACTACGCTGCTGAATTGCGTCGCCGGCTTCATCAGGCCGCGCGAAGGCAAGATCGCCGTCAACACCCGCGTGGTGTGCAACCGCCCGGGCGGCACCTGGACACCGCCCGAACGCCGCAAGCTGGCAATCGTGACCCAGGAGCCGCTGCTGTTCCCGCACCTGAGCACGCGGGCCAACCTGGCTTACGCGCCCGGCGCGGCCGACCGCCTGGAAGACACCAGCGGCTGGAAGATCCTCGACGTGCTGCGCCTCAAGCCGCTGCTGGAGCGCGCGCCAGCCACACTCAGCGGCGGCGAGAAACAGCGCGTCGCGCTCGGCCGTGCATTGCTGAGCGCCCCTGAGATGCTGCTGCTGGATGAGCCGACCAGCGCCCTGGACGCCGAGCTTGCGCGTGAAGTGCTGGCGCTGCTGCTGGACGTGAAGCGCGAGCTGAAAATCCCCATGCTGTTCGTGACCCACAAGGCCCCCGAGTTGATGGCGCTGGCCGACGACTGCATCGTGCTGGCCGAAGGCAAGCTGCTCGCGCAGGGGCCGCCGGTGCAGGTGTTGTCACGGCCGCGGGCGATCGGCGTCGCCAACCTGGTCGGCGTCGACAACCTGCTGCGCCTGAAAGTGCTGCGCCACGACGAGCCGGGCGGCGTGACGATCCTCGACCTCGGCGGCGTGGAGCTGGCGGCGCCGTTGAGCGCCGCGGAAGCCGGCAGGCAGGTCAGTGTGGGCATCTACGCGGACGAGATCATGCTGTGCCTCGAGAAGCCCGCCGGGCTAAGCGCGCGCAACGCCCTGCCCTGCCGGGTGCTGCGCGTGGACGCCATCGACCACGAGGTGCTGGTGGGGGTGCGCGCAGGCGCCACGGAGCTGCTGGCAAGAATCACACCCGCCGCATCCGAGGAGTTGAAGCTGCAGCCGGAAGCCTCCGCCGTGGCCGTAATCAAGACCGCCGCCTGCCACCTGCTGGGCTGAACGGCATTTGGGCCACGAAAACACAAAAGCACAAAAAGAAAGGCGCACCAAACGAACCTGTTTTTCGTGGCAGTACCTTTTGTGTTTTCGTGTTTTCGTGGCCCATCGGCAGTTTGCGGCGACACAGGAAGAGTGACACGAAGTTCGCGAAGGACGCAAAGAACAGCCCCGCGCAGAGGACGCAGAGAACACAGAGAAGGCGAACACAGCGGCCTGACTCTGCGGACTCTGCGCGAGGCTGCAGTTCAAAGCAGTCCTTCGTGGACAACCGCCGTTCGTGAAAAGAAAGAGCCCGGCTTACGCCGGGCCCTCGAATCACGATCCACGAATCACCAGCCACGATCCTACTTGTAGTTTTCCGCGAACTCGACCAGCGAGCGCACCGGCGCGCCGGTGGCGCTTTTCTTGCTCCAGAGTCTCCAGCCGTCGCCGTCGTTCATGGCCGGGCCGGCGATGTCGAGGTGCGCCCACTTCTGGCCCTTGTCGATGAAGCGCTGCAGGAACAGGCCCGCGGTCACGGTGCCCGGGTTGCCGCCGATGTTCTGCATGTCGGCAATCGTGGAATCCAGCTGCTTGTCATAGAACTCCGGCAACGGCAGGCGCCACACTTCCTCGTGCACGGCCTTGAAGGCCGACTCGAGACCCTTGGCAACCTTGTCGTCGTTGCTCATCAGGCCGACGACCTTGCCGCCCAGCGCCACCACCTGCGCGCCGGTCAGCGTTGCCATGTCCACCACCACGCGCGGCTTGAACTTCTGCTGGGTGTACGTCAGCGCGTCGCACAGGATCAGGCGGCCCTCGGCGTCGGTGTTGCCGATCTCGATGGTCTGGCCGCTCATGCTGGTGAGCACGCTGCCCGGGTGGTAGGCCTTGCCGTTGATCAGGTTCTCGGTGGCGGGCACCACGCCGACGGCGTTGACCTTCAGCTTGAGCTTGCCGATCGCGCCCAGGGCGCAGATCGTGGCCGCGCCGCCGCCCATGTCCATCTTCATGCCCAGCATGCCCGCGGCCGGCTTGATGTCGTAGCCGCCGGAGTCAAAGCACAGGCCCTTGCCCACGTAGGCGATCGGTTTTTCGCCCTGCTTGCCGCCCTTCCATTCAAGCACGATCAGGTGGGCGGGGATGTCGCTGCCCGCGTTCACGCCCAGGAAGGCGCCCATCTTCAGCTTCTCGATTTCCGCCTTGTGCAGGATCGTGCACTTCAGGCCCGGCACCTTCTTCGCCATGTCCTGCGCGAACTTGGCAAGTGTGGCCGGGTTGATGCGGTTGCTGGGCTCATTCACCAGGTCGCGCGCGTGGGCGGTGTACTCGGCCGTGACTTCGCCGTAGGCCACGCCCTTCTTGAGCTCCGCGGCCTTGCCGCCGGCCAGCGTCAGTTTGCTCGCGTGGTGCTTCTTCTTGTCTTTCTTGCTGAACAGCACGTCGAAGTGGTAGTCGCCCAGCAGCGCGCCTTCGGCGCACCAGCGGCCGATGGCCTGGGCGTCGTCGTGCACGGCCTCAAGGGCGACGGCCACGTGCTTGAGTTTGTAGCTGTGGATGGCGCCGTTGCGGAAGAAGCCGGCCAGGGCCTCACCCAGCTGCGAAGCGCCGTCCTTGTCCTTCTTGCCCAGGCCCAGCAGGAACACGCGGTCGGCGGCTACTGCGTCGCTCTTGTGCAGCATCAGCGTGCTGCCAGCCTTGCCCTCGAAGTCGCCCTTGCTGAACAGCTTGGCAAGCTTGTCGCCGTAAGCGTATTCCTTGAGACCCTTGCCGCCCTCGAACACCGGAACCAGTAGCGCGTCGGCCTTCACCGTGGCGCTGTTGTCTGCGTATGAGAATTGCATGGCACCCTTCTTTTCTAGGTTGTTAATCCGTTCGGCCGGGAACTATCCTACCCCCCGACCCCAAGCGCAAGGCCAAAGCAGGCGGGCACGGGCGGGCCGCCTTTGTCTGTCGCGCGGCGCCGGCCCGTACGTAATGTAGGAAGCATGCGAAAACTCACGCCCACACTGCTGCTGACGCTGGCCCTGCTGGCGCTCTGTCATGTACCCGCGCCGGCACAGGACGCGCCGCCGGAACCGGAAGCCAAGCCCGAAGCCAAGCCGGTGCTGCTGACCGCGGATGAGATCGCGCTGTGGCAGGCCTGGATCCGGGGCGACCTCAAGAGCTGCTATGAACGGGCCCAAGCATTGCGTGAAGCAGGGGCTGAGCAGGACTTCACAGTATCGATTGCGGGCTTGCTGCAGGCGCGTTGCGCTGACGAACTCGGTTGGCACGAAGCACACCTGCGAGACCTGTCCGCCTCGTTCAAGACCGGCGCGTGGAATCAGCACACGCTATGGCTGTACATGGAACGGCTGAAGCACGTGGGACGGATGGACGACGTTGCAAAGGTATCGCGCACAGTGGGGCATCTGACCAGTTGGTGGGTTGCCGGCCCGTTCCCCAACGACCGGGGCCAAGGCTTCGAAGACGTTCAAGAACCTGAGGCCGGCTTCGACTTCTCCCGGGAGTACTCAGGTAAAGATGGTCAGCCGGTCCGGTTCCGCCGACTTCCGGTAGAGCCGGTCGATGGAGTGGTCAACCTCGCGGCGACCCTCCGACCGAACACGGAAGCGACCGGTTTCATGCTTACGGCGCTGCACGCGGAAGCGGATATCAATCCGACGTTGATAGCAGGCTCATCGGGACCGATGAAAATCTGGCGCTTGAACACGACCTGGACGAACCTGGAAGGAAAGGAGATATCGTCAGATCACCCGCTCGGACTCGAAGTGCTGGAAGTTGACGTCGAGCGCCCGTTGGGATTCAGCCAGGACATCAGCTACCGGCTGCATCTGAAGCAGGGCTGGAACCTGCTGCTCGTCAAGTCGGGGGTCGCTGAATCGGACTGGCGATTGCGGATCAGGCTTGCCGAGCCCGGGAAGTGGCGACAGGCCCAGTCAGATGAGGAGTTCAGTGCCGCAATTGATGCGAACACGGACTTGAAGTGTCCCAGGAACGTCGACCTCGCCGAAAATCCTCTCTATTCAAAACTGCGGGATGCCATCAGCGAGTTGCTCCATCCTGCTAGAGACAAGCACAGTTCATTTCCCCGCACAGCACTTGCCGAAGCGCTGGAGTCATTCGAGAAATCGACCGGAATCGACCGTGCGGCACATGCCGCCGAGTACGCAGTACTAAGCTACCTCGCCGCCTGGGCCAACCGCAGCTCGGCGCGCTATTCCGCTGGGCGCGAGGAAAACCGTCGGCGCGAACTTTTAAAACAATGCCTGGAGCTTGACCCCCAGGCGGCGCGCGCGGCGCTTGAGCTTTCGCAGTACTACACCACCACCTTCGCCAACCCGGCGCTCGCCGACGAGTACGCCCAGACCGCCGTGAAAGCCAACCCGGGCTGGACCGAGGCGCGTATTTACGCGTCAAGAGTGGTGCTGATGAAAGGCCTCGACATCGAGGTCGAGCGCGAACTGGCAACCCTGCTGCAACAGTTCCCGGAAGACGCCAACGTGCTGCGCTTCTCAGCCTACTACGCCGGGCTGCGCCGCGACTACAAGCTCAGCAACGAGCTGTTCACCAAAGCGCTGAAATCCGACTTCGCCGACACCTACTCGCGCGCCCGCCTGCTGGAGCGCGCCGCCAGCCGCGGCGACCTGCAGACAGCCCTCAAGCTCGCGGCCGACACACGCAAGCTGGACCCCTTCGATACCTCGGCCGCGAAGGAACTGGCGGCGCTGTTCATGTACTCGGAAAAGTATTCGCTGGCCGAGCGCGAGCTGACCAAGGCCCTCGAGATCGCGCCCCGCGACGACGTGCTGCTCGAAAAACTGGCCGGCGTATACAGCGGCTGGGCCGACGCCAGCGAAGGCGACACGGCCGTCGAGCTGAAACAAAAGGCGCTGGACACCTACGCCGCCGCGCTGGAGGCCAACCCAAAGCGCGAAGACATCGAGCGCTACCTCGAGTACCTGGAAGGCGGCCAGCCTCCCTTCGAGGCCGCGCTGCAGGAGAACATTGAGCAGCGCATCCAGCTCGCGCTGCAGCGGTCCGTGGATGAAGACAATCCCTACGAGGTGGTCTATCGCGACGAAATCGTGGTCGTCAATGAGGACGGCACCACCAGCCAGTACATCCAGGAAGCCTACCGCATCACCAACGACAATGGCCGCGAATGGCTGCAGCGCATCCCGGTGCCGGCCTACACCGAGCAGCAGGGGCGCTGCGTCGAGGCCCGCCTGTGGCACGCGGACGGGGACTATGAGGAAGGCCGGCGCTCGCGCTTCAGCGCCAACTTCCCGCCGCTGGAAATCGGCGACATCGTGCAGGTGCGCTTCCGGGTGACGGACCGCGAGCAAAGCTTCTTCGGCGACTTCTACGGCGCGCGCAACACGTTCTCCGATTTCGTGCCCGTTCACGAAGTCCGCTACGCCTGGGTGCTGCCCCCCGGCCGAAAATTTCACGAGTACAGCACGGGCGCGGCGCCCAAGCGCGAGACGCAAAGCGTGCAAGGCCGCGAAGTCTGGAGCTACCGGGCGAAGGACCTGCCCAAGCTGCACGACGAGCCGCTGGCGCCGCCGCTGCACCAGCGCAGCGCCACGGTGCAGCTCAGCACCTACGCCAACTGGCAGGAGTTCGGTCGCTGGTACCACAACCTGATCAAGAAGCAGATGGAGCCCACGCCGGAAATGACCGCCAAGGTGCGTGAGCTGACCCAGAGGCTCGCCACCGAAAAGGCAAAAGCCACAGCGATCTACAACTGGGTGGTGACGCAGGTGCGCTACAACGCCGACTGGCACTTCGGCGTGCACGGCTACAAGCCGTTCAGCGCCGGGGCGGTGTTCGCGCGCTGCATCGGCGACTGCAAGGACAAGGCGATCCTGATTTGCACGATGCTGAAAATCGCGGGCATCACCGCGCACCCGGTGATCATCAATCTGGAAAGCTTCCGCGGCGAGGAAGACATCACGCTGCCCATGCCCGCCCACTTCAACCACGCCATCGCCTACATCGAGTACAGCGACGGCACGGGCCAGTTCGTGGACGGGACGACCACCTACAACGGCATCGACGAGCTGTCGTCCGGCGACCGCGGCGCCAAGGTGATCATCGTGCGCCCCGAAGGCGGCGAGCAGGTGCAGATACCCTGGGGCAAAGCCGAGGACGACTGCGAGACGGACGAAATCGAGGTCGAGTTCGCGCCCGGCGGCACACTGAAGCTCAACGTCATCCGCAGCGCCATCGGTGACAGCGCCAGCATCCTGCGCGCGCGCTACGAGCGCGAGGGCGACCGCAAGAAACGCATCGAGCTTGAGTGGTCCGAGTTCTTCCCGGGTGCCAGGGCAAGCGCAATCGAGGTCGGCGACCTGATGAACCTGGACGCCGCGCCGCGCATCACCTTCGCGGTCGAGCTGCCCAACGCCTACGCCACTAAGGACGGCCGCATCGAGTTCCGCACCGCGCTCGACCCGCGCGAATGGACGCAGACCGAGTTCGCGGCGCTGACCACGCGGCGCACCGACCTGCTGACGCCGGCGCCGTTCCGCAGGCTCAGCGTCACGCGCTTCAAGCTGCCGATAGGCTACAGCATGGCGAAACTGCCCGAGGCCCTGCAGCTCGAGCACGCGAACGCGAAGCTGGCCCTGAAGCTTGAGCAGAAAGACGGCGTACTGACCGTGACCCGTGACTATTCACTGCTGGGCGGCACCGTCGCCGCGAAAGACTACCCCGAGTTCCGCCGCAAGCTGATCCAGTTCGACTCTGCCGAGCAGGCGACCATCAAGCTGACCAAGTAAGGAAGCCCATGCGACTGACCGCCGCCTGCCTGATGCTGTGTCTGCTCGCGCCCCTGCTGCGCGGGCAGGGGATCAAGCTGGACGAACAGGAAGTGAAAGACTGGACCGGCCGCCTGGAGCGCGTGTACCTGGACCCCGCGCTCAAGAGCGGCGACCTGGACGCCTATGCCGGTAACCTGCTCAAGCTGATCGAGGAAAGCCCAACCCGCGCGTCTTCACTGTTCGCGCTGCGGCGGCTGATGGCCATGCAGTCCGATCTGGCCGACCTGCGCCCGTTGCGCGAGGCGCTGGGCAAGCTGGCCAAGGACGACTTCAAGGCCTGCGGTTTCCGGCCGCAGGAGTACGTGGATGCCTGGCTGCGCCTTGAGCGCCGCTTCAGCACGAACCTGGCCTGGCACGCCACCGCACAGCGCTGGGGAGGCATCACCGAGGCCGCGTACATCGGGCCCTTTGCCGACGGCGTGGCGCCCGCCCACGACGACGTGTTCCCGCCCGAGGTGATGCTCGATTTCGACGCCGAGTACGAAGGCGCCTACGGCCGCGTGAAGTGGCGCCCGGTGCGCCACTACAACCCGCTGGAGTTCGAGCTCGAGCTGTACGGGCAGCAGCGCTGGGCGGGCTACGGTTACTACGTGGCAACGGTGCTGATCTCGGATGAAGACCGCGACGCCGAGCTGCACTTCGCGCTGGGCTGCCCGGGCAAGATCTGGCTGAACGGCAAATACCTGCTGGACGCCGATTCGCGCCGCGAGCGTGTGCCCAGCGAGTTCTCGCTGGGGGTCAAGCTCAAGCGCGGGCGTAACCTGGTGCTGGTGAAGCTGAGCAGCATCTCCAGCCTGCGCATCCTGGCGCGTGACCAGCGCGGCCGCCCGCTGCAGGGCGTGCTGGCCGAAGCGCCCAAGGCCGGCGCGCCGAAGCTGGCGATTGCGGGCGGACAGAAGCCGGCCCAGCAGCTGGCGACCCTGGCCGAGATCACCCACATCGAGTTTTACCCGGCCGCCGGGCGCGCTTCCGGGGCGCCGCGGCTCGAGGCGCTGTCCAGCCTGGGAGGGGCCGAGGCCTTTGAATTGCTGGGCCTGCGTGAGCGCGCCGGTGTGGAGGCCGACAACGCCGTGAACCTGCTGCCCGGTGAGCCGCTGGTGCGGCTGGCATGGCTGTACTGGATCGGGCGCAACCCGCTGTACAGCGGCAGCGAGGCGCGCAAGCTGGCACGCGCCGCCACCGACGAGTTGCTGCAGGCCGACCCCGCGCTGGTACCCGCGATCTTCGAGAAAGCCCGCCTGCTCTCCGGCGACGAGCGCTACCGCGAGGCGGCGGCGCTGCTGCGCGGCGCCCTTGAGCACACGCCGGCGAAGTGGCGCGTGTACCTGCAGCTCGCCCAGGTGTTCCGCGATGCCGGCTGGCCCACGGAGCAGGAAGCCGCCTTGAAGGCCGCGCTGAACGACGCGCCCGACGCCATGCCGGTGCTGGCCGCGGCTTCGAATTTCTATGGCGCCGCGGGCGCGCTGGCCCGCGAGGTCGAGCTGGACCACAAGCGCCTCGCGCTTCAGCCCGGCGACCCGGATACGCTGCTTTCGCTTGCCAGCACGCTGGCGCGAACCGGCGAAATCGAGCAGGCCCTCAAGTACATGCGCATGCTGGTCACGGCCGACCCGGGCAGCGACTTCCTGCAGGGCCGCCTCGCCGAGCTGCTGGCCGCCAACGGCAACCTCACCGAGTGCATGAAGGTGTACGAAGAGCTGGCCCGGCGCAGCGAACGCCCCGAGCGCGAGCTGTACCAGTGCGCGAGTGTCTGCCTGCAACTGGGCAACCAGGAGCTGGGCGCGAAGTACCTCGAGCGCACCCTTGAGGTCGACCCCGGCCACCACCTGGCGCGCCGCCAGCTGCAGCGCATGCGCGGCGAGAGCGAAGACTTCTGGTCAAGCTACGCGGTCAGCTGGGAAGAGATGCTGAAGCACGACATCAGCCGCGAGCAGTTCCCCCGCGCCGCCAGCGCGCTGATCCTGGACGAGCAGATCCAGTACGTGCTGCCCGACGGCAGCTCGCTCAACTACGTGCACCAGGTGCGCAAGATTCTCACCCAGGACGGCGTGGATGCCCGCGGCCGTGAACGAATCCCCGGCGAGCTGGTGATCGCCCGCACCATCAAGGCCGACGGCACGGTGCTGGAGCCGATTTCGCAGCCGGGCGGGCTGGTCGAGTTCCCGGGTGTCGAAATCGGCGCGCTGCTGGACATCGCCTACGTGCAGCGCGTGGACGGCGGCCCGCACGAGACGCTGAACGGCGACGCCTTCTATTTCATTGACCAGCATCTCAGTGAGCCGTTCGCGATCAGCCGCTGGGTGATGATCGCGCCCAGGGCCATGCCCATCAACGTGGTCTATCACAACCTGGCCGCCGGCGACCCGGGCGCGACCATCACGGAGGAAGCTGCCGGCGAGCTGCTGGTGCGCACCTGGGACGTGCGCAACCCGCGCCTGCCCGAGCAGGAACAGTTCATGCCCTCGCCGCTGGAAGTCATACCGTGGATCGAGTGCGTGCGCCCGCGCGACTGGCGAGAACGCGCCCGCCAGGTCGCCGATGACGGTCTGCGCCAGGTGATGGACACGCCGCTGATCCGCGAAGCCGCGCTCGCGCTGGCCAAAGATTTCGACACCGACGAAGACAAGGCCCGCAACATCTACACCTGGCTGAACGCGCGCTTCACCACACTGGGCGACGCCTGGAACGCCCACCAGGCCCTGAAATCGGGCGCCGGTGAGCGCGAGGAACTTTTCATCTCGCTGTGCGCCGCGGCCGGCATCAGGCTGGGTTTCGCCATCGCCGACCCGCCGGCGGCCTACAAGCGCCCGCCCGAGGAGAGCCTGCCGCGCCCGCACTGGGCGTACCCGCACAAGGAGGATTTCGAGACCTTCTACGTGGTGGTGCGCGGCAACGACGGCGGCCGTGTGTTCCTCGACCTGTCGGAGAGGCTGCGCCCCTTCGGTGACATCCCGGCCCGCATGTTCCATGCGCCGGTGATCCTGTGGGAAGGGGGCGAATACAGCCTGGTGCACCTGCCGGGCGGCGACCGCGAGAAAGACCGTTTCGAGAACCGTGTTCACATCAAGCTGAACGCCGACGGCAGCGCGAAACTGGAGGGCTCGATCACCGTGCGGGGTGAACGCTCCTACGGCCTGAAAGAGTACATGCGCACCGCGCCCAACGACGAGCTGTGCAACGAGCTGGAGTCCGACCTGGCCCAGCACTTCAAGGGCTTCGAGGTCAGCGAGTGTCGCTTCCCGCAAATCGGCGACGTCGGCGAGCCCCTGGTGCAGGAGTACGACGGCGAAGTGAAACAGCTTGCGAACGCGACCGCGGACGGCCTGTCACTGGCGCTGCCGGGCGAGAAGCTGGGGCGCCTGCTTTCGCTGCTGGTGGGGGCGCGCAAGCGCGAGTTCGACGTGGTGCTGGACTTCGACCTGGTGCAGACCGACGAGATCCGCATCAGCCCGCCCGAGGGCTACGTGTTCAAGGACCTGCCGAAGGACCTGCTGTACCCGACCGCGCCGCTGGTCTATGAGCTGAAGTTCCGCATCGAGGACGGCGACCTGGTGGTGCGCCGCAAGCTGGTGCTGGGCCCGGGACGCTTCACCCCGGCCGATTACAACGACCTGGTCGAGCAGGTGAAGCAGATCAGGCAGAGTGAAGACAGCACCTTGAAGCTGACCAAGGCGGATTAGTTGCCGCAGCTCTTGCCGGTTTCGCGCGCCTCGCCCGGCGCGGCGAAGCGGCGCAGGTAGAAGCGGTGCCCCGCGTACTCCAGCTCAGCCAGTTTGCCCTGCTCAACCAGTTTTCGAAGCACGCCCTCATCGGCACCGTTGCGGTGCAACAGTTCGGCGACTGCATCCTCACGCATGGGGTGAACGGCCGTGATGCTGAGCAGGTCCTGTTCGGCATTGCCGGTGGCGGCGAATGCGTTGCCCTCGTAGCCCACCAGGTACTCCACCGATGCCAGGTGCTCGCGGAAGACCTCTACGGCGCGCAGCAGCGTGCCCTCGTCGGGCGGCAGGGCCCAGCTTTCGGCCGGCGGGCGGATTGGCACGGCCAGGTAGGCGACGGCCGGCTTGAGCTCGGCGGCCAGCCGCGCGATGGCATGCAGCTGTTGCGGACTGTCGTTGACGCCGCGCACCAGCATGGTCTCGGTGACCAGCGTGCCCTTGAACTCAGCGGCGAAGTCGCGCAGGCCCTGCAGCACGCGCGGGAACTCAAGTCCCTTGTGGGGGCGGTTGATGCGGCGCCAGGTCAGTTCGTCGGCGGCATCGAGCTTGACCGACACGAAGTCGAGCCGGCCCAGCTCATGGCGCACGTCCTCGCGCCAGAGCAGCGAGGCGTTGGTAATGATGGCGAGCGGAATGCCCAGCGGCCTCAAGGCATCGATTTCCGCGCCCAGGCTGGCGTCCAGGGTGGGCTCACCGTCGGGCACGAAGGTGATGTAGTCGATCGCTTCGCCGCCCGCGAGTCGTTCAGTCACGGCCTGTACGATCTGTGCAGGCGGGTAGAATTCGCGGCGTTCGGCGGCGAACTCGGGCGTGCGGCCCAGCTGGCAGTAAACGCAGGAATAGCTGCACACCTTGGGCGGGATGTTGTTGACACCCAGGCTGCGCCCCAGGCGGCGCGAGGGCACGGGGCCGAACACGAGGCTTGGGTTCTCGGTTGCCATGCACCCAGTGTGGCGGAAGGACGGGCGCCATGCCAGTCTTGACCCGTCAACCCGGGATTGTGGATGTCGCGCGGTGCGTTATAGTGGGTGTGTCTTTGACATCTGGGGGTGATCGGTTTCGACCGTGGAGTCGATTGCCAGGGAAGCGTGTCGAGGACGCCAGTGACCTCGTAAATCATCCGGCAAAACCATAAATGCTGACAACAGCTACGCTCTCGCAGCCTAAATAGTGCTCCGAGCGTGCTGCATCCTTCGCCTGAGGGGATGCAGAGCGACATTGCTATCAGGCTGGCGCGAAGGCTGAGTAGCAGGGCCGAGCGTGAGAAATGCTGCTGCTCGCTGATCCGAAGCGTGTTCGTTCGCGGCGGTGAGGCTAACTTCAAACAACGAAATACACACGTAGATGCCCTGATGATCCGTTTCGCGGCACGCGGGTTCGATTCCCGCCACCTCCACCACTTCCAAGCGGGCGTCCTGATTGGGCGCCCGCTGTCGTTCACACGCCAACCAGAGCCCGGGATGCCAATCCCGGGCGGACAAGCCTGTGCCCGCGAGTCCAGCGTGAACCGCCGGGTGTTTTTACAGCAATGCTGCTGAGTCAAGCGAAACAGTCGTCGATCCATCTTTTTGGCGCGGAGCGCCATCACAGTGGAAGCCCCCACCGAACGCCTTTGGCGTTCGGTGGGGGTAATCGTCGGTAAAAGTTCAAAGGCGCGGTGCGCCGACACACTCGCGGCTCGGCCGCGAGCGGCCGTTGTGCCGGCGCTCCGCGCCTTCAAATCTTCTTTCCCCGCAACCCCCGCCTTGTTGGCGCCGCGCTGCGCTTGGCACCAACCGGCGGGGGCTAACAATTGTGCAGGCGGTTGCGTTCGCAACGTCCGCTGGGCACCACACTGTGGTGCCGCGGATGCGCCTGACTGCCAACGGGACCGGGCTTTGGTCCCGGACTTGTCGCGCCCCGTGGCTGCCCTGCTATCATCCCGGCCGGAGGCTTCCATGCGCATTGGCCACATCGAACTGTTCGTGCGGGACCCGGCGGCAATGAAAGAGTTCTACACCGCCGTGCTCGGCGGCGAAGTCACTGCCGAGCAGGCCGACGGCCTTCTGGTATGGGTGCGGCTGGGCGAGGTCGAAATCCTGCTGCGGCCGGGCACGCCCGATCCAAGCCCCGACCTCTACAAGCTGGCCCGCAGCGCCATCGTGCTCTACACCGACGACCTCGACGCGCAGGTCGCGGCCCTGAAACGCCGCGGCCTCGCGTTCGAAGGCGACGACGGCCCCGGCTGTCCCACCTTCCGCGACCCCGAGGGCAACTGGTTCCAGCTCACGAACCCGGGCGCGCACGTGTAGGAGGCAGCTGTGGGGTATAGAATCGAGCGCATCGTCGAGAAAGACAACGAAGACCCTTGGTTCCCCAAGCAGCAGGGGCGCTGGGAGGTCCGCGATGCTGCGGGCAAGGTCCTGTACAAGTTCAAATGGAAGTTCACCGGCGACCGCGCCGAGTGGGACGATCGCGAGTTCTGGGAGGGCCCCAAAGAAGTCCGCATCAGCAGCGACGGCAAGTGGGTCGAATGCGTGTACCAGACCGGCGTACAGCACGGCATCGCGTTTGAGGGCACCCTGGGCGAGAAGATCGAACGCCACCCGCTGCCCGCCTGACGCTTTCCCGAACCCAATGCATACTGGTTAGCCATGGACCGCAAAGTCGTAAGCTCCGGCTCGCCCTGGGAAGAAAAGTTCGGCTACCGCCGCGCCGTGCGCGTGGGCCGCCACGTCTACGTGGCCGGCACCGCGCCCGTGGGCGACGACGGCAACACCTTCGCGCCCGGCGACGCCTACGCCCAGGCCTGCCGCTGCTTCGAGGTCGCGCTCAAGGCAGCCGCCGAGCTCGGCGCGCAACCCGAACACGTGGTGCGCACGCGCATGTTCGTCACCGACATCCGCTTCGCCGAAGACTTCGGCCGCGCCCACGCCGAGTTTTTCCGGCAATACCCGCCGGCCGCCACCATGGTGGAGGTGCGCAAGCTGATCCTGCCGGAGATGCTGATCGAGGTTGAGCTGGAGGCGCTGCTGCCGTGAAAGCACTGGAAGGCATCCTGATCGACGCGGGCGGCGTGCTGGTGAACGTGCACGAGCAGGCCATGTACGAGGCCTGGGAGGCCAAGACCGGGCTGCCCGCCGAGCTGCTGCGCATCGAGCTGTACGACCGCGGGTTAAAGGAAGAGTTCGACCGCGGCTCGAAGCACCCGTCCGGCGTGGCGCTGTTTCTGAAGTGGCGCTTTGAAATCGAGTTCACGCGCGAGGACTGGACCGAGATCTGGAACCAGGCCATCAGCATCGACGCCGAGATGGACAACTTCGCGCGCGGCCTGGCCGTGCACCTGCCGACTGCGCTGGCCAGCACCACCGACAAGTTGCACCACGCGCGCATGCAGCGTGAGCTGACCTGCCTTGAGCTGTTCCGCGCCCAGGCCGTAAGCTACGAGTTCGGGCACCTGAAGCCGGAGCCGCAGTTCTATCAGCGCGCCCTGCACAAGCTCGGCACCGACCCGGCCAAAACCCTGTTCATCGACGACCGCGAAGAGAACGTGCAGGGAGCAATCGACGCCGGCCTCATAGGCCTCCGGTTCACCAGCCTCGAAAAACTAAGGCAAGACCTCATCCAGTTCGGCCTGCTGTTCTGACCGTCGCCTCTACAGAACCTGTGGCGGCCAAGCCATAATGCGGCCTTGGTTCCGTCGCAGGCTTGGGAATGCGCAAGGCGTTTGATCTTCGGCCGCTTGAATTCAACGACGTGCTTGGGCGCGGCTTTTCCCTGTTCATGGCCAACTTCGTCGGCGCACTGCGCTGGATGCTGATCTGCTGGCTGCTGCCCATGCTGGCCGTGGCCGTGCTTTTCTACTTCGCCCTTGAGCCCTACGACTGGGCCGGCCGCATCGAGGCCGAGTCCCCCGGCCTGCTTACACCCAGCCGCTACGCCGCCTACTACTGGCTGCTGAAGCTCGCGGGCGTGGGCTTCGCTTTCAGCACGGGCGCGGCCGGCATCTACTACATGACTGCACGCGTCTACGTCGGCGGCAACCCATCTCTCTCCCAGGTCATGCGCGCCGTCTACGGCCGTTTCGGCCACGTCGCCGGCACGGCGTTTTTGCACGTGGTGGTGGTCGCCGGTCTGACGCTGCTGTGCTGGGCGCCACCCTTCGTGCTGTGGGACGCCAATGAGAAAGGCATGGCGGTGCTGGTCGGCTTCGTGGGTTGGACCGCGTGGCTGCCCCTGCTGCTTTGGTACAACTCAGTGTACGGGCTGAACACCGTGGTGGTGATGCTGGATGACGCCCAGGCCAACGAGTCTTACCCGCGCTCGGCCTACCTTACCAAGCGCGCGCGCATGCGGCTGATCGGGGTGCTGTTCGTGGTGACGCTGGTGGTCGGCGCGCCGGGGATCCCGGGGCTGCTGGGCATCCCGGGGGCAGTGCTGGAGACCCTGGCCCTTGAACAAGGCTGGCCGCTGCTGGGCGTCGTGGTAAACCTGGCCTGGGACGCGGTGCTGCGTTTCCGCGACATGCCGCGGGCCTTCGTCGATGACTGGATTGGCGTGGCCGATGACGAAGCGCGCCATTTCAGCCTGGTCGCGGCCCGTCTGGCCGAACTCGGCCATGCCTATGGCGACTTCGATGCGCATGACGGCCTCTGGGACATGGCGCGGCGCACTGCGCATTCCTGCCTCGAACGCATGGCCCTCGTGCCGCGCGTGCTCGAGGCGCGCGGGCTCGACGTAACCCCCGGCATGATCGCGCGCCTGCGCAACGTCGGCGATGAGGCGAGTGTGGCGGTCCTCGAGGTCATCCTGCGTGAGGAGGAAGCCCATGTCGCCGCAGGCTCGCGCTGGTTCAACTGGTGCTGCGCACGCGAAGGACTCGATCCCGAGGCGACCTTCGCCGGTCTGGTCGCGAGCCATCTCGGTCGGGCGCTGCGCGGCCCGCTCAATGTCGAAGCACGCCTGCGCGCCGGGTTCAGCGCCGGCGAGCTCGGTCGGCTCGAGGCACTGGTTGCATGAGGCGGCTCACGTTCGCGATCGCGATGATGATGAGCGTGCTCGGCGTGCTGGCCTGGGCCGCAGGCCTCGATCCACGTGCGCCGCTTGCGCCGGCGCAGGAACGAGTGTTCAAGGGCGCCGATCTGCAACCGGTGATGGGAAGCACGAGCGTTGTCGCCGACAGTCTGCGTATCGAAGCGGTCAACGACGAAGAGGCAACGGCCCTGCAGTCGGTCGCGCTGGACGGTCTCGCCGCTGCCGACTATTCGTTCCTGCGCTACCGCTTTCTGGGATTCCCGCAGACCCTCGAACTCTCGTTGATTTTCCGCCGGGCCGATTCGCTCGACGAGGTGCGCGTGGTTTCGCTGCCGTGGCCGGGGCACGGCGATGCCTGGTTCGATCTATCCGCCGTTCCCGAATGGCAGGGCCGCATCGTCGAACTCGGCTTCGCCCAGTTTCCGACCCCGCAGGTGGTCAGCGCCAGCCAGCCATTCGAGCCGTTCACGCTCGAGGCGGTTGCTCTCGTGTCGCCGTCGTGGAAAGGCGAGCTCGCCGCGCTGTCGACCGACTGGCTCGGCCAGTGGCCGTGGAGCCAGCGTTCCGTGCATGCACTCGGTCGCGATACCGAAATCCTTCACGAAGCGCTCGGCCATTGCCATGCGCCGCCGCGTGCCTTCGATGCCGTCGCCGGGGTGCACGAGACCGAGGAACAGCTTCGTCTCGGGCCGGAGCTTCAAGTTGCGGAGCGGCGCATAGTAGGTGGAATCGTCGCGCTCCTTCGGCACCGGCATATGAATCCACTGGATTGGCCGCGGCGAATCCTCCGAGATCGCGTTGGCGACCTTCACGAGCAGGCTCGTGTCGGCCGGCTCCTTGAAGTGCTTGCCGCCCGAATCGCCGTAGCAGAGATGGAATCCCATCTCGATGTCGGCCGGGATCGCGCCGCGCAGCGCGCGCAACCGCTCGACGACGCCCTCGTAAACCGGCTGGAAGTGCACGCGCCGGACGGCCTCGAGCACCGCGAACTCCACCGCCACGTCCCACTGGATCGCAAGATCGCCATGCGGGATGGCGGCCATGATCTCGCCCGCCTCGGCAAGCAATCGCGCGCTGTAGGGCGCCTCTACGGCGGATTGCGCGCTGGCCTCGATGTATTGCGCGATCACGGCCAGCGGCGTCGGCAGGCTCACCTGGAAGCGCATCCCGGCGGGTACGCGCCCTTGCTCGCGCAGGCGCTTGAACACCGCGTAGGAGTCCAGCGCCGCCTTGGCATAGCCGAGCGCGCCGAAAGCGATCGGGCCGCGATGCGCGGGGTTCAGCACGAAGGCCGGAAACGGCCCGGCCGCCGGCAATTGCTGGAGCGCGGGATTGCCGCCGAGCAGCGCGCGCTGCCAGGCGATCCAGTTGGTGCGCGGGCCGGT
>JAANMX010000555.1_pt1 | contig 49150 bp, 36 predicted proteins | sample 7279681 | NCBI WGS metagenome assembly JAANMX01 (sample SAMN14094542, study PRJNA606508) | bioreactor metagenome | isolation source: A lab-scale SPAN reactor treating ammonium-rich wastewater day 351 | place: Ireland: Galway | collected 2018-01-01
GAACGCCAGGCTGAGGCACTTCGCCAGGGTGCTGATCATCAACGTCTTGGCCAGCCCGGGCACTCCTTCGAGGATGCAGTGGCCCCGACTGAACAGAGCGATCAACAGTTCCTCGATGACCTGGTCCTGGCCGACGATGACGCGCGACAGCTGCCGCTTGATCTCGTTGAACCCGTCGCGCAATTTCTTGCTCGCTTCGAGTTCGCCGCCGGTCAGCACCTGGGCCGGCTCGACGGTCGGGGGGGCATCGACCGCCATCTTGGGGGTGAATCCTTGGTCGCTCATGCGGTTCTCATTTCGTCGGGGAAAGGGAAGACCAATCCGGAAGGCTCGGAGGGAGGCGGCGCCCCGGCGCGCCGACATGGTCTGTTTGATACAGGAGTGCGGGAGTCGGTCAATGCTAATTCGTTGCAAATCCTCGGGGGGGCGCTCCGTCCGCGCCCGAAGCGTCGATGCGGGTTTTAGTCCCGTCCCGCGCTGACGCTTCGGGCGCGGCTGTCACCTCTGGTACAGCGGTAAAATGCCCTTGTCCAGTTGCAGGACCGTCAGCCACAGGGCGGTCGAGTACACCGGCCCGACCCCGAACCCGCCCCCGGCGGACCAGCTGCCGTCGGCGTTCTGCGATGACAGGAGCTGGTCGAACAGACTGTCGCGGTAGGCCGTCCACGTCACGCGTTCCTTCGCTGGCGTCGGGCCGAATAGCTTCTCCCAGCCGGTCTCGCCGAGGATGTAGACGCACTGAGCGTAGTAGTAGTGGGTATACTCGTCGTGGCCGATGCGGATGCCGCCGTTGCCGGCCCCGAGTCGCGGCGGGATCGTGTCGCGGCAGTACTTCAGCCATTTCTTCCCCAGTTCGTCCTTGTACTCGCCGGCGTTGAACAGGCAGGCGATGCCGGCCGCGGTGATGGCCGGCCGCTCCTGCTTTTGCTGGTAGCTGTAGTAGATCGCGCCGCGCGGGCTGGTGCAGTCCTTCAGATACTTGTAAACGTTCTTGATCACCTGCTTCGGGACCGGGATGCCGGCGTTGCGGCAGGCGCGCAGAGCCTGCACCTGGGTGATCGTCACCGACCCCTCGTCGCGGTCGCCGCCCTCCATCCTGGACGTGTAATAGAACCCGCCCTTGCTCGACTGCGAGTTGATCGTGTACTTGACGCCGCGCGTCAGGATGTCCTTGAGGCGCTCCTGCGTCTTGGCGTTGGCCACGTCGCCGTACACGCACGCCAGGAACATCAACCCGAACCCGTGGCCGTACATGTAGCGCGCCCGCTCCTGCTGGTTGTCCGGGTTGCCGATCAGGCCGTCGCGCTGGTTGCCCTTCTGGACCCGGTCCATAAGCCAGTGGGTTGCCTTGCGGATCTGCTCGGAGTATTTCCCCTGGGTGTAGGTGCTCCCCTCCATCAAGAACGCCATGCCGCCGAGGGCTGTCATCGCCGACGGATAGTTGCCGCCGTTGGCGCTGAAGGAGCCGTCGCGCTGCTGCTGCTTGGCCAGCCACGCCAGTCCCTTGCGAACCATCTCGCGATACTTCTCCGGGATCTCGTCGCCGCGGCCGCGCGACGCAGCCGCGGCGAACACCACCCCGACACCTAGCACGGCGGTGAGGAACGTCCTGGGTTTCATGACTCCTGGCTCCAGCAAGAGGGGCGGACCCTGGTCGATTCAGCTCACGCGCGCGGGGCTCGGCGAGTGAGGAACGGCAGACGCTGAGCCCGGCGTCTGCCGTTCCTCGCTCGCCCTGATTCGCTCAGCGCTGATAGATCGGCAACGTGCCCTTGTCCAGCTGCATGATGGTGAGGTAGACCGCCGTCGAGTACACCGGGCCGACGCTGAATCCGCCGCCCGACGGCCAGCTGCCGTCCTGGTGCTGGGTCTGTATCAGCCGATCGAACATCGTGGCCCGGTAGCGCGACCAGCTGACGCGCTGGTTCTCTGGAGTCGAGCCGAACAGCTTCTCCCACCCGTCGTCGCCGAGGATGTAGACGGCCTGGGCGTAGTAGTAGTGAGTGTACTCGTCGTGGCCGATGCGGACGCCGCCGAGGTTGTTGATCGAGATGGCGTCGCGGCAGAACTTGAACCACTTCTTGACCAGATCGCTCTTGTACTCGCCAGCGTTGAAGCCGCACGAGATGGCGGCCGCCGTCAGGGCCGGGCGCTCGCCGCCGGCGGGAGCGCGGAAGCCGCCGCGGCCGAGGCTGTAGACGACCCCGCCGCGCTCGGTGGTCGAGTGCTTGAGGTAGTCCTGGGCCTTCCTGATGATGTCCTTGGGGACGGCGATGCCGGCGTTGCGGCAGGCGCGGAGAGCCTGCACCTGGGTGATCGTCACCGATCCCTCGTCCTGGTCGTGGCCCTCGGCCTTGGACGTGTAGAACCAGCCGCCCTGAGTGGACTGGGCGTTGCCGATGTACTTGACGGCCCGGGTGAGGATGTCCTTGAGCTTCTCGCGTCGCTTCTCGTTGTCCTCGTCGCCGTAGATGCTGGCGAGGAACAGGGTGGCGAACCCGTGGCCGTACATGTACCGGCCGGCCTCGGTCGGGTTGTCGGTGTTGCCGATCAGGCCGTCCCGCTGGCCGCCCTTCATGCTGCGGTCGATCAGCCACTGGGCGGCCTTGCGGATCGGCTCGGAATATTTCCCCTCGCGGACCGTGCTGCCCTCCATCAGGAAGGCCATACCCGAGAGGGCCGTCATCGATACCGGGTACTGGTTGCCGTTGGCCCCGAAGGATCCGTCCCGCTGCTGCTGCTTGGCGAGCCACGCCAGACCCTTGCGCACCGCCTCCCGGTACTTCTCCGGGATCTCGTCAGCGCGCGCCCGGTTCACGGCTGGAGCCAACAGTAGCGCGCCACAAGCCACGCCGAGGATCAACGTATGTTTCATGAGGGTTCCCACTCCTGTAAAGTCCCACTCCTATAGGACGATTCAAATCGTGGATGCTGACAGCCCGTCCATCGCGCGCGGCTCAGAAGCCGTTTCGCCACCCCGTAGGAGGGGGCTCCGACCCCCGATCTTGTAGACATCGCCGGCTGGAGTCGGCTCCTGCGAAGGCATGCGCCCGTGGTCAGCGCTTCAGCGGGAGCAACCGGAGGTTCTGAGCCGGGGGCACCGGGACCACGTCCGCCTGGGGAGCCGGGTTCGGGACGGCCCCGCCCCGCTGCTGCGGCGCCGCCTCGCGCTTGAGCGGCACCAGACCTGGCCGGATCCGGATCGGCGGCCGCGCCGGATTGATCGGGAGCACGGCCGGCCCCTGCCCCGGAATGGAGCCGGCCCCCGGACCGTTGCCGGGGACGTTGCCCTGGGCGCCGCGGCTGTCCGCCTTCGGTCCCCGACCATCATCGACGTAGTGCTGAACCGTCCCGTTGTACCCGATCATGTTGATCGTGCCCGTCTTGAAGTCGAGCGTGAAGGCGTAGAACTGGGCGTTGCCGTTGTTCGGCCGCGGCTGTTCCGGCCACCAGATCACCTTGCCGGTATCCTTGTTGACGCTGCCGGTGTACGCCACCGTGCGCGAGCCGCGGACGCCCCCCTGGACCATCTCCGTGTAGCGGACGCTGAACAGCAGGATCGGCAGGGTGCGAAACTGCTCCAGCACGATCATCTGGTTCTCGGTCTTCTCCAGCAGGTGCCAGGCGAACTCGCCCGTCTTCTTCTCGAACGCGCAGAACCAGCCGTTGACGAAGCCGCAGCGCAGGCCGTTGGCGAAGTTGTTCGCCAGCACGCCGCCCGCCACCTTCGTCGTCGCGATCGGCGTGTTCAGGGCAACGTAGTAGTGCTTGCCGTCCTCCAGCAGCAGCGGCTTGCTGAGGTTCTTCAGGTCGTCCTGGGTAATGCGCCCCTGGCAGACGTTGGCGTCGAGAACCACCTTCTGCGTCCGCAGGTCCACCACCGTGATCTTGCCGCTCGGTTCGACCACGCCGGTCAGATACTCGTCCTCCGTCTGGAGGACGGCCGCCTTGGCGTCGAACGACTTCTTCCACAGATCCTTGCCGGTCAGGACGTCGTGCAGCCGGAGCGTCAACTGCCCATTCGCCGGATCGGCGACCAGCAGGTTGCGGCCGAGGACACGGACCCGGTTACGGTAGAGGTACGTGAAGTCGCGCGCCTCCACCTGGCTGCCGTCGCTCGCCCGGAGCACCTGGGTCGGGCCGGTGATGCCGGTGGACGAGGCGGTCACGACGTAGATGTGCTGATCGTCGCCAAATACCTCTGCCTGCGGGGCCACGCTGATCTTGCTCCACAGCGTGTTGCCGCGCAGCGGATCGACCACCACCAGCCCCTTCTGCGTCGTCATCGCGACATACGACGCCTGGACGGCGCCGACGTGGCCGATCCGCGTCCGCGTCGCCTGTCGTCCGAACTGGTCGATCAGGGTGAGCCACAGATCCCCCTGGGCGTCGGGCATGACCTGCATCCCGACCGGCTGCGCCTGGCCCTGCGGCAGGTCGAGCAGGCTCTGCTGCCAGAGCAGCTTGACGCTCGACAGGTCCAGGGCGTACACCATCGTTCCGACCTGGAAGACGGCCAGGTGTCCCTTGCCGTGGTAGAAGCGGAACCGGGCGTCGGGGTGGTAGGCGGTGTTCCGCTCGGCCTGGTCATACAGGTGGCGGAAGAATGTGTAGTTACTCGGCACGTTGCCGAGATTGATCGGCTCGCCGCGCACCTTGTTGGTGGCCATGTCCAGGACGCGCAGAATCGGATTGCTGGAGTTCACCGGGTCGAGGACCAGCCGGTGCTGCCGCATGAACGGCGTCATGTCGCCGTGCGGCTGGAAGATGAACCCCTGCAGGCCGGGAGCGCTGTTCCCCGGCGGCACCTCGCGACCCTTGAACTCGGCCTTGCCCCACGGCGACTCGGTCTCGGCCACATAGGCCAGGAAGCGCTTGTCGTTGAACAGATCGGCGTACAGGTCGGCTCCGGTCTTGTTGTCGCGCAGCACGACCTTCGGGAACTCGTCGGCCAGTTCCTTGTAGTAGGCGATGGCCAGCTGCATCGACTCCGGCCGGCCCTTGGTGATCTCCAGCCGGGCGAGGGCGTCCAGCGCCAGTCCGCCGACCTTCGGATCCTCCTTCAGCCCTGGAGCGCGGAGCTGTTGCAGGCTCATCTCGGCCTCGAGGTAGGACGCCGCGTCCCTCCGCTCGACGATCGTGTCGGCGAGCTTGAGGCGGGCCGCGCGGCCGACCTGGAACGGGACGTCGAACATGCCGACGAAGCTGCGAATCGCCTCGACGTCGTTCTTCGCCTCAACCGCCCGCCACTCCTCGCCGATCTTCGTCTCCAGCGGCCGGCGCTGATCGGGGGTGGCGCGGGTGAGCATGTTCATTACCCGGCCGCGCAGCCAGGCGTGGGCCGGCACCTTCTGGGCCGGGTCATCGACCGACGGCACGCCCTCGCTGCGGAACAGCGGTAGGCTGCCGAACTCGCGGTACGACTGGAACGCGCCGACGAGGTCGCCCTCCGACTCCAGCCCCTGGCCGAGAATGCGCAGGAACCGGGCCTGCCGCTGCTCCTGCTCCTTCGGGTCGCCCTCGACCCTGCACAGTTCGCGATACTCGTCGAGGTACTTGACGCGGGCCGCCTTGAATTCGACCTGCATCAGATCGGTGTACGCCTCGTACAGCTGCTGCCGGACGCGGGCGAGGAGCTTCGGATCCTCCGGACCCTTCTTCCACACCGAGCGCAGGTCGTCGATGGCCCCCTGCACCTGTCCGTCGCGCAGCAGCAGTTCGCCGCGGTACGCCCGCTTCGGGAGGTTGTCCGGATCCTCCTTGACCGCCCGGTTCGCCAGCTCCACCTTGGTGCTCAGCTGCGGGTATGCGGTCACCTCGTCGGCGGTCTGAGAGAGGACGGCGCCCTCGTAGAAGACCAGGTTGCCCAGGGCGGTGTTGGCCTTGCTGGCGCGGTTGTGGGCGGCGATCTTGTCGCGGACCATGTCGATGGCGATGATTTCGCCCTTGCGCAGCGGCAGGTAGTAGACATTCTTGCTCGCGACGCCCTGGCCAGCCGGAAGGTCGTTGGTCGCCAGCGTCCACAGGTGCTCGCCGTCGGCCAGCTTGTAGGCGCGGGCGCTGTTCTTGCCGATCACCAGCACCTTGCCATTGATGATTCCGGCCAGGAACAGGTCGTTGTCCTGCTGGCGGACCGTCCAGACGGGCGTGCCGTCGCGCAGGTTGATGCAGTGGACGGCGATCGCGTCGGGGGCGGTGAACACCACCTTGCCGTCGGCGATGCACGGCGGCGACACCTTCCAGTTGGAGTAGGTCAGCGCCATCTGCCGATTCGGCGGCTGGAACTGGGGGTTCGCCACGACCGACTGCGGGTGCGGGGCCGACCCGCGGTACGGGTACGCCCACGCCAGAGTACGCGACATCAGATCGACGCCGAGCACCTCGCCCGCGTTGGTCGGGCACACCAGGATGCCCTCGCCGTAGGCCAGGTGGACGGTGCTGGTGCGGCGGGCGATGTCGTGCGTCACCCGGTGGCTGTCGCGCACCTTGCCCAGCTCCTGCACCGGCGGGATGACGACGGCGGTCCACTGGCCGTTCGGCAGCTTGCGCGGCTCGATGCAGAACAGGCGCAGCTTGCCGTCGTTCTTCTCGTTGAGGACGTACAGCTTGCCGCCGACGTTGATCGGCACCCCGAGGAAATGGCTCTCGGTGAACTCGTCGTTCTTCTTCGGGTCGCCGAGGCGGAACGCGATCTTGCCGCTGTCCAGCTCGAACGCCTGCAGGCTGTTCCCCTTGACGAGCGGCTTGACCTCGTCGTGGACCTGCGGGGAGTTCCAGTACTGCGGGGTCAGGTACGCGGGCGGGGCGGGCACCGCCAGGTCATCGACGGTGTAAACCAGCCGGTGATCGGTCGAGAGGACGCCGATGGCGGAGTTCTCGTACAGCAGATGGGTGAATCCGGACTGGGTGTAGACCTGCCGCAGCCAGGTGTCGAGGGTGCCGCGGATGTTCGGGACCGCCATGCAGACACCTGGAGCGCCGTCGAGTTCGGTGGACTTCCACTCGATCTCGCCGGGCTTGAAGATGACCTTGCCGTCGTTGTCGCGGATCTCGTGGAGGTTGACGGCCGACACGCCGACGGCGGTCCGGTAGATCAGCTTGCCGCCCGCGGCGATGGGGAACGAGCCGGGCATGATCGGGAAGTTGGGTATGCCGCGCGAGCGCTCGAGCGCCTGGTCGAGCCAGTTCTTGAACTCAGCCCCGCGGTCGGTCTCCTTGGTCTCGTCGTTGATGTCGAGCACCGTCTTGCGCACCCACAGGATCTCGTCGAGCATGGGCGGGCTGCCCTTGGCCTGGGCGGTGCGGGTCAGATCTCCGCCGGGCATGATCCAGTCGTGCGGGTTGGCAGGCGGGGCGAGGGGGGTGCGGTCGAGCAGATCCTGGAGTTGGGCGGTGGTCACCAGCTGCTCGCCGACGCGCAGCCCGCCGGCCCGGCCGATGCGTTCCTGCAACCGCTTCCAGACGCGCTCGGCGTTGGTGCCGTCGCCGGCGCGGCGGTAGGCGAGCGCGGCCTTGAACAGCGTCAGATCGCTGGGCCGATAACGGTCCTCGGGCAGAACGAGCAAGCGCTCGTAGCGCAGGGCGGCGGTGAAGAACTGCCCGCGATCGAGGAAGGAGGTGGCGAGCAGGTCGTTCGCCTCCAGTCCGGCTTTGGTGTACATGAAGCGCTGGGCGACGTCGGCGAGCAACTCGCGGTCGCCCTTCTTCTTCGCCTCGGTGAGCAGGTCGCGTGCCCGCGGGCCGAACTCGACCTCATAGGCTTCCAGACCCTCGGGCGGCAGCGAGCCGACGAGGTTGTTCGCCTCGAACTTGACGCTGGCCCAGCGAACGCGGTCCTCGCCGGTGGTCGCGTCGCGCCGCTTGACCTGGGCGTAATAGTCGTGCTTGCTTTCCAGGATCTTCTGCACGGCCTTGAAAGCCTGCGGCCAGCGCCTGCCGCCGATGTATTCGCGCGCGAGGTCGATGAGCTGCTGGAACTCCTGGTTCTCGATCAGCTCGACCCCACTGTAGTGGGTTGCCAGGTTGGCGTCGCCGCCGGGCGGCGGGGTGGGATCTTTCTTGCCCGGGAAGGGCGGCCTGATCGGTTGGCCCTCGGCCGAGGAGAGGAGGAGCAGGGCGGGGAGGAGGAGGATTCCGGCCACTACCCCCGCAGTGAGCGAGCGACGCGCATTCAGCATGTTCTTCTCCCGAACCGATACCTTGTCGGGACTCGATGTCTGTCGTTCTCGGGCGGGTTTGCGGCGCCCTTCCGTGTCGGGAGCGCCTGCCAAACCGTAAATCTTGCAAGAGGTTGTTGTGATTGTCTCACAGCCTACCGGGGATGGCAAGGCAGAATCGGGCGTCCCCGGCGGGAGGATGGCGCGGGGAGGAGCCGCGCGAACCTTCTTGCAAATCAGGAAGACGACTGGCGCGGCCGGAGCTAACCGGGCGCCTCTCCCGGAATTGCCCATCCGCCGGTGCCGCCCGGTTTAGAGAAAAAGCTTGCCAGCGGCGGACGGGTCCGGAATGATGGGCGATAGGGGTTCGTTTCGCAACCGCCGGAGTGACCCGTCTGGCCGGCGGCCCCAGGACGCGCAATTCTTTTGGGGAGACGATCATGGCAACGGTGAGCGACATCCTCGCCATCAAGGGAGCCGAGGTGCGGGCCGTCGGCCCGGAAGAGACGGTTTACGAGGCGGCGGTCAAGATGAACGAGAACAAGATCGGCAGCCTCGCCGTGATGCAGGAGGGCCGTCTGTGCGGCATCATCACGGAGCGCGACATCTTGCAGCGCGTTGTCGCGGACCGGCGCGACCCGGCCACGACGACCGTCGGGGAGGTGATGACGACGGACCTCGTCTGCTGCCGTTCGCACACCCCGCTGGAGGAGGCGCGCGGGGTGATGAAGAATCGCCGTATCCGGCACCTGCCGGTCGTGGACGACCAGGGCCAGCTCCGCGGCATGGTCTCGATCGGCGACCTGAACGCCCACCAGGCGACCACCCAGGAGCGGACCATCCACCTGCTGCACGAGTACATCTACGGGCACGCTTAGGCGAGCGGCCGCTCGCCCTGGAACTGGCGGAGTAAACTCCTGTCCGAGCCCGCCGCGTCAGCGCGGGACGTTGTCTCTTCCCGCGCTGACGCGGCGGGCTCGGACGACGCCAGCCTGTAAAGTCCACGGGCCGCGACCCGTGGACTTCACAGCAGTCCTGGCGACGGGCACGCCCGGCTACTCGACGGTGACGCTCTTGGCGAGGTTGCGTGGCTTGTCCACGTCGCAGTCACGCAGCAGGGCGATGTGGTACGCGAGCAGTTGCAGCGGCACCGCCGCCGCCAGCGGCTGCAGGTACTCCGGCACGTCCGGCACGAAGATCACGTCGTCCGCGCGGTCCAGCACCTGCCCGGCCGTCTCCCCGTCGCCCTCGCTGGCGACCGCGATCACCGGCCCGCCGCGCGCCTTGATCTCCTCCAGGTTGCTCATTACCTTGTCGAAGATCGGCCCGCGCGGGATCAGGAACACCGACGGCGTCTGCTCGTCCACCAGGGCGATCGGGCCGTGCTTCATCTCCGCCGCCGGGTAGCCCTCCGCGTGCGCGTAGCTGATCTCCTTGAGTTTCAACGCCCCTTCCAGCGCCACCGGGAACAGATACTGCCGCCCCAGATAGAGGAAGTTCCGCGCGCCAGCGTAGCGCCGGGCGATGGCGCGGACCGCGTCGTGGCAGTCAAGGGCCTGGCGCACCGCCTCGGGGATGCCCCGCAACTCGCGGATCATCTGCGCCCCTTGCAGGCTCGACAGGTGCCGCATCCGTCCCAGGTAGAGGGCGAGCATGGTCAGCACCGCCACCTGGGAGCTGAACGCCTTGGTGCTGGCGACGCCGACCTCCGGGCCGGCGCGCAGGTAGACGCCGCCGTCGGCCTCGCGCGCGATCGTGCTGCCGACGACGTTACAAAGCGCCAGCGTCGGGTGGCCCTTGCGCTTCGACTCGCGCAGGGCGGCGAGGGTGTCAGCCGTCTCCCCCGACTGGGTGATGGCGATGACGATTGTGTTCCGGTCGATCGGCGGGTTGCGATAGCGGAACTCCGAGGCGTACTCCACCTCGACCGGCAGGCGTGCAAACTCCTCGATCAGGTACTCGCCGACGAGGGCGGCGTGGTAGCTGGTCCCACAGCCGGTGAGGATCAGCCGCTCGGCCCGGCGCAGTTGCTGCGGGTCGAGGTTGAGCCCGCCGAAGTGGGCGGTCGCGTCGGCGTCGCTGAGTCGGCCGCGCATCGCGTTCTCCAGCGCCTCGGGCTGCTCGTAAATCTCCTTGAGCATGTGGTGCTCGAAGGCGCCCTTGTCGGCGTCGCCCGGATCCCAGTCGAGTTGGTGGACGCACGCCTCGACGCGCATGCTGTCCGCGTCGAGGACGCGCCAGTCGGCCGGGGTGAGGACGCACAGCTCGCGGTCGTGCAGGTAGACGACCTTCTCGGTGTGGCCGATCAGGGCGGCCGGATCGCTGGCGAGGAAGTGTTCCTCCTCGCCGATGCCGAGCACCAGTGGGCTGCCGAGGCGGGCGCCGACGATCAGGTCCGGGGCGCGGCGGCTGATGACTGCCAGGCCGTAGGTTCCCTTGAGCAGCGCCAGCGCCTTGCGGACTGCCTCGACGAGGTCGCCGTCGCGGTGCCGCGCGATCAGCTGGGCGATGACCTCGGTGTCGGTGTCGCTGCGGAACGTCACGCCCTCTTCCTGGAGCTGGCGCTTGAGGGCGGCGTAGTTCTCGATGACGCCGTTGTGGACGACGGCTACCTCGCCGTCGGCGCTGAGGTGCGGATGGGCGTTACTGTCGGTGGCCGGACCGTGGGTCGCCCAGCGGGTGTGGCTGATGCCGTGGCAGCCGGGCGCCGGCCGCTCCTTGAGATAGGCGGCCAGGTCGGCGATGCGGCCGGCGCGCTTGCGGAGGTGGAGCTTCGACCCGGTCAGAGTCACCAGCCCGGCGCTGTCGTAACCGCGGTACTCCAGCCGCCGCAACCCCTCGACCAGAATCGGTTCGGCCTCCTTGTGGCCCACATAGCCGAGAATGCCGCACATGCGTCTCCTCCATGAGTCCGGGCGTCTCCGCACCTGCCGGGCCGGCTGGCCCGGCAGGTTGGCTGGGCGGGCACGGCCGGCCTCGACCGCTATCTTCCGCGGGCGCACCGCCGGGCGACTGGAGATATACCCCGCCGCGCTGGTGGCCGCCAACGTCAGTTTTCGGCGCGGCAAGCTGAGCCGGATGGAGAAGGAAATGCCGGGCTCAGGCCTGTCCCGGCGTGTCCGACTGCAGCGCCCGGACCGCGTCGGTCGGCTTTGGAGGAAGTCCTCAGCGTTGTTTCACGTCGTAGCACAGCAGTACGTCCTGATCGCGCAGGTACAGCCGACCGTTGGCGACGACCGGGTGCGACCAGGCGTCGGCCTTGCTGCGGTCGGGCGGATTGAAGCGGCCCTTCTCGACGTAGGCCTTCGGGTTCGCCTCGATCAGCAGCATCGGGCCGCGCTGGTCGCGGTAGTACAGGTGGCCGTCGGCGTAGACGAGCGAGCCCTTCCCGGCGCGGCGCTCGTCCCACCCGCCCTTGCCCGTTTGAAACGCCATGCACACCAGCATCCCCGGATCGCTGCCGCCGTAGAGGTGGCCGTCGTGCAGCACCACCCCGCCATGCAGGTTCTTCATGCGCCTGGTAAAGTAAACCTCGCGCGCCCGCACCTGCCCGCCGTCCGCCTCGAGCGCGACCGCGCCGCCGCCCTTACCGTAGCCCGATGACGCGAACACCATCCCATCGTGGAACACCGGCGTCAGGCAGTTGACGATTCCGCTGCTCGGCTTCGCGTAGCGCCACAGCAACCGGCCATCGTCCGCCGCCACCCCCACCACTCCGCCGTGCAGGAACTGCACATACTGCCTGCGTCCGGCCGCCTCGCCCACGACCACCGAGGAATAATCGGCCCGCGACGCTCCCTTGCCCGTGTCCGGCACCGGGGCCGTGAGGAGGAGCTTGCCGGTCAGCCTGTCCAGCGCGACGAGCGTCGCCTTCGGCTCGCCCGGCGTGACGACGACGCGGTCGCCATCGACCAGGGGCGATTCGGCATAGCCGTAGGCGGCCCGATAGTACGGCAGCGTTCCGCCGAAGTCCCGGATGAGGTTCTTGCGCCACCGCACCTTGCCGTCCGCCACTCCCAGGCAGACGAGGTCGCCACTGACGCCGAGCGCGTACACCCGGTCGCCGTCAACGGTCGGGCTGCAGCGCGGACCCTCGTCGTAATCGACCTTGCGGTTGGCGGTCGCGATGCGCGTGGACCACAGTTCCTTGCCGGTGCGGTCGTCGAGGGTCCAGACGACCTCGTCCTCATCGCGGTAGCTCATCCCGAAGACGCGCCCGGCCGCGACGGTCGGCGCGCTATACCCGCCGCCGAGTCCCGGCTTGCGCCACACCAGCGGCGGTCCGCCCTTCGGCCAGGCGCGCCGCAGGCCGGTTTCGCGCGAGCGGTTGTTGCGCTCGGCCCCCTGCCACTGCGGCCAGTCGAACGGCCGCGGAGTGAAGGAAGCCTCCTTTTGCGACAGGGCCGGGGCGGTTACCGCGAGCAGCAGGAGTAGACACCAGGGGTAGCGCTTCGCCATGCGACGTTTCCTCGGGAAGGATCGTTACGGCGTTTCGCGGCGGTTTTCGGCTCTGGAGCGGCGAGGACGTTGGGGTACTCGCCGCGCTTGGCGGAGAAAACCCACAGCCGACAACCCAGGCGGCGGTGCGGTTGTTTTGACTCGTGGTCCCGGCGCGGCACGCGTGAAGGGGAAACGCAAACACCCTCCCGGGATTCGGAGGGTGTTTGTTATGTGGAGCTGACGGGGATCGAACCCGTAACCTCGGCATTGCGAACGCCGCGCTCTCCCAATTGAGCTACAGCCCCAGGTCTACGCCAGCCTACTCCTCCATCATAGCAAACAGATCCTCAATTGGCTCGTGAGCGACAGGGACCAGGTCATACCGCTCCACGTTCACGACTGGTGCCAGAACGGTCTTGCCGGCGGCGATCAGAGCCGTGAGCACCTTTGCCCGGGTGAGTGCGCCGATCTGGTTCGGGTTGTCGCGAATCAGCCAGGGCAACCGGGTGTCTGCGTCCATCGTTGCCTCGCACGCTCACGAGGCGGATCCCCGCGCCAGAGGCAGGAGGAGGATACGAGGAACTCCCCAATTGTACGGTGGCCCGCAGGACCGTCAACGCCCTCGCCGCCCTCACCCGCCAGCCGCGAGCGACGTTCAACCTTCGGAAGGCTCCACCCCAACCTGCCATTCCGACAGGCGTGTCCGGTCGCCAGTGCGCAACTTGGCAGGATCGGCACCACCTTCCGAGATCCGTTGATGCCGCAACCGATTGGCTTGATAAATCTTGCGCTGCTCCGAAGGTACGGGCACGGGAGTTGCTTGCACGGGGAAGCTTCAGGCTCAACGCAACTGATCAAGCCGCGGATCTCACCCGCGGGAGGAGAGCGTGATGAATTTGCGGCCCCTTGGGGACCGGCTCGTGGTCCGCCGGTCCGAGGCGGAGGAGAAGACGTCCGGCGGCATTCTGCTCCCGGACACCGCGAAAAACAAGCCGCAGCGCGGCAAGGTTCTCGCCGTCGGTCCCGGCAAGCTCAACAAGAACGGCAACCGCAGCGCCCTGCAGGTGAAGGAGGGCGACACGGTCCTCTTCACCGCCTGGGCCGGCGACGAGTTCCGCGAGGGCTCCAGCGGCGACGCCATCCTCGTCATGCGCGAGGAAGATGTGCTCGCCGTCGTCGAGGGCTGATTCCATCAGAAGGAAGGAACGGGAAAGCCCACGGGTTGCGTCCCGTGGGCCAGGTCTCATGAAACTTGCCCCACGGAACGCAACCCGTGGGCTTGCGGACAAGTTACCCCAACCGGAGGAAGAATGGCTGCCAAGCAAATCGCGTTTGACCAGGAAGCCCGGGACGCCATGCGGCGCGGCATCGGTAAGCTCGCCCGCGCCGTCAAGGTGACGCTCGGCCCCAAGGGGCGCAACGTCATCCTCCAGAAGAGCTTCGGCTCCCCGACCGTCACCAAGGACGGCGTCACCGTCGCCAAGGAAATCGACCTGCCCGACCACTACGAGAACATGGGCGCCCGCATGGTCCGTGAGGTCGCGTCCAAGACCAGCGACGTGGCCGGCGACGGCACCACCACCGCTACCGTCCTCGCCGAGGCCATCTTCAACGAGGGGCTCCGCGCGGTCGTCAGCGGCGTCAACCCGATGCTGATGAAGCGCGGCATGGACCGGGCCGTCGAGGACATCGTCGAGCGCCTCAAAAAGATGTCGATCGAGGTCAAGAAGAAGGAGCAACTCCAGGCCGTCGCGACGGTCGCCGCCAACAACGACCAGGAGATCGGCCGGATCATCGCCGAGGCGTTCGACAAGGTCGGCAAGGACGGCGTCATCACCGTCGAGGAGGGCAAGACGCTCGAAACGAACTACGAGTTCGTCGAGGGCATGCAGTTCGACCGCGGCTTCCTGTCCCCGTACTTCGTCACCGACGTGCAGAAGATGGAGTGCGAGCTGGAGGATCCGTACATCCTGATCTACGAGAAGAAGATTTCCAGCAACAAGGATCTAATCCCGGTGCTGGAGAAGGTTCTCAACCAGGGTAAGCCGCTGGTGATCATCTGCGAGGAGGTCGAGGGCGAGGCGCTGGCGACGCTGGTCGTCAACCGCATCCGGGCCGGGCTGAAGGTCTGTGCGGTCAAGGCTCCCGGGTACGGCGACCGCCGCAAGGCGATGCTCGAGGACATCGCCATCCTGACCGGCGGCCAGGCCATCTTCGAGGATCTCGGCATCCAGCTCGAAACCGTCCGCCTGGACCAGCTCGGCCGGGCCAAGAAGACCAAGATCGACAAGGACAACACGACGATCATCGTCGAGACGACGGACCGCAACCGCAAGGGCGCGATCCAGGGCCGCGTCCAGCAGATCCAGCGCGAGCTGGAGAAGAGCACGAGCGACTATGACCGCGAGAAGTTGTCCGAACGGATCGCCAAGCTGTCCGGCGGCGTCGCCAAGATCAACGTCGGGGCCGCGACCGAGAGCGAGATGAAGGAGAAGAAGGCGCGTGTCGAGGATGCGATGCACGCGACCCGCGCGGCCAGCCAGGAGGGTATCCTCCCGGGCGGCGGGGTGGCGCTGCTGCGGGCGTCCCAGGAGCTGAAGGCGCCGGCCAGCCTGACCGACGACGAGCGGACCGGCTACGACATCGTCGTCCGCGCGTGCAAGTCCCCGATCGTGCAGATCTGCCAGAACGCGGGCGAGAACGGCGAGGTGGTGGCGAACAAGGTGCTGGAGAACAAGAACGCCAACTACGGCTATGACGCCCGGCAGAGCGTGTACTGCGACATGGTCAAGGACGGCATCATCGACCCGACCAAGGTGGTGCGCAGCGCGCTGCAGAATGCGTCCAGTGTCGCGACGCTGCTGCTGACCAGCGACGCCCTCGTCGCCGAGATGCCGAAGGAAGAGAAGAAGCCGGGCGGCGGCGGCGGCGGGTACGAGGACATGTACTAAGGCGAGCGGCAGCTGTACTTGCTCCCCTCTCCCCTGGTGGGAGAGGGGTTGGGGGTGAGGGGCAAGGCGCAGGCAAACCCCCTCACCCCCCGGCCCCCTCTCCCACCAGGGGAGAGAGGGGAGAAGGCGCAGCGCCATTGGGTCCGCGGGCCTGGTGGCCTGGCTGGCCCAGCGCGGCCTGTACCTGCGCCCGCGACAGGATCACCGCCTGACGGTCGGCGTGCAGCGGTCGTGCGGAGAGCGCCGGTGCCAGCTCCCGCCACAGTCGGCCGCGCGGGCCGTCCACCTCCAGCAAGAAATAGTCGGTGCCCGCCGTCAGCACCCGGTCCAGCCGCTTCCGCCAGTCGGGGGCCAGCGCCGGCACGAGGACCGCATCGGCGATTACCTCCGGCGGCAGGTAGAACCCACGCGAATCGGCGTACACGCGCACGCGCTCGCCGAGCCGTCCGATCAGGTACGAGCCGTGCTCGGGGATGCTGAAGATGCGCGCCGGCTCGCCCTTGTGCGGCAGGTGCGTCGCCAGCCAGTCCGCGGCGGCGGCCGGGTACTCCGGGTCGGCCGGGCGCGGCAGCGCGCGGTTGAGCGGCGGCACGACCGCGACCACGACCAGCGTCGCCAGCGCCGCCGCCAGTACCCGCGGTTGCCAGCGCAGCAGCGGACGGGCGAACGCCTCCCGTAATCCGGCCAGGCGTGCGACGAGCCCGGCCGACTCCAGCCGGGCGGCGACGACCGGCACGCCGACGACCAGCCAGACGAGCACGCAGTCCGTCACGCCGCGGAACGCCACCGCCGCCAGCAGCAGCGTGCAGCCGAGCAGCGCCCACTCCCAGCCACGCACGGCCCGCGGCCGCGTCAGGGCGGCGGCCGCCACCACCGCGACCAGCGCCGCCAGCACGCCGAGCGAGAGCGGGTAAGTGCCGGCGAACTGGTGGGCCGGCAGCAATTCCCCGAAATGCCTCATGATCGGGTGGCGCACCTCGGGACTGAACGGATAGAGCAGGCGCCCGACTGGATCCGGCCCGGCCAGCGACGCCGCCAGCGCCAGGATGCCGGTCGCGGTCAGCCGGCGCAGCGCCCCCGGCGGGAGCGGCGGGTTGAAGCGCACCGCCCGGTTCAGCCACTCCCACGCCACCGCGCCGGCCAGCAGCGCCTGCCCCGCGATCACCGCCGGGTGGCTGTTCGCCCAGACCAGGTACAGCACCGGCAAGCGCCAGTCGAACGCACGTGTCCGGCGGCCAGCGCAGGTGTCGCGCAGCCAGCCCGCCGCGAGGAGCAGTCCCAGGTTCGACACCCACAGCGGCCGCGGCGACCACATCGGCAGCGACACCACCAGGGCGATCAACACGGCTGGCATGGCGGCCGCGGGGACGCTCTCCACGCGCATGCGCCACCCCACCGCGACGAGCGGCGCCGCGATGAGCAGCACCTTGAGCAGGGCCAACCCCGGCTCGCCGAACGCCCGGTCGACGGCGTAGGCGACGACCTCGTACAGCCATTCGTGGTCCGGGAGCGCGCGCCCGTGCGCGGTGTAGGTGAACGACTCGGGCGGGTGCAGGTCGCCCGACTGAACGATCAGGCGGCCGGTGGCGACCTGCCAGTAGTGGTCCGAACCGCCGAGCGGTTGGAAGTAGGCGTGGACCAGCACGGCGGCCACGAGCAGGGTGGCGACTGAAAGACCGGCCGAGGGCGTGGGTCCGGTGTTCATCCGCGCCCGCCCTCCCCTTCCGCGTGCCGCGCCTTCCGGCGCAGCTGTTTGAGCAGGCGGGCCATGTCCGCCGGCAGCGGCGCTTCCCACGTCATGCGCTCGCCGGTCGTCGGGTGCTCCAGGCCGAGCGTGGCGGCGTGCAGGGTGGGACGTTTGGCCCCGCTCGCGTCCGGCAGCGGCCGACCGTGCGGCGGGCGGTCGTACACGCGCTCGCCGCACAACGGCGCTCCGAGTTCACCGAGGTGGATGCGCACCTGATGCGTCCGCCCCGTCTCCAGCCGGCATTCGACCAGGGCGAAATCCCCCAGCTCCTCCACGACGTACACATGAGTGACAGCCCGCTGTCCCTCGCCCGGTTTCTCGGTGCTGCCGCGGCGGCCGTCGCCCCGGTCGCGGACGATGCGCGACTCGACGCGCCCCGGCCGCGGGATGCCGCGCGTCAGCGCCAGGTAGGTGCGCTCGATGGTGTGTTCGCGGAACTGGGCACCGAGGTGTCGGGCCGCCTCCGGCGTGCGGGCGAAGGCGACGAGGCCGCTCGTCTCCCGGTCCAGTCGATGCACCGGGATCACCCGCGCCGCCCGCCCCTGCCGGCCCTTTGGAAGCAGGTCCGGCAGCAGGTCGGCGAGGGTGGCCGGCAGGAAGCGGCGGCCGCGGGGGCCGAACTCCTCGGCCTCGTACTCGTGCCGCATGGTGGTCAGGCCGGCCGGCTTGTCCACGATGACAAGCCGATCGTCGGCGTGGCGGACGGTCGGCGGCGTTCCTTGCTCCTCGCGGTGCCGCGCGGCTTTCGTCTGTGAGCGTGCGTGCGGCGGCGAGGGGTCGAGTTCCGCTTTGAGCGACTGACCCGGGGCGACACGCCAGGCCGGATCGGCGCAGACCTTGCCGCCGATGCGCACGCGCCGTGCCTGGACGAGGCGGCGCACCTCGGCAGCCGACAGCTGAAAGTGAGCTTGCAGCAGGGCGGCCACGGTGCGACCGGACTCGGTCCGGGAGACGGTGATTCGGCGGATGGGCATCGGCAACACGGTGCGGTTCGCGCACCATCTCACCAGCCCGTCGCTGGCGCTCCGGGTTGGTCGGACGGATGAGTGGCTCAGGGGCGGGCGAACATGCTATCGTCGAGGCGGTTGAAGTAGTGGATCTCGGTACATTCCAGGTCCATGAAGTGCTGCCCATCGCGGTACAGCGCCGAGCGCATGGACAGGCGCACGCCCTCGACCGGGACGCGCCGCCAGCCCTGCTTGAGGTAGACGCCGCCGTCTCGCCCGAGCGCGGCGGTCGCGGCGGTGCGGCGCAGCGGATTCGGATCCTTCAGCGCCTTTTCCAGCACCGGGTTCGGCTTGCCGCCATCGGTCGCGAGGGCCGCCAGTGCGCCCTGGACCTCGCGCTGCATCGCCTCGTCGGGCGCCCAGGCGAAGTAGTCGAGTAGCACCTCGGCGGTCCCGGGCGGACGGCGCAGCGCGAGCAGCCGCACCACTGCGGCGGTCAGCCTCGTCTCGGCGCCCTTGGTGACGTGTTCGAGGCACTGCTCGGCACGCCGCGCAACTTCGCGGTCCGAGTCGCGCAGCATCGTCCGCAGCAGCCCCGCCGCCTTGATCCCGCATTCCTTCAGCGCCTCGGTCGCCTTCTGACGCACGGCGAACGACTTGTGCCCGAGCTTGACGAGCAGATCCTTGATGCGTGTCTGCTCCGCCGCGTCCGGGAGGGCGCGGCGCACGAACGCCACCAGTTCCTTGCCGTCCGTGCCGACCTTCGCGGCCCGCAGCGCCTGCTCATCCGCCTCCGCCGGGTCGTAGACGCGGTAGTCCTCGTAGTAAACCTCCTGCAACACCTCGCGTTCCCGGTTCGGGTCCACCACCTGGTTCGCCGATTTGATGAGCAGGCCGGTCGTCTTGTCGAAGTACAGCTTCACCTCCTGCTTGCCCGCCTTCTGGACCGAGACGCCCAGAACCGGCTTGCCCTTGACCTGGCTCTCACCGAGCGGCGCAAGGGTGTAGCCCTTGTCCTTGACAAGCGTGACCAGCCCGCAGACGCGGTCGGCGTAGATCGACTTCTGCACCCGGTCGAGGAAGTCCTTGTCGAGGTCGTAGGTGGCGCCGTCGTAACTGATCCAGCCCTTGTCGCCATCAAGGACGAGGACGCGCGTCTGCGGCACGTCCTTGACCTTGCCGCGCAGGATGAGGCGGCGGCGGTTACCCGGTTCGCTGTAGCTTTCCCCGCTGAAGGTGAAGCCGTCGGTGTGGAACGTCCCGCGACTCTTGCGGTAGCTGGCGACCTTCCTGTCGAGCTTGTCCAGCCCGCCCTCGGCCCTGATCGCCTTCTCGATGAGGGCGCGCGCCTCCGACTTCTGGGCGCCAGCCCGAGCCTCGACCCCGAGCAGCAGCGCCCCCGCCAGCAGCGCGGACAGGATCTTCCCCATGTGTCCCTCCCCGGCTTTCGGACCGCGAACGCAGAGGCCCTTCAACTCAGCCTAAAGCCTGAAGGAGGTGGAGTCAACGTCTCGGACCGCCACGGGCGACTGGACAACCTGCGCCGACTGCGCGATGATGAGCAGATAGGGAGCAGTCCCGCCGACCAACCCGGAGCGTCAGCGCCGAGCACCCCAGGCGCCCGGCGCTGACGCTCCGGGTTGGTCGGCAGATGTCATCTCCCTGGCATGGTTCATCGTGTTCTCGCGCATCGCCTGAACTCCGCCTGAGCGGGATCGCACCATGAAACGAATCCTTCTGGCCCTCGTGCTGGGCGGGTTGTTGCTGGCTGGCCCGGCGGCCGAAACGGCCCTGGCCCAGCGGCGCGGCGGCTCGTCAAGCGGACGCAGTTTCTCCTCCGGCGGGCGCAGTTACTCGTCGGGGGGACGCAGTTTTTCCGGCGGCAAGAGCTACTCGTCGGGCCGAAGTTCCTCGTCTGGCGGGAAGGCGTTCTCTTCCTCGCCGTCGCGCTCCACGCTGTCAACGAAGACCTACACCGCGGGTTCGGGTAGTCGTCCTTCCAGCCGCACCATGTCTCCCTCGGTCGGACCGAGCGACGGCCTGGGCGGGCGCAGCTTCACTTCCGGCGGCAGTTCGTCGAGCAAGAAGTCGTCCGGCGGCGCGCGCCCGAGCGCGGCCGGCGGCGCGCGCCCGGTCGGCCCGTCGTTCGACTCGCTGGCCGCCGCCGAGCGCCGCCGCGCGGAGAGCCGGGAGGCGTTCGAGCGCGGCACCCGCCCGCGGCCGACGTATACCACGCCGGCCGGCAAGCCCAAACCCATCAGCCCCGACAGTACGACGGAGACGCTGCGCCGCAAACTCGACCACGACCGCTGGGTCCACCGGCAGCAGCGGCAGGAGAAGGTCTTCCGCGACACGGTCCCCGGGTCGGTCGTTCGCGGGCCGGTCTACCACGACCCGTACAGCTTCCTCTTCTGGTTGTGGCTGCTGGAGCAGGATCGCGAGACGCGCGCCCGCTGGGCGTACCACCACCGCGACGCGATGGACGCGGCACGCTACCGCGAACTGCTCGCCCGCGATCCGCGTCTCGAGGACCGCGTCCGTCAGCTTGAGGCCGACAAGGATCTGAAGCGCAACGCGACCCACGTTCCCAAGGGGATCGGCGCTTACGACCTGATGTTCGACGACGAGTACGTTGACGCGGTTTACAACCCCGAGGCGGTAGAAGTGGCGCGTTCGGACGGCCCCGCCGTTCCGCCTCGTCCTTCCGGGACCGGGGAAACCCTCCTGACGGTGGTGTTCGTCCTCGTGGTGGTCGGGTTGCTGATCTGGCTCGTCTTCTTCAAGCGCTTCGGCGGGGTTGAGGTGGCTCCGAGCGGACGCGGCCGGTAGAAAACCGCTCCCTTTCGGGCGTCGTCGGACCAGCCCGGAGCGCCAGCGCCGGGCGCTTCAAGGATCCGGCGCTGGCGCTCCGGGCTGGTGTTTGGCTACCCCTGTCGTTCACGAGGTGTTTAAGATGCTTTGCGCGCTCTTCGCCCAAACGGCGGACGGGCTCCCGTTCTGGGAGAACCTGTTCCACGGCGCCGCCCTGACGCTGGTCTACGGGATCATTGGCATCCTGCTGCTGGCACTGGGTTTCAAGGTGTTTGACTGGTTGGCCCGGGGTCTGGACATCGAGAAGGAACTGGCGGAGAAGCAGAACGTGGCGGTGGCGATCGTGTGTGCCGCGGTCCTCATCGGGGTGGCGGTCATCGTCGCCACGGTGGCGCGGTGAGGGCCGTCGGTCACGCGATGCGGCGGCGCGGGTAGCGGTGGCGGGCTCGGTGCAGCAGGGTGTTCAGCGACGGCAAATCGAGCAGGCACCCCCCGACCGCCGCCATCTCCCACAGGTCGAAACAAAGCGCCAACGTCCCGTCGGCGCGCGGCAGGATCCACGGGTCGCCGCGCAATCGCGGGTCGAGAAGCGAAGGGCGCCGGCTGGGGACCGTCACCTTGACCGTCCGGCGAACGCGCTGGCGCTGAACGATACGAATGGGAGGATCCAGTTCGCCAGGCATGATGGACATGACCGCCGGTCCCTTGGGGATGCAGGGGGCTCTTCTCATTCCTGTTTCCCTTTGGAAACAAATTCAATGCCAACCGGCTCCCATCTCTTCCCCTCCGGCGAGATTTACCCAGATCTCTGTGCCGTAACAGCTTGGGGCTGGATCTGGTAAAAAGAGGGCTCTCGGCAAGGTTCGCGTTGCGTTACCTTTTCGTACAGACTGTTCGATTGTGCCACAGGCCGCCGTCCGGAGAGGCCGGCGATCCTGCCAGGGCGTGCCGCACTCCCCGACGAATCCTCGATTCTGGCCGAATTTTGCTCGACTTCCTGCCGTGCCTGCTTTATCATCCTCTAATTCCATTTGCAAGAAATCCTCTCATCTCGCGCAGGTGCCCATCGCTCAGGAGGGTTCCCCGGTGACCATCTTCGAGCCGCGACGGTTGTATCGTAAGTGTCCTCGGAGCCTCACCTTCCCGCCGGCTGGCCTCGTTCCGCTCCCGCTTCGCCTGTGCCTGCTGGTCACCTCACTGGCCTGTATTTCCTGCTCCGGCGGGGAGTCGCTCCACCCGGTCGAGGGGAAGGTTCTCTACAAGAACGAACCGGCCAAAGGGGTCGTTGTTACCTTCCATCCCAGGAAGGCAGTCAACGCGATCACCGTCGTCCGCCCCATGGCGTTGACCGAGGCGGATGGCACGTTCCGGTTGACCACCGGCCAGAAAGACGGCGCAGCGGAAGGCGAATACGTCGTCACACTCACCTGGCCCGTGATTGTGGAGGCGAAGGGGAAGAAGGGCTTCTCCATAGAAGCACCGGAAACGCGGGATCGGTTCGGCGGGGCATACGCTGTCTCGGCGAGTTCGCCATTCAAGGCGACCGTCCAATCGGGTACGAACACGCTCGAACCGTTCCGTCCGAAGTGAAGACCGATTCGGGGGCTTTGTCCTTGTGGCGGACCCTCCCACAAGGGGTTGGGACGATTACCTCTGCTCATACCTGTCATAGGAGCACGGTCATGCCTGCTGTCTTCCCGAACCACGGACCGGCCGTCCGCCCAGCGCGTAGCGCGGCCTTCACGCTGATCGAGTTGCTGGTGGTGATCGCGATCATCGCCATCCTCATCGGTCTGCTCCTGCCCGCCGTTCAGAAGGTGCGCGAGGCCGCCGCCCGCGCCCAGTGCCAGAACAACCTCAAGCAAATCGGCCTGGCCATCCACAGCTATCACGACTCGCAGAAACATCTCCCGCCGTGGGCATACGATTTCAACTTCAACCCGAACCCCGCGAACCCCCTGGGCAACCAGCGGCAGGGGCACGGCATGCACGTCCTGATCCTGCCGTACCTTGAGCAGGGGAACGTGACCCGGATCTCCCGCTCCGACCGCTCGGTCATCGATCCGAGTAACTGGCCGCCCCCCTGGGCGACGCCGCTGGGTTCGCCCGGCACCATTTCCGCCATGACGGTGATCCCGGTCTACCTCTGCCCGTCGGCGCCGGAACGGCAACTTGACTACGGTCCCTACTTCCGGTCGGCGGGGATCTCGAACCCGGCCGCGTTCGTTGTCGGCCCCACCGATTACAGCGCTGTCCGCGGCTACCAAAATAGCTTCCGAAACGCCTGCGCGACCGCCAGCCCCCCTCAGAGCGGCTCCGACTACCTGGGCGCGCTGGGCATCATCGGCGTAATGACCACCGGGGGATTGACCCAGGGCAAGGTTCGGCTCCCGGCGATCACGGACGGCACGTCGAATACGATCATGGTGGCGGAGAGCGCCGGCCGGCACCAGCTGTACGCGAAGGGGACTCCGGTGTCGCCGAACGCCCCGGGACAGGCCGGCTGGGCGCTCAACGCCGGCTGGTCCGACTACAACACCGCCATCCGGGTGCGCGGGTTTAGCAACACCGGGACCGTGCCGGACGGTGGTTGTTGCGTCGTCAACTGCACTAACGGGGGCGGGGCGGGCGCTTACCAGATCTACGGCTTCCACACCGGCGGCGTGAACACCCTCCGGGCCGACGGGTCCGTGCAATTCCTGCAAGAAAACGTTGCCCCCGGCGTGCTCGGGGCACTCGTCACACGTGCCGGCGGTGAGGTGTTCTCCGAGAATTGACCCCCTCCCGGGCTGTCATCCATCACCGACCAGCTACAACGAATCCGCAGCAGCCATTCCGTCCGAGCCCGCAGCGTCAGCGAGGGGAGCGACAAAGACCCGCGCTGACGCTGCAGGCTCGGACAGGAATTGGCTCTGCCAGTCCTTACTCTCGCCCTCGTTCCGTCGGGAATGCTGATGAAGATCAGCCGCATCCGCGCCTACCGGGTCGAGCTGCCGCTGCACGAGGGCAGCTACAAATGGTCCGGCGGCAAGTCGGTCGCCGTCTTCGACAGTACCGTGGTCGAGGTCCAGACCGACGCCGGCCTGACCGGCTACGGCGAGGTCTGCCCGCTCGGCCCGTTCTACCTCCCCGCCTACGCCGCCGGCGTGCGGGCCGGCCTCGCCGAGCTGGGGCCGCACCTGCTCGACGAGGATCCGCGGCAGCTGGGGAAGCTGAACCGCCGGATGGACGCGGCCCTGAAGGGGCACCCCTACGTCAAATCCGGCCTCGACATGGCGTGCTGGGACATCCTCGGCAAGGCGACCGGGCAGCCGGTCTGCACTCTCCTGGGCGGGCGCTACGGCGAGGACTTCGGCCTGTATCGGGCCATCTCCCAGGAGGATCCGGCGGCGATGGCGGACCGGGTCGCCGGCTACCGCGCCGAGGGGTATCGTCGCTTCCAGCTCAAGGTCGGCGGCGACCCGGCGGAGGATGTCGAGCGCATCCGCGCCGCCGCGGCCCGCCTCCACCCCGGCGACCGGCTGATCGCCGACGCCAACACCGGCTGGCTGATGCACGACGCCCTCCGCGTGGTGCGGGCGGTGCGCGACGTGGACGTGTACATCGAGCAACCGTGCCCGAGCTACGAGGAGTGTCTGACAGTCCGCCGCCACACCGACCATCCGTTCATCCTCGACGAGGCGATCGACTCACTCGACGTCCTGCTGCGCGGCCACGCCGACCGGGCGATGGACGTGGTGAACATCAAGATCAGCAAGTTCGGCGGACTGACGAAGGCGCGGCAGGCGCGCGACCTGTGCGTCTCGCTCGGGGTGGCGATGACGCTGGAGGACAGCTGGGGCGGCGACATCGTCACCGCCGCCATCGCCCACCTGGCTCACAGCACGCCGCCCGAGTTTCTGTTCACTGCTACCGACTTCAACAGTTACGTCACGGTCCGCCTCGCCGACGATGCCCCGCAGCGTCAGCACGGCCGCCTGGCGGCAAGCACGGCACCCGGACTGGGCGTGACGCCGCGGCTGGACGTGCTCGGCGACCCGGTGGTAGTGGTCGGCTGAGCCTCCCCTGCGACCTGGCCGGCCTCGCGCTCCCGCCAGGTGAGGGCTCCGCCCCGGGGGCCGCAACCGCGGCAGAACCAGCCGGTCAGCCGCCGCGGCCTGCGATGGCGCGAGAACGCCTGACCGCAGCCGCCGCACCGGGCGTGCCAGCGCCCGGCCGGCATGTCGGCCGCCCCGCACCGCTGGGGCCGCGCCCCGATCGCCGCCGCCTTCGCCTTCCAGACGGCGTCATGGGCGTGGCCCGGACCGACGAGGGCGTGGGCGATCTCGTGCAGGACCGTGTCGCGCACCTCGTCCGGGCCGTTGCGGTCCACGAGATAGATGGACAGCTCGATCGTTCTGGCGGCGTACCGGCACAGGCCGAGGGTGCGCTTCTGCCGGCCGAACGCGAACGCCCAGTCGTGCAGGCCGTGGCAGGCCATCAGTTCCAGAGCCAGCGCCCGGGCTGCGGCGCGGCGAGCGTGTCGCTCGGGGATCGAGAGCATGGGCTTTCCCGCAGGTCGGGGGAATCGCAGGCTCCACAGCCGCCCGGCAGCCGCAGCCGGCACACGGAGCCATACCGGGCGACAGGAGCCTCTGAACCGAGAGGGATCGGCAATCGCCGTCGGCGAGTTGAGCGATCAAAAAGTTGCTTCTCGTCAAGAAGGCCGGAGCCTGACGGGGCCGCGTGTTCTGACAGGCCGTTTCACAACCCCGCAGGAGGGGGCTCCGTCCCTCGCCCCGGGCCGCAGTCGCGGCCCGTTTTTTTTCTCACCTCTTCACGTCGTGCATCGGCCGCCCCGGCGGTGTGGGCAAACCGGGCACGGCCGGCAGGTTCCGCAGGACGGTCTCTTTCGACGCCCCGAGTACATCGGGCAGAATCGCTAACCCACCACGGGCAGGGAATCCGAAAAGAGAAAGGAACACGGGGGATACTGGCCGGAGAGGCAGTTCCCGGGCAAGGGTCGCCGCGCGAGCGGCGTCGTTCTTGTCGCCGCGCTCCGCGCGGCCGCCTCCCCGCCTCACTTGGAGGAAAACATGTCGTACTCGTTGTGCCTGTTGACCGCGAGTTGCCTGGCGGGCGCGCCCCCCGCCCCCTTGCCTGGCGTCCAACCGCCGGTACGAGTCCTGACCACCCACACGGTGCCCGCCGTCCCGGCACCGGAAGCCCCGCCGACGCGCTCCTGGAGGCTCGGCGATCGGCTGCGCGGCCTGTTCTCGCGCCGCGGCGCCGACGAACCGGTGGCGGAAACGATTCGCCCCGTGGCGGCCCCCGCCGTCGCGCCCCAGGCTTCCGGCGCCTACTACCGCCAGCCGATGCCCATGACGCCCGCGGGCGTGATCCTCTCCCCGCAATCGGGTCGGCCGGCGCCGCTGCCGCACATGGCCAAGGCGTCCCCGCTCGACCAGTTCCCGGTTTCGGACAAGGAACTGCAGAAGATCGGCCACGAGAAGGATTACAGCTGGATCACCGGCAAGTTGTTCCGCGCTCCGGGCGGCGGCGACCGCTGGGTGCTGCGGTACGGCGCCCCCTACGAGGTGGAGCGCCTCGGCGGCCTGGTCCTGCTGCTGCCGCACGCCGAGTTGAGCAAGTGTCAGCACGGCGACCTTATCTGCGTACACGGCCGCCTCATGGAGGGCGGACAGGTCGGCCGGTCCGGCGCCAGCGCGAGCTACCAGATTCAGAGCATCAGCCTGATCGAACGCGGCGGGAAGTAGCCCTCGGCGCGGCGGGCGGCCGACGAGCCGGAAGCGTCAGCGATGGGAGCCTCGACCGTTCCGTCGCTGACGCTTCCGGCTCGTCGGCCGCTCGTCGCGCGCGCGCCTGGCTCACCAGCCCCAGCCGCGGTGACGGAGGCGGTGGAAGTGGTGTCGGCCGTATCGAGGTGCGCCGAAGATGTCTTCCAAAAACTCCAGGAAGATGACCCCGGCGATCATGTCGAGATCCTGCTCGTCCATCTCGCCGAGAACCGTGGTGACGAGTTCCTTCAACGTCTCGAACAGTTCCAGGAGTTTGTTCTCGTCCTCGGATTGATCCTCGCTCGAATCGCCGGTCGCCGTGCCAGTGCCGGTCTTGGTCCCGCTCCCCGTACCGCCGCCTGTCGAACCTCCCGTTGTTCCTCCGGTCGTACTTCCAGCGGTCCCGCCGGTCGTGCCGCTGGTGGTCCCACCCGTGGAACCGCCGGTGGTCCCGCTGCTCGTCGAACCCGTCCCCGTCGAGCCGGTCGTGGTCTTGGTTCCACCCCCGGTGGTCGTACCGCCCGAGGACGTCGAACCTCCGCTGGTCCCACCCGTCGTGGTGCCTCCAGCGCTGCTCCCGCCGGACGACGTGCCGCCTGTTTGCGACTCCCCTCCGGTCGTCGCGAGGAACAGGGCACCCAGGGCCAGGGCGCCTAGCCAGCCCCAACCGTGTCGTCCCGCGGATCGGCCCCTTGCCTGAAACTGACGCATGTGCATCCTCCTCCAAAACGTTTTCGGGCGAAACCTGGGCGTCGCGAGCCACTCTAGGCCCGCGATTCTTAGAGGGGCTTTAAGCCGCGATTAAAACCGCTCCCGCCGACGAGGATTTCCACGACGCGCTGAAGACTGGCAAGATTATCTCCGCCAGGGCACTGTGGGTGAGACGGTCGAATTGGCAGTGATTGACGAGAGAAGAAGTATTGGGATTTTGGGTGAGTTCGGCAAATTGGCCGCGCTGAGGCGCTTCAATGCGGGGCAAGGGAGGTATCCTGTCAAGCCCACGGGTGGCGTCCCGTGGGCGTTGACAGGACACCTCCGGCCGGAGCGGCGAACCTCGCCGCGCTTTCCTCCGCCTCTGGCGGCCTGCGCGCTATTCTCGTACCTCTCCACTGAGGGCGCGCCGGCACTGCGCCGCGACCCCTCAACCAGTAACCGCCCGGGGGGGGAGGGATCACACCATGCGGGCTTTCCACATACTGCGTTCGCGGACCCTGGTGCTCCTTGGTGTTCTTCTCGCCTGGGCCGTCGTACCCGCGCTGGCCGAGGCGCAGGGGACCGGCAAGGGGCCGCGGCGGCCGAACATCGTCTTCATTCTCGCCGACGACCTCGGCTGGGCGGACCTTGGCTGTTACGGAAGCAAGTTCTACAAGACGCCGAACCTCGACCGGCTCGCGAAGCAGGGCCTGCGCCTCACCCAGGCGTACACGGCCAACCCGGTTTGCTCGCCGACCCGGGCCAGCATCATGACCGGCAAGAACCCGGCACGCCTGCGCCTGACCAACTTCCTGGTCGGCAACCGCTGGCCGGAGAACTCCCCGCTGCAGCCGGTGGACTGGACGCACGGCCTGGCCCCCGACGAGGTGACGATTGCGCGGGTTCTGGCGGCGGCCGGGTACGTCACCGGACTGGTCGGCAAGTGGCACCTCGGCAAGCTCGGCCCCGAGCGGTTCGGGTTCGCCGACAACGCCGCCGTCAACCTCGGCGGCTCACCGGCCGGATACTTCGACAAGCAGGGCCGCTACCTCACTGACCGCCAGACCGAAGCGGCCGAGAAGTTCATCGAGAGGAACAAGGACCGGCCGTTCTTCCTCTATCTCGCGTACAACGCCGTCCACATTCCGCTGGTGGCGAAGAAGGAACTCGCCGCCGCGTTCGAGGCGAAGGTGAAGGCGAACCCGCCAGCCGGCCCCCTCTTCGGCGAGGACAGCGGCCGCAAGGTCCGCCTGGTCCACAGCCACGCGGTCTACGCTGCCATGCTGGAGAGCCTCGACCAGGGCGTCGGGCGTGTCCTGAAGAAGTTGGCGGATCTCGGCCTGGACGAGAACACGCTTGTCATCTTCACGTCCGACAACGGCGGGCTGTGTTCGTCGGAGGGGTGGCCGACCTCGAACCTGCCGCTGCGACTCGGCAAGGGCTGGCTGTACGAGGGCGGGGTGCGGGTGCCGCTGCTCGTCCGCTGGCCGGGGGTGGCGAAGGCCGGCGGCGTGTGTCCGATACCGACCATCAGCGACGACTACTTCCCGACCCTGCTCGAAGCCGCCGGGGTAGCGGCGCGACCGAAGCAGCAACTCGACGGGCGCAGCCTCGTGCCGCTCCTGAAGGGGGGCGACCAGCTCGACCGGCAGACACTGTACTGGCACTACCCGCACTACAGCAACCAGGGCGGCAGGCCGTCCGGGGCGATTCGTCACGGCGACTGGAAGCTGATCGAGTTCTTCGAGGACGGGCGCGTCGAGTTGTACGACCTCAAGGCGGATCCGGGCGAGCGTCACGACCTCGCCGGGCGCATGCCGGACCGGGTTCGCGAACTGCGCCAGTTGCTGCAAACGTGGCGCGGCGTCGTCGGCGCGCAGATGCCGCGACGGAAGAAGGGGTAATACGGCATCGCCTTGTTGCTTCTTCGTACCGCTGGCGGTTTAGCGGGACGCTCCGTGCGTCTTCTCGGCGAGTTCCACGAGCGCCTTCTCGAACCGGCCGACCGCGTCGTCCCAGGTGTAGCCGGTGATGGTTGCGAGCGCCGCGTCGGAGAGCGCCCGCCACTCGGCTTCCGGCAGGCCGCATACGCGCACGATCGCGTCGGCCAGCGCCTGCGGATCCGCGGCGCCGACCAGGATCCCGTTGCCCGGATTTACCAGATCGGGAGCAGCGCCGGCCGGCGCCGCGATGACCGGCGTCCGGCACGCCAACGCTTCGAGGATGGGCAGCCCGAACCCCTCTATCCGCGAGCTGAACAGCCAGGCGTCGCAGCCGGAGTAGACCTGACGGAGCTTTTCGTCATCCGCGTTGTAGGTGAACTCGGCCCCCGCCGGGAGCGGCAGATCGTCGGCCACCGGCGCCGTCCCCATCGTCCGCAGCCTCAGGTTCGGCAGCCGCTGCGCCGCCAGCTCAAACGCCTGCAGGGCGATGTCGGCGCCCTTGTTGCGGTCTGTCGCGTAGATCGTTCCGACCGTCGGCACCGGCTGCTTGCCGCGCGGCGGGGCGAAGAAGCGGTCCGTCGAGACGCTGTTGGAGATGACGGCCAGCGGCATCTGGTGGAACTTGTTCTGCACCAGGTCGCGCAGCCAGGACGAGATGACGATCTTGGGGATCGGGAGGGCGTAGGTCGCGTCGATCTCCTCGGGCCGGCCGCCGTAGTCGTACCCCTGAACGAAGTGGACCTTGGCCCCCCGGGAAGGCGATAGCCGCTCGACCCAGCGCACCGTCTCCCACCACGTCCCGATCACCACGTCGCCCTCGGGGACGTCGGCGTCGGTGACCGGGCCGGCGTGGTCCAGGCGCCGGTGAGTGATCGCGAGGTTGTCGAAGTGGGACGATTCCACCGGCGGGCGCCGCGGCCAGCCGCGGCCCTTGAGGAGCGATTTCACGATCCCCTTGAGCGTCGGTCCCGGCAACCGGACGGAGACAGCGGTGACCTGGTGGCCCCGGCGCCGCAACCCCTCGGCGTAGAGCGCCAGCACCCGAATGCCGCCCGACAGGTTGACGACGGGGAGCACGAAGTTGATTCGCATGATGCACCGCCTTGAAAGTCCACAGGCTGCGCCCCGTGGGCTTTGAAACGCCTCTCCTCGTCCCTGCACCGGGAGCGTCGTGGCTCACGCCGGGTGTTCGCAGAAGATCTCCCGGTCCCCGAAGAAACACTTCAGCCAGTCGCCGCCGCCCGCGTCCGGCAAGGTCAGCCAGCGCGGGTCGTCGATCAGCCGCCGCATCTGCGACCGATGCTGCTCCAGGGCCGCCCGCTTCTGGTCCAGGACGTCGCTGATGCGCACCCAGGACTGGCACTCGCGCCGCAACTGGCGGGCGTCGTGCCGGCCTTCCTGCAGCGTCCGCCAACGCTCTCGAAGTCCGCCCCGCAGGGGCGTCCACGGCCAGTGGTCCCAGAACCAGATGGGGTACTCGCAGACGGTCGCCTGGCTCCCCGCGTGCTTCAGCGCTTCCAGAACGATGCGGGTCGTGGCGCGGTGGTCCGGCGGGGGTTCGCGGTGGTAGGTGGCGAACACCTGGGCGGGCCGTTTGTGCCGGAGGATCTCGGCGACGCGGGCGGTGCCGGCCGCCAGGCAGTCGGTCAGCTTGCCGTCGGGGTAGTCCAGAAAGGCGACGTCCTCCGGCGCGACCCCCAGCGTCCGGGCGGCCGCCCGCGCCTCCTCGCGGCGGAGGGCGCTGAGTTGCTCGGGCGGCATCAGGTGAGCGTGCGACTGCGAGCCGTCGGTCATGAAGACGAGATGGACCGGCGCCCCGGCCCGCCGTTTGCGAATGATCGTCCCGCCGCACCCGAGCGCCTCGTCGTCGGGGTGGGGGGCGAAGACGACGGCCGGCCGGGCGAGATCTGCTTCCGTCCACTCGCGCTGCCGGCGGCTCATCCGGGCCTGGTAGAGCCAGCGGAAGAATGCTCGCATGGGGTGAGGTTCGTGGCATCACGACTCGCCGCCGGACGACGGGCCAGCGGGCTGACCGAGCTATCCTACCAACCGCACAAACCGCCACCAACCCGGAGCGCCAGCGCCGGGTGTTCCAGACGCCCGGCGCTGGCGCTGCGGGCTGGTGGCGCTCCAGGGTGGTCCGGAGGAAGGGGTTGTATATCAAAGCCCTGGGTGAAAACCCAGGGTCCGCGTGGGACCGCTTGTGGCTGCTGGGAGGGCTGGCGCGATGAAACGATGGTTGACGGCGATCGGGATCCTCTGCCTGACGCTCGCCGTACCGCCGGCGCGGGCTGGCGTGGGCGACCCGCAGGTGCGCACCGATCACCCCTGGTATCCGGGCGAACTCGCCTGCTCCACGTTCGAGCGTCTGTTCGCCACGCAGGCGGAGGTCTATCAGCGCGTTGTCGGTGTCAAACCGACGACTGACGAGGATCGGGTGCTGGCTGCGTGGCTGTGGCGCAACACGCACTACTGGCACGGCGAGGAAGGCGCCGAGGATCTCTGGGGCAAGGGGTTCACGCGCGGCGGCGACGTGCGCACACGCGAGTACTGGACCGGCCTGTTCGCCCACGGGTTCGGGCTGTGCGGAACGACACACTCGCAGTGGGTCGCCGAGATGCAGGCCCTGCTCGGCCACGGGCGCGGGCGCGGCGTGGGCGTGGACGGCCACAACGCCTTCGAGGTGTTCCTCACCGGCGGATTCTACGGCGCCGGCCGGTGGGCGCTGCTCGATCACGACCTGTCCACCGTCATCTTCGACGCGAAGGGGGAGCGTCTCCTCTCCCTCGCCGAGATTCACAAGGACTGGAAGCGCCTGACCAACCGCGGATTCGACCCGAATCGGCAACGCGGCTGGCTGGTGTGCGGCCTGCACCCCGGCGACGGCGCATCCTACCGCCGCTATCAGGTTGCCGAGCTGCTCGCCGGCTACAGTGGACCGCCGCCAGCGGTCCACCTGCGCCGCGGCGAAACGCTGCGCCGCTACCTGCAGCCGGGCCTGGAGGACGGCAAGACGTTCGTCTTCTGGGGCCGCAACTACGGCACCGGCGGCGTCCCCGGCCCGGAGCGGTCCGTCACCTGGGTGAATCAGGCTGACCGGATGTACCGCTCGCGCACCGGCGCCGGCCACCGCCCCGGGCAGGCGCGCTACGCCAACGCCGTCTACACCTATCGCCCGGACTTCGCTACCGCGGACTACAAGGAGGGCGTGGTCGAGGAGGCCGCGGACCAGATCACGTTCGAGTTTCAGACGCCCTACATCATCGCCGCGACGCCCGCGACGGACCGTCCGTGGGGCATCTACGACCCGGGTTGCCGCAACGGCCTGGTGTTGCGCGGCAAGGCGACATGCGCGGTGTCCGTCTCGACCGACCGCGGGCGGACGTGGCACGACGGCGGGCGGTTCGTGGACGGCCTGGATCTGACCGACCGCGTCAAGGGGCACCGGCAGTACTGGCTCCGGCTGCACGCGGGGGCGCGCGCCCTCGCCGGCGCGGGGCTGACGGTGGTGACCGTTTGCCAGGCCAACTCGTCGGTTCTGCCGCAGTTGAAGGACGGCGGCGCGCGCGTGACGTTCCAGACATCCGGGCGGGCGCTGGTGTCGGCCGGCCCGAACCTGCCGCAGGCGCAGGCCCACGTCATCGAGGGGAAGTTCGGCAGCCCGCGCGTCACCCTCGAAGTGGCGACGCCGCGCGGCGAACCGGCGCTGACCCTTTACGCGGCCGCCCACGTCCAGTCGGGCAGCCCGCCGCGGCCGGAGGCGAAGTATCAGGTCGAGTTCTCGACCGACGGCGGCAAGACGTGGCGGCCGGTGGTGAAGGACTGGACGATTCCGCGCCGCGGCGACGAGCCGGGCGACTTCTGGTCGCAAAGTCTCTGCTGGGGATCGGCAGACCTGGAGGGCGGCCCGTCGCGGGTGCGCGTGCGGTTCCGCAACAGCGGCGGCAGGGCGTACGCGCGCGGCGAGGTCCACCTGGCGTACCGCGCCGCCGGACCGGATCCGACGCGCGTGACGTTCGTGTGGCGCGAGGCAGCGGGCGAGCGGCGCGCGGTGCGCACCTTCGCCGGTAGGGGGGGGCCGGTCGCCTGGGACATCCCGACCGGCCAGGGGGTGCAGACCCGCTGGGTGGAGTTCGAGCCGGCGCCCGCCCGATAGTGAAGGAGCCGGCAAGCCCACAGGCCGCAGCCCGTGGGCTTATCACAACTTACAGGCAGCACACCCGGAGGCCCCACGATGAGTAGCTCCCGGCTGCCTGCGCTGGTCGCCGGCGCACTGCTGAGCCTCGGCGGCGTGCAGGGCGGCGCGCAGTCTCCTTCCGTGGACGAGCAGATCCGCAAGCTCGCAGACGAGGCTCCGCTGAAGATGCAGTTCCGGGGCGGCACGGCGGAGGAGTGCCGCCAGTGGCAGGCCGCCTTCGCCGCGAAGCTGCGCGAACTGCTCGGCCCGCACCGCCCCCCCGCATCGTGGGAGGTGACCGTCGAGCGCACCGTCGAACTGGACGATCACCGCCGCGAGGAACTGCTGCTGACGGCGAAGGGCCACCCGCCCTTGCCCGTTTACCTGTTGCTGCCGAAGGGTGCGAAGGGACCGCAGCCCGGGGTGGTGGCGGTCCACGGCCACGGCGCCTTCGGGTATGATCCCATCGTCGGGCGCGCGCTGACGCCGGGCGTCGAGGGCGCGATCCGGAGCGCTAACTACGACTACGGTCGCCAACTGGTGCGGCGCGGTTACGTCGTCGCGGCCCCGTGCCTGACCCCGTTCGGCCGGCGGCTGGGCGCTCCCCCGGCGAAGGGCGGCACCGACCCGTGCGCCGTCACCTTCGTTCGCCTGCAGCTGCTCGGCAAGGTGCTCATGGCCGAGAACCTGCGCGACGTGCTGTGGTGCGTCGAGTTGCTGGCACGGCGCAAGGACGTGGACGCGGAACGACTCGGGTGCGTCGGTCTGTCATACGGCGGGCGGATGACGATGCTTGCGGCTGCCCTGGAGCCGCGCATCCGGGTGGCGGTGGTGTCCGGAGCGCTGAACTGCATGCAGGAGCGCATCCGCAGCCGTTACAGCTGCGGGGCGCAGGTCATTCCGGGGCTGCTGAAGTACGGCGACGTGCCGGAGATCGCGTCGCTGATCGCTCCGCGGCCGAGCCTGTGGGAGGTCGGCAGCAAGGACAGGCTGCTTCCGCCGCGCTGGGTCGAGACGGCGCTGGACCGGATGCAGCGGGCCTACCAGGCGCTGGGCGCTGCGGAGCAGCTGCAGGTCGATCGGTTCAAGGGCGGGCACCGCTGGCACGGCGAGCACGCCTACCCGCTCCTCGACCGGGTGCTCAGGCGCCATTAAAGCCCACGGGTGGCGTCCCGTGGGCCAGGTGCTGGGGACTCGACCCACGGGGCGCCACCCGTGGGCTTTCTCCTCCATCTTCAGGAGCCCGCGCATGGGTATGGAACAGCGCGTAACGTTCGGGACCGCGGCGCGTCCGCTCTGGCCCGCCGTGGGCGAGCTGCTGAGCGTCCGCGGGTTCCCGGTGCAGATGCGGATGATCGACGGCGAGCTGGCCTTCCCCGATGAGGCGCCGCCGGACAACTGGCGCGAGCTGCGCCTCGGCGTGCCAGCCGGGATGGTCACTCTGCGCCGCGACGAAGCGAGCGCGACGCTCGTCGTCTGGGGGAACGCGGACCCGGGCCTGCGGCAGGCGTGGAACGCGCTGACGTGGGCCTGCGCCGAGGTGACGGGCGGGCGGATCGATACCCCGGAAGGGGCGGTCAGTGCCGAGGACTTCCAGGCACGGGCGGAACTGCCGGAGGGCCTGCGCGGCTGACCTGCCTACTCGTCCACCACGTCCTCGAGGCGCCCGATCGCGACCACGTCGCCGCGCACGATCCACACCCGCTTGCGGTTTCGCTTGACGCCGGTCCACTTCGACGAGGCGATGTAGTTCTCGCGCGTCGTCTGGGTGTCGCGCAGGTCGTGCAGGTCGGCGTCGGACACCTCCAGATAGTGATCGTCGAAGCCCCGCAGCTTGCCCAGACAGACATAGGGGCTGCGCAGGTCGATGACGACCACCTGGCCCACGAGTCCCTGGAGCATGGCCACCTCGCGTTCGTACCGCGCCTGACCGGCTTCCCGGCGGGGCGTGCCGTTCCTACTCTGATCTCTGCCTTCTTGACCCGCCTTCCACTCATGATACGAAGTCCATGACGACACCTCCGCTAACCGCCGCCGAGCGCTACTACCGCGACGCCCTCGCCCGCCTGCAAGGGCTGCTCGACCCCCAGCGCGAGTCCCTCGACCGGGCCGCCGCCCTCTGCACGGAGGCGATCGCGAGCGACGGGCTGGTCCACCTGTTCGGGTGCGGGCACAGCCGGATGTTGTGCGAGGAGATGACGCCGCGGCAGGGATGCTTCGTCGGTTGGCACACGCTCGTCGAACTGGGGCTAACGTTCCACAACCTCATCGTCGGGCCGAACGGACTGCGGCAGAGCCTGCACCTGGAGAAGACGCTCGGCTATGCGGAGCAGATCCTGCGCAACTTCGCGTTCGGGCCGCGCGACGCGCTGATCGTCATTTCGACGAGCGGCATCCGCGAGGTGATCGTCGAGATGGCGGAGGGGGCGCGGCGGCGCGGCCTGGCGGTGATCGCGGTCGTCAGCCGGGTCCACTGCGAGCAGGCGAAGCCGGCCCATCCGTCCGGGAAAAAGCTGCTCGACGTGGCCGACGTCGTTCTCGACAACGGCGCGCCGGTCGGCGATTGCATCCTGCCAATTGAGGGCTTGAAGAATCGGACCGGACCGTTCAGCACGCTCGGCGGCGGGCTGGTGATGAACATGCTGCGCTGCGAGGTGGCCCAGCGCCTCGTGGACCGCGGCATCGAGCCGGTGTTCCTGCCGAGCCATCAGTTCGTCGGCAGCCGCACGGTGGAGGAGCAGCTCGAATACTTCTACGCCCAGTACGCCCGGCGCGTCGCGCCGCTCTACGCGCGGCAAGGGGGGTGACCATGCCGGGCCGGCTCGATGGCAAGCGCTGCCTGATCGTCGGCGGCACCACGGGGATCGGCTGGGCCGCCGCGAAGCGCTTTTTGGACGAAGGCGCCGCCCACGTCGCCGTTGTCGGCCTCGATGAGCCACGAAGCCACGAGGGCGTTCGCTCGCTGATGGAGGCAGCCGGACGGTCGTGTTTATCGCTCGGGTGCGACGCGCGCGATCCCAAACAGGTTGACGAGGCCTTCGCGTTCGCGGTCCAGGTGTTCGGCGGCCTGGACGTGCTGTATCACGTCGCCGGCGGCAGCGGGCGGCGGCGCGGCGACGGGCCGCTGCACGAATGCACCGACGCGGGCTGGGACTACGCTCTCGACCTCAATCTGCGCAGCGTCTTCCTGACCAACCGCGCGGCGGTGCGGCACTTCCTCGCGCAACGGCAACCGGGCGCGATCCTCAACATGGCAAGCGTGCTGGCCCTGGCGCCGTCGCCGCGCCACTTCGACACCTGCGCCTACGCCGCGGCCAAGGGCGGGGTGATCGCCCTGAGCCGGCTGGCGGCGGCCCGCTATGCGGCGGCCGGCATTCGGGTGAACGTCCTCGCACCGGGTCTGATCGAGACGCCGATGGCGGAGCGGGCGTGCGGCGACCCGGCCATCCTGAACTTCCTCCGCACGAAGCAGCCGCTGCGGGGCGGACCGGGAAGTCCCGCGGACTGCGCGGAGGCGGCGGTGTTCCTGTGCAGCGACGCGGCCCGGTTCCTCACCGGCGTGGTCCTGCCGGTGGACGGCGGTTGGTGCGTCAGCGACGGGCAGGACGCGGCGCCGTGAACTTCTCAAGAGCAACCCGCTATCAACTACCAGCCCGGCGCGCCAGCGCCGGGCGCTTACTCTGCCCGTCGCTCGCGCTCCGGGCTGGTGGTGCGGCGCAGGTCTTCCGCCAGGTCGCGGCACGCTCGGAAGTCGTCCTCCCGGCACAAACGCTCGCCGTACCACTTTAGCTCGAACAGCCCCGTCAGCCGGCAGAACGGTGCGTGCAGCGCTAGCCGCGGGCGCAGCTGGTCGGCGTACTCCCCGTTCGTCCGCGTCCGCTCGTACCGGATCAGCCCCGCCTGGTGCAGCACCGCCAGCACGCTCAGGTACAGCACGCGCACCGCCCCGCGGAAGTCGCCGCGGCGTGCCAGCTCGTCCGCCTGCTGCCACAGCGCCGCCGGAGACTGCTGCCCCAGGTCTTCCGGCATCTCCTCCGTTTCGGGACCGACGGCCCCCTGTTCCTTTGGCCGAACGCGCTGCTGGTCGCGGAGCAGGTGCCACACAAGCAGCCCGGCCCCGACCACCACCACCGCCACCGCCAGGCCGACCAGCGCCCACATGAGGATGGTGCCGACCCCGCCGAGCGCGATCCCGCCGCCTCCCAGCGCCCCGCCCCCGCCCCAGTTGCGGACCTGCAGCCCCTTCACGTCCGGCGGCTCTCGGTTTTTCTTCTCGTCGCGGCGTGGGGCGTCTTCCTTCGGTTTCACCTTCGGGCGCCGGGAACGCGCGTCCGGCGAGACGAGTGCCTTGATCTGCTCAGGCGTCAGCCCCTGTTGCTCGGGCGGCCGCGCCAGGCTCTCCTCGATCAGGGCCAACCGGGCATCCACCCGCTCGAGCGCCTTCAGTGCGCTGTCGCGCTTCAGTTCGGCGAAGCTCTCGACGGCCCGGAAATACCACTGATACCCACCCTTGCGGGCGCTCGCTTCCAGGCGCACGCCCACCTGGCGCAGCCACTCAGTCCAGCGCCCGCCGCCCGGATACGGCTTCGCCCGCTCGACCTCCCGGCGCACCGCGGCCACCTCCTGTCGCGCCGCGCGCACCGCGTCAAGCGGCGCGTCGGCCCGCGCCGCGGAACTCGTACCGAGGCACACCAGGGCGGCGAGGAGCGCGGCCCGTGCGGTGGGCGCGGCTTTACCGTTCCCACGCGCGGGCGCCCCGGGTCGATCCGCCGGGAACAACTCCTCGACGCGGAACCACAGATCCAGACCCTCGTAGCGCGTGCGATCGTCGATGAAGAACAGATAGTTGACGGCCTCGGCATACGGGGCAAGCAGCCACCAGGCGAACACCGCGAGTGCGGCCAGGTACGGGGGATTGCTCGGGGACAGCAGGACGCGGACCAGGGCGAGGTTGAACCCGCCCAGATCCTCCGCCGCCCAGAGAAAGAAACGCGCGCAGAGGTGCAGGTTGATGGCGGCGAAGAGCAGCAGCACGGTCCGGCTGAACACGACCGCCAGCGCGCGCCCGGCGTGCCGGCCGCTGGCGCGGAGCGAGTGCCGCCAGGCGCGCCACAGGTTCCGCTGCCCGGCCGCCAGGGCCGGGTGCCGGCACAGGCTCACCATCCACACCGGCACGAACAGGGCCAGAAAGCTGCCCGCCATGATCCAACGTCCCACCGCCGGCATGCCGGTTGCGCCCACCCACAGTAGCGCGACGCCGGGAAGGAGGAGGACGAGCGCCTGAGCGGTGGCGTGGTTCAGTCCGCGCCGCCACGTCGCCGCCAGACACCGCCCCAGGCGCGGGGCGATCCCCTCGCCGCGACAATGCAGCGCTTCCTGGCACGACCCGGCGCCGATCCCGGTCAGCGGCAGCAGCAGCGCCGCCAGGGCCGGCAGGACCAGGCGGCCAGTGCCCTCCGGCTCGGGTTGGAACAGTAGCCAGAGCACCACCCCCGCGGCAGGCAGCAGGAACAGGCCAGACAGCGCCAGCAGCAGCGGCAGGTCGCCCAGGTAGAGGCGCCAGCCGTCGTCGAGGATCTCGCCCGTCGAGCGGGGCCGAACTTCGAGATGTTCTTCCTGCGCCATCGGTCTCCCCCGGCTCGTGCGCGGCCACACCGGCTAACCTTGATTGTACGACGCGGCTCGGACCGCCACATCGAGGATAGGCCCGTGTGTCCCAAATTCGCTTTCCTCACCCTGTTGACGCGGCGCATGCCGGAGAGCACAATACGAACTGGATGCGATTGCCGGCCCTCCCACCCCTACCTCGGCCGGCAGCCGTGCCCGGAACATCACCAGGCGGCCCGCGCCCGACGGTGTGCCGCGCGTATTGTCCCACCGCCCTCGGGCCTCGACGCCTTCACGAAGCGCAACCCACCTACCGAGGAGGTCCCGCGAATGTCGAACCCCCTCTTCTGCCAGCAAACCGTGCGGCGGGCATTCCTGCCGACCATGAGTTTGCGGCAGGCAGGCAGGCCTGTCCCACGGTTTGCCCTCACGCTGTCGCTGCTCGCCCTGCTCGTGGTCCTCCTGCCCGCCCGGGCGCAGATGACCTCTGACCAGGCTGCCGCCCTCGTCCTCAACAGCGCGCGCAAGGCGTACAACGAGAAGAACTACCCCTTCGCCGCCACGCGCTTCCGCGAGTTCCTCGCCCGCTTCGGCAACCACAAGGATGCTCCGTCCGCGCGCTATGGCCTGGCCCTGACCCTGATCGAGGGGCCGCAGAAAAACTACTCCGAGGCGCGCGACCTGCTCCAGGCGGCCGCCGCCCGCAAGGATCTGCCCGAACACGCCAGCATCCTCTACCACCTGGGCCTGGCCCACCGCGGACTCGGCGTCACCGAGTTGGCTCACGCCGACGCCAAACCGTCGCAGGCCGCCCAGCACCGCGACACCGCCCGCCAGCGCTTCGAGGAGGCGGCGCGCCATTTCGCCACCGCGACCGCCGCCTTCACCGCGAAGGCTCCGAAGGTGCCGGCCGACGCAAAGGAGTTGCCCCTCGACTGGGAGTGGGCGGCGCGGGCGCGGTGCGATCAGGCGGAGATGCACCTCCGGCTCCTCAGGACGAAGGAGGCCCGCGACCTCACGGCCTCATTCCTGAAGGACGAGGTGCTGACGCGCAGCCGCTACCGCGATCTGGGCCGCTACTACCACGGCTTCGCCGCCTTCCTCCTGAAGGACTACCCGGCCGCCGAGCGCACCCTGGCGATGCTGGCCCCGTTCGCCGACCCGGTGTTCGGGACGCACGCCCGCTATCTGCTCGCACGCACCCACCACCGCGCCGACGAGCGCGCTGAGGCCACGCACCACTATGAGGGCGTGCTGAGCGATCACGCCCGCAACAGGAAGGCGGCGGCCGAGGCGCTCAAGCGGCCCGGCACGGCCAAGGATCCTGCGGAGAAGGCCCGCGCCGAGGCGCTGGTCAAGGGGCCGATGCCGGACCACGTCGCCCGTGCGTCGTTCTACCTTGGCGTACTCCTCTACGAGGGCGGCCGGTTCGGCGAGGCGCGGACGCGCTTCACCGAGTTCGCGAAGGGCCACGCCGATTCGCCGCTGGCACCTGCGGCCCAGCTGCGCCTGGGGTTCTGCCTCGTCCAGCTGAAGGATTTCGCCGAGGCAGCGAAGATCCTGCGGCCGCTGGCCGACAACGAGCGGCGCCTCGCCGACCAGGCGCTGCTCTGGCTCGGCAAGGCCCGGGCCGGCAGCGCGCCCGACGCGGCGACGAACTTCCCCGCCTACGCCCAGACGCTGCGTGAGGCGATCGATCTGTACCGCCAGGCGGCCGACCGCGCCGCTCAACTCGTCCCGGCCGACCCGGAGGCGAAGCAGCGGCGCGCGGAGATCCTGCTGGAGACGGCCGACCTGCAGCAGCTGATCAAGCAGTACCGAGAGGCCGCCGGCACCTACAACCAGCTCCTCGCCGAGAAGCTGCTCCCGCCGCGCGACGAGGAGATCCACCAGCGGCTGGCGACGGCGCTGCACCTGGCGGGCGATTACACCGAGTCGGACAAGGCGTGCCAGCGCTTCGTCGAGCGCTTCCCGAAGAGCACCCTGACGCCCGCGGTCCTTTTCCGCCACGCCGAGAACAGCTACCTCCGCGCCCTCGCCGCCGAGAAGAATCCCAACGCTCAGGAGCGGGCGCGCGTCCTGCCGGAACTGTACGACGAGACGATCAAGCGCTACCAGGCCGTCATCACGAAATACCCCGAGTTCGCGCACGTCAACCACGCGCGGCAGGGGCTCGGGCTGACCTACTACCGCAAGGGCGACCTGGAGACGGCCCGCGCGACCTTCGAGAGCATCCCGCAGGCCGAACGCAGCGGCGAGCTGGTAACGGTGCCGTACCTGCTCGCCGACTGCCTGCTCCGCCAGGCGCCGCCGGGCGTACCCGAGGACGCGCTGGAGGCGGGCAAGCTGGAGGCGAAGCTGAAGGGCGCCGCCGATCTGCTGGAGGCGTTCGTCGGTGCTCAGCCGAAGGGTCCGCAGACGCCCGATGCGCTGCTCCGGTGGGGCCACTGCCTGCAGCGCATGGCGACGCTGCAAGCCCAGCCGCCGGAGCGCAGCAAGATCTACCAGGCGGCGCGCGGCATCTACGAGCGGCTGCTAAAGGATTTCTCCGGTCATGCGACGCAGCCCCAGGCGGCCGTTGAGCGCGCCCGCTGCATGGCCGGCGCGGGCGACGTCGGCGGCGCGATGAACGAGCTGCGCCGCTTCACGACCGACCCGCTGCGGAACACGTCGGCCGGTCCGGTGGCGCTGGTCCACCTGGCGACGCTATTGCGCGGCCAGAACAACGCGAAGGAGGCGGTGAACGTCCTGGCGAAGGGCCGCGAGCTGTACGAGAAGACGCTCTCGGCCGGTGACCCGAACCAGGCGGGATGGACGCCGCTGCTCCTGCTGCGCTACCACCACGGCGTTGCCCTGCGCGAGGCGGGCAGGTTCGCCGAGGCCCGCGCCGCGTTCGACCAGGTCATGAAGCAGGCGCCCGGCCGAGCGGAGGGGTTCGAGGCCGCGCTGCGCTGGGGGCAGAGCCTCAAGGAGGAGGGGACGCAGAAGGTCGAGGCGGCCCGCAAGCTGTTCACCTCCGGCCGCAAGGAGGATGTCGCCCCGGGCGCGAAGCTGCGCGACGAGGGAATGAAGGCGCTTCAGGACGCGGTGCGGCACCTGGAGGCCCAGGCCGAGCAGCTGAAGAAGCAGCCGCATGCCGTCGTGCGCGGCCGGGCACTCTATGAGGTCGCGTGGGGCTATCGCGCGCTGTCCGTGCCGGAGGTCGAGAAGGCCCGCGCCGCCCTCGTCCAGGAGTTGCTGAAAAAACTCGGCTCGCAGGCCGTGAAGCTCGGCCCGCCGGAGGTGCCGCTCGACAAGGTGCCGTTGCAGCCGTCCGAGAAGAAGGCCCGGACCGTCTACCGCACGCTGATCGACGACTTCCCCGACCTACCGCTGAGCACCGAAGCCCGCTTCGAGCTGGCCGAGCTGCTCGGCCAGCGCCACGAGCACGACGAGGCGATCAAGCTGCTCGTCGAGGGACTCGACAGGGAGCCGCGGCAGGAACTCGCCGACCGCATCCGCGTCCGCCTCGGCGCCTCCCAGGCCGCGAAGGGCAACCTCAAGGCGGCGCTGGCGCAGTTCAACGCGGTTGCGCAGAATCCGAAGAGCCCCGTCGCCGGTCAGGCCCACTACCGGGCGGGCGAGTGCCTGATGCAGACGAAGGACTGGGCGGAGGCGGTCAAGCGGCTGGCGGTCTTCCGCGACCGGCCGGAGTTCCATAACGTCCCGAGCGTCACCGACCGGGCGCTGCTGCGGCTGGGCCACGCCTACGCGCACCTCAAGGACTGGGAGAAGAGCCGCCAGGCGCACGAGCTGTCGGCGAACCGATTCGGGTCGGGCCGGTGGGTACACGAGGCCCGCTACGGCGCCGCGTGGGCGCTGCAGCAGCTGAAGCAGTACGACCAGGCGGTCAACGTCTACGGGCAGGTGACCGGCGCGACCGTGGCTGAGACGGCCGCGAAGGCGCAGCTGCAGATCGGGCTTTGTCGGCTGGAGCAGAAACGCTACGCGGACGCGGCGGCGGCGCTGCTGGTGGTGCCGTTCACCTACGACTACAAGGAGTACAGCGCCATCGCTCTGCTGGAGGCGGCGCGGGCGCTCACCGAGTTGCAGCAGGCGGACCAGGCGGCCGGGCTGCTGCGGCGCGTCCTCCGCGACCACCCGGACACGCCGTTCGCGGAGGCGGCGCGGGACCGCCTGGAGCGGCTGAAGGGGAATTGAGGATTCTGGTCGCTTGCGGCCTGGCGGCAGGTTCCCGCCAGGCCGCAAGCAGCGTTACGGAGGGACCACCCGTGAGGACGATCCGGCGCTTTCTCCTCGTTGTGGTGCTGTTGGCGGCCGCGTTCGCGGCGACCCTGGCCGTCCGCCCGGCGCGGGCCTACGTCGAGGCGGCGATGAGCCTCGGCGCCGTCGTCAACCAGTCGAGCCACATCCTGCTGTTGCGCGTCGAGTCGGTGGACCGCAACAAAAATCTCATCGTCTACCGCAAGGTGCGCGACCTCAAGGGGAAGCACCCGCAGGAGGTGCTCCGCCACGTCATCGGCCGCGGCGGGCTGCGCCCCAATGAGTGGAAGCCGCAGATGGACTGGGCCGAGCCGGGCAAGCTCGCTGTCATGTTCCACAACGGCGGGGCCAGCGAGACGTGCATCGGCACATGGTGGTATCAGGCCTACGGTGGCGGCGAGAACTGGAATCACAGCCACGCCGAGCCGTTCCTGCTGCGCACCTTCACCGGCAACCCGGAGAAACTGGTTACCATCATCGCCGACCTGCTCGCCGGCCGCGAGACGCTCGCCCCGTGCATGGTCGATGGCAACAAGGAAGACCTGCACAATCGGCGCGCGAAGATCCAGCGCCTGCGCGTCAGCCTCAAGCTGCTCGACTACAACCCCAAGCGCGACTTCGCCGGGTGGGGCGGCGAGGACTTCCGGCGCCTGGCCGGCATGCCCGGCTTCAGCTACTACTCCGCTCTCAATCGTGTTGATCCCGAGGCACAGGCGATTGCCAGCACCGACGTGGACGGTGACGGCAAGCCCGATCTGTGCCTGGTCGGCGGCGGGCGCGTGGTCGTCCTGCAGAACGGCGGCGAGTCGCTCAACGAGGTGAGCATCCCCGTTGCGGGCGGGTGCCGCGCCGCCGTGTGGGCCGACTACAACGGCGACGGCCTGCCCGATCTGCTGCTGGCCACGCCCGCCGGGCCGAAGCTGTTCGCGAACCTCGGCAAGGGCGCGTTCCGCGACGACAGCCGCCTGTTGCTCCTGGAGCCGTATTACACCACCACCGCTGCGGCGTGGCTCGACTTCGACGGCGACGGCCGCCCCGATGTCCTGCTTGCCAACGGCTACCACGGCCTGCGCCTCTACCGCAACCTCGGCCAGGCGGCGGACGCGGGCGGGAGGTTCGAGGACGTCTCGGCGCGGGTGGGCCTCGGTCCGGAGGGCGTGGCGCGCGGCCTCAAGGGCGACACGCTGACGGTCTGCGACGTGGACGGCGACGGTCGGTCCGACTTCCTGTACGGCGCCGGGGACGGCCTGCTGGTGCGCAACACCCCCGAGGGCTTCCGGGAAATGAAGGAGGCGGGCATCGCGTTCCGGCCGGGCAAGGTCGGGCCGGTCTTCGGCGATCTCGACAACGACGGCGACCTCGACCTGCTCGTCCCGCAGCAGGGCCGCGCGCTGCTGTTCCGCAACGACGGCAAGGGGCACTTCACCGACGTGACCGACAAGGCGGGCGATCTGGCGAAGTTTGACGGATGGGCGACGAGCGCCGCGTGGGGCGATCTGGACAACGACGGCCACCTCGATCTGGTAATCGGCTGCCTGCGCGGGCCGAACCGGGTGTTGCGTAACCGGGGCGACGGCACCTTTGCGGACGCCACCGCCGCGCTCGGTCTGGACCAGCGCATCTTCAACACGCAGGGCGTCTGCCTGCTCGATCTGAACGGCGACGGCGCCCTCGACGCGATCTTCAACAACGAGGGCCAGGAGTCGTGTGCCCTGCTCGGTGCCCCACCCGCGGACCCCAAACACACGCCACTGACGCTGACCGTGGCGGGCAAGTCCGGCGTGGTCGGCAGCCGCGTGTCGGTGCTCGACGGGCAGGGTCGAACGCGCGGCGTGCGCGACATCTCCGGTGGCGACGGGCGCGGCGGGCAGTCCGCGGCCCATGCGCGCTTCGCCCTGGAGCCGGGGACGTACCGGATCCTCGTGCGCTACAGCTCGGGCGTCACGCGCGGGCGAATCATCGCGGTCGCCTCATCGCCGCTGCGCGGCCGCATCGACGAGCAGACGCCCGTTGTCGAGTAACCGAACCACAGAGAGCACAGAGAAAAGACACACGGAGAAAACCGAAAGGATGGAAAGCGATGTTGAGGCGCCTCTCGTATGACCGTGTTCTCTGTGGGTTTTTCCTCTGTGCTCTCTGTGTCTCTGTGGTTCGTTCCTCCTCTGGCGCGGAACCGTGGGCGACCTACCGCGGCAACGCCGAGCGCACCGCCTGCACCGACGGCAAGGCCGGCCCGGCCGCCCCGAAGGTTCTCTGGGCGCTGAAGTCGAAGGAGCATTTCATCGCCGCGCCGGTTCCGCACGGCAAGCGTCTGTTCGTCTCCAGCCTCGGCGCGTTCAACGTCGCCCACTTCTCCTGCCTCGACAGCGACCCGGCGGCGAAGGAACGCACGCTGTGGACGAAATCGACGCCGTACCTGAAGCTGCCGACCGTCAGTTCGCCGGCCCTGTCCGGCGGGCGCATCGTGTTCGGCGACGGCATGCACCAGACCGACGGCGCCGCCCTGCACTGCCTGCTCGCCGACGGCGGACTGCCGCTGTGGCAGCTGCCAGTGCCGGGCAAGCTCGTTCACCTGGAGGGATCGCCTACAATCGAGGGCGGCAAAGTGTACATTGGCGGCGGCGCCGCGGGCGTGCTGTGCCTGGACCTGGACCGCGTCACCCTCGAAGGCAAGGAGATGAAGCTCGCCGAGGTGCAGAAGGTGATCGCGCAGCGGTGGCAGGCGCTGCTGGCGAAGTACGAGGAGGAGAAGAAGAAGGACAAGGATTTCGCCGTCCCGCCGAGCGAGGACCAGTTGCCCCGCGCCGCCCCGCGCCGCCTCTGGCAGCAGGGCGAGAAGCAGTGGCACGTCGATGCCCCGGTGGCGGTGGTCGGCGAGCGCGTGCTGGTTGGGACTTCCTTCCTTGACAGAGAGCGCGAGGGCGACCGGGCGTTGTGCTGCCTCGACGCGAAGACCGGCAAGGTGCTGTGGCGCACCCCGCTCAAGTTCAACCCGTGGGGCGGGCCGTCCGTGTCGGGCAAGCTGGTCGTCGTCGGCGGCAGCTCAATCGGGTACGACCCGGCCCTGCTCAGGGGAGCGAAGGGTGAGGTCGTGGCGCTCGACCTCGAAACCGGCGCCGTGAAGTGGCGCAAGGATGTCAAGGGGGGCGTCGTCGGGTCGGTGGCGCTGGTGGACGGGGCGGCGGTGGCGACGGCGACGGACGGCAAGGTACGGGCGTGGGAACTGGCCGACGGCACGTCGCGCTGGGTCTACGACGCGAAGGCTCCCTTCTTCGCCCCGCCGGCAGCGGCGCGCGGCGTCGTCTACGCCGGCGACCTGCGCGGGGCCGTCCACGCGATCGACCTGGTCGGCGGCGCGCGGAAGTGGGTGCTCGACCTGGCGCGAGAGCCGCAGGTGATGGCGCCGGGGATGATCTACGGCGGACCGGCGCTGCAGGATGGCCGACTGTACGTCGCGACCTGCAACCTGGCCGGCGTCAACACCGGCATGCCCACCGCCGTCGTCTGCATCGGAGAGAAGTAGGCTCTGGAGTGGTTGCAAGGCCCGCGGGCCGCGACCCGCGGGGTTCCGGACAAGGAGTCTGCCATGACCCGGTTGCGCGTGCTGGCCGTGTTCGCCGCCTGCGTGGCGGCCTACCCCTGCCTGGGGCAGGGCGCAGGTAGTGACAGTGGGCTGACAGTGGACAAGGAGAAGGGTCTCGTCAAGATCGACGCGAAGGTGGCGCCGCGCAAGGTGCTCAAGGACAACATCTACCCGATTGAGGTGATCGCCTGCTGGCCGCACCCGAAGGGGAAGAAGGCGCATGAGACGGTCGTGACCATCGAGGTGAAGCCGAGCGCCGTCCACAAGGCGCTGGTCGGCCTGGGGCTGAAGGCGGGCAAGCCGGTGATGGGCGAGAGCAAGGCTCCGCCGCAGGGTTCCGAGGTCGATCTGTACCTGGAGGTGACCGGCCCGGACGGGGCGGTGAAGCGGCTGACGATGGATCGGGTGCTCGTGGACAAACGCAACGGCAAGCCGTTCCCGAAGTCGATTCGATTCCGCTTTACCGGCTCGGCGATGGTCCAGCCCGACCCGGAGAAGGATGACACGGTCTACGGCGCCGACCTGTCAGGCACGCTGATCGCCATCTTCCCGGTGACCGACCAGACCGTCTTTCAGTCGAACAAGACGATCGCGGACGAGAAGTTCCTCAAGCTCGAAACGAACCCCCAGGTGCTCCCGAAGGAAGGGACGTCGGTCAAGCTGGTGATCGCGGTGCCACGCGGGAAGTAAGAGCGAGCGGACAAAACGCGATTGTCCCGACGAGCCGGAAGCGCAAGCAACGGTATCGTCAACCATTCCGTCGCTTGCGCTCCCGACTCGTCGGGGTTTTGTCCACTGGCTCCAACGCAGGAGACGCACATGAACCTTTTTCGAGTCGTGGGGACCGCCCTGGGCCTCGGCTGCGCGGCGGTCGCGCTGAGCGGGTGTAACCGGCAGACCGCGGTGGTCGCTCCGGCGGCTACCGCTCCCGTGCAGTCGCCTCCTGTGGTGTCCACGCAGACGGTCGCGCGGGCCGGGCCGCAGAAACCCGCGCCGAAGAAGGACGTTCCCCCTGTCGCCACCGCCGACCGCGGCACAGCGCTCGTGGAAGAACTGCTGCGGCCCTCGGAGCAGGAATTCCTCGACGAGACGCGCAAGGGGAAGGGGCCGCGTCGCCTGCCGGGGATGGCGGTGCTGGAGCAGCCCGCTGTGCCCCTGCCCGCGCTTCCCTCTACTCTGCCCCGGCTCATCGAATCGTCAACCGGCCAGGGAACCCGGCCCGGGGCCATTCCCGAGGAGTCGCCGCTAGCGCGTGACCGCAGTGTCCCCACCCTCCCGCAGCGCGTGGCCCTGCCGGCGGATCCGCCGGTGCGGCTGCCGACCCGGGACATCAGCCAGCCGGCTCCGCTGCCGATTCTCGCCACGCCGCAGCCGGATCGAGTCCCGCTGACCGGCCCGGCGCCGGAGATGAGCGCCGCCGCGACCCTGGCGCAACCCATCCCCGTGCGGACCGAGCCGGCCCCGTTCGTGCGCCTCAACTTGCCGGACCCGTTCGAGCACGCCCAGACCGCGCGCCTGCGCCAGCCGGTCCAGGAGGAGCCGACTCCTCCAGTTACCGTGCCCCGCCTGCCGGCCCGGTGAACCCACGAGAAACGGCCCCCTCCGCCGGCCGGTCCGGCTGAACTCAGCCGGACCGCCCCGTCCCATCTCCGGCGCGCCAATCTGCGGGGCGGTGGCCATCGTCTTAACGAGGGATAGTATCTCACCACCCCATCCACGCAATCCTTCGGAAAGGAGCCCACGATGCGAGGAGCCCCCCGTCGCTGGTCGCTGCCGCTGGCCGTGGCCGTGCTGGGCCTCGGCCTGTCCACCCCGTCCGGGGCCGACGCGGCGTGCTGTTACTTCTCGGCGAAGGATCAGGACATCCTGCAACCGGCCCAGAAGGCATTCATCAGCTGGGATCCGGCCAGGCAGGAGGAGAGCTTCACCGTCCAGCCGAAGTTCGAGGGCAATGCGCTGGACTTCGGCATGGTCATCCCGACCCCCAGTCAGCCCAAACTGCACGAGATGCCCCGCGACTTCTTCAAGCACCTCGCCATCTACACCATCCTCAAG
>JAANMX010000557.1_pt1 | contig 49088 bp, 41 predicted proteins | sample 7279681 | NCBI WGS metagenome assembly JAANMX01 (sample SAMN14094542, study PRJNA606508) | bioreactor metagenome | isolation source: A lab-scale SPAN reactor treating ammonium-rich wastewater day 351 | place: Ireland: Galway | collected 2018-01-01
CTTGTCTCCTTGAAATTGTTGCACTCCTATGGCATCTATTCTATCAAACTTTTCCCTCTTCCGATACCCCCCTTCTTATTTGTGGGTAATGGTTAGTACTGTGGGGGAGGAGTCGATCCGGTTCCCTCCCTAGAATGGGGAGGGATAGGGTGGGGTGGCTGAACAGTTACCGTGTGGGGTAGGCGGGGTTTCTAGCCGCTCAGTTTTGTAGGTCATTCTTGTAGGGTGACAAATGTGTGTGAAGGGGCAGATGGCAATTTTCATCAACAAAAATCGGAGGCCGCGTGGAACTGCTCGCTCATTCTGTCAACAATTTTAACGGCGTTATCATCGATTCCACCCAACTGCCCGCAGACTTGGTGGAGTTCCGCGTCCGGCTGGACGCATCCATTGCCCAGTGGCGGGCGGACGGTCGGCAGGTGGTCTGGATGGAAGCACCCATCGACCGGGCTGCGCTGATCCCTCTGGCCGTGGATGCAGGCTTCGGCTTTCATCACAGCCAGGACGGTTATCTGATGATGACCCTTCTGCTGCAAGAGGGCGCCTTTGTCCCCTACTACGCCACCCACTACATCGGTGCGGGCGGGGTGGTCATCAACGACCGCCAGGAGATTCTTGTCGTCTGCGAGCGCTTCCGCCGGGGTAATCGGCCCTACTACAAACTGCCCGGCGGCGCGCTCTACCCCGGCGAGCATCTGGTGGACGGGGTGATTCGGGAGGTGCGGGAGGAGACCGGCGTGGAGACCAAATTCGAGACCCTGGCCTGCTTCCGCCATTGGCACGGCTACCGCTACGGCAAATCCGACATCTACTTTGTCTGCCGTCTCTCGCCCCTCAGCGAAGAGATTGTGATGGACAGCCACGAGATCGAGGAGTGTATGTGGATGCCTGTGGCCGACTATCTGGAGAGCGAACTGGTGGGTCTCTTCAATCGGCGCATCGTCCGTGCGGCTCTCAACACGCCCGGCATTCCATCGGTCTGGATAGAGGGTTACAGCGACCCGACGACTCACGAATTCTTTTTCCCGGAGGAATGAAGCCATGCAAATCGATCTTTCTGGAAAAATCGCACTCATCACCGGCGCAGCGGGCGGCATTGGCCGGGCCTGCGCCCAGACATTGGCCGAGGCCGGCGCGTTTGTTGTGGCTGTAGATCTCAACGAAGCCGGCGCGCAGGAGACGGTTGACCTCATCGGCGGCGGGCTGGCCCTGGGCTGCGATCTGGCCCAGCCAGACCCAGTGACCGCCTTGCGTGAACGGGTCATCGCCGAAACCGGCGGCGTGGACATTCTGGTCAACTGCGCCGGGCTGATCGCCTACCGGCGGGGGATCAACGCCGTATCCGTAGATGAATGGGATCTGCTGCTCAATGTGAATCTGCGGGGCACATTTCTCATCTGTCAGGCTTTCCTGGACGGTATGAAAGAGCGACGGGGCGGGGCGATTGTCAATTTCTCCTCATTGGCGGCGCGAGTGGGCGGCATCGAAGTGGGCATCCACTACGCGGCTTCCAAAGCTGCACTGATCGGCTTCACCCGCACCCTGGCCAAAGAGGGCGGCCCGTTTGGAATTACCGTCAATGCCGTGGCTCCCGGCGTCATCCTCACCGACCCGGTGCGGCGTCAGGTAGCGGGCCACGAGGAGGCCTACACTGCTCAGATTCCCCTGCGTCGTCTCGGCCAGCCCCAGGATGTGGCGAATGTCGTCCTCTTTCTGGTCTCGCCCCTCTCCAATTACATCACCGGTACTGTGCTCGACATCAACGGCGGGATGTATATGGGGTAGCGACGGGTTAAACTTACGTCAATTCAACCGCCCATCTCCAGGGAGAAAACAATGAATCCAGGCCCGATGATCATTTCTGAAGAAAAGCTCAATCAATTTGTCGTGAACGTGCTGGCCGCTGTGGATGTGCCCCGGCCCGACGCCGGGATTGTGGCCGACTGCCTGCTCATGGCCAATCTTTCCGGCGTGGATTCCCACGGCATCGTGCGTCTGGCCCACTACATCCGCCGCCTGCAAAACGGCTCCATCAAAACCCACCCCGACCTGCGCTTTGAACAGACCGCACCCTCTATGGCCATTCTGGACGGCGGCGACGGGTTGGGTCACGTCGTCACCTGGCACGCTACCACAAAGGCGATGGAAATGGCTTCCGAATCGGGAAGCGGCGTCGTCTCCATCCGGGATTCCAGCCATTTCGGAATGGCCGGTTTCTACATTCTGCGTATGATCGAAGAAGGCTACATCGGCATCGCTATGACCGCCACCGACAAAATGCTCGTTCCTTTCGGTGCTAAAAGGGCTTTTTTTGGCACCAATCCCCTGGCTATCGGCTTCCCCACCAACGGCATCCCGGTGATGCTGGATATGGCGACGACCCTGACCGCCTGGGGCAAAGTGGCCCTGGCCCGTGTCGAGGGCAAACCCATCCCTGCGGAGTGGGGGATCGATGCAGAGGGCAACCCCACCACCGACCCCAACGCCATTGCCGGGCTACACCCCTTTGGCGGCTCCAAAGGCAGCGGTCTGGCGATGATTATCGACATCTTTTGCAGTGTGCTGGCCAATCTGCCCTGGGGTCCACATATCAATCTGATGTACGGCGAGATGGAGGCTCCCCGCAAATTGGGTCACTTCATCCTGGCAATGGATGTCCGACGGCTGATGCCTCTGGAACTCTTCAAAGGCCATCTGGGGGCAATGCTGGATGAGTTTGGGCAACTTCCACCCGCAGACGGCTTCAGCGCGGTCTACTATCCGGGGCAGATCGAAGGGCTGAATCGGGAACGACGCCGGGCCGAGGGTATCCCCATCGATCCGGGACTCTATGCGGAGTTGGCCGGGCTGGGTGAACAGTTCAACGTGCCTTTTCCCGGCTGAACCCGACGGCGTTACAGACGGATGTGGGTAGACTTTTCGTAACTGCTCACCCCCACCCAACCTCCCCCACTGTGGGGGAGGAGTCGATCCACTTCCCTCCCTGGGGGTAGGGTGGGTGACTCAACAGGTACTGCGGTCTGTCGTCCCCTGAAAATCCGTGTAAATCCGCCTTTTCCGTCTCCATCCGTGTTCTATTGATTCCAGGAGTTTCCCTTTTGCGTCACGCCATCCCCATTGAAGAACTCGGCCCCCAGGCCCGCCCTATGGCTGACGCTGTAGCGGCCTGCGTCCACTGCGGTTTTTGCTTGCCCGCCTGTCCCACCTATCTGACCCTCGGTGAAGAGATGGATTCCCCCCGCGGGCGCATTCTGCTGATGAAAGGGGTGTTGGAGGGCGAACTGGAACTGGCCGACGTCGTGCCCTATGTAGACCGCTGTCTGGGCTGTCTGGGCTGTGTCACCGTTTGCCCCTCCGGCGTGGAATACGGCGAATTGTTGGCCCCCTTCCGTGCCCAGGCCGAGGAGCAGCGCCACCGCCCCCTGCTGGAAACCATCACCCGGCTGATGGTAAACCAGACATTACCCTATCCCGGACGCTTCCGGGCCGCGGCCACCCTGGGCAAGCTGGCCCGCCCGCTCCGGGGACTGCTTCCCGCGCCCCTGAAAGCGATGCTCAGTCTGCTCCCAGAAAATCTGCCCGCCAGCCAGCCCTTGCCATCATCAATCCCAGCACAGGGAACACGCCGGGGACGGGTGGCCCTATTGGCCGGCTGCGCGCAGCAGGTGTTGGCCCCGGAGATCAACTGGGCCACTGTGCGGGTGCTGGCCCGCAACGGTGTGGAGGTGGTCATCCCCCCGGGCCAGGGCTGCTGTGGCGCGCTCTCTATGCACAACGGCGAGGCAGGTCAGGCCCGTTCCCTGGCCCGGCGCAACCTGGGCAGCTTCGATCTGGGCGATGTGGACGCCATTGTTACCAACGCGGCGGGCTGTGGATCGGGGATGCACGAGTATCCGCTGCTCTTTGCGGGCAGCGGAGAGGAGAAGCGGGCAGAGGCATTTGCGGCAAAGGCGCAGGACATCAGCGTCTTTCTGGACAGACTGGGCATAGAAAGCCCGCCGTCCCTGGACACACCGCTGAAAGTCGCCTATCACGACGCCTGTCACCTGGCCCACGCCCAGGGCGTGCGGGATGCGCCCCGGCGTCTGCTGGCGGCCATCCCCAATGTGACGCTTGTGTCGATTGCGGAAGGGGAAATCTGCTGCGGCTCCGCGGGGACCTACAACATCGAACAGCCCGAACTGGCCCAGTCTCTGGGGCGACGCAAGGCCGGGCACGTAGCCGCCACCGGCGCTGATCTGCTCGTCACGGGCAACATCGGCTGTATGACCCAAATCGGCAACCATCTGGGCCAGCAGGGAAATCCCCTGCCTGTACTCCACACAATTCAACTCCTCGATCAGGCGTATGGAGGGGGGTAGGGGGCGGGGACTGGGGACTGGAAAATCCAGTCTCCAGTCCCCAGTCTCCAGTCTCCAGTCCCCAGTCCCCAGTCCCCAGTCCCCAGTCTCCAGTCTCCAGTCCCCAGTCCCCAGTCTCCAGTCCCTATCCTCCTCAAACCCGAAGCTCCTGTAGCTGTTGCCAGGGGCTTCGGGGCTGTTCGGTCTCCGTCTGCCACTGCTGAAACTCGGCCAGAGCGGCGACGATCAGCGCTGGGTGGGGCGAGGGGCCGCCAAAAGGTTGCCAATCGGAGAAATGTTCTGCCACAAAGCTGGTGGTTGTCTCCCCAGCCTGGAAGACGGGATGGGCGATCACATCCTGCAGAAAGGCCCGGTTGGTGGTCAGATCGCCCAGGGCGGCAAACTCGCGCAGGACCCGCCCCATCCGGTTGACAGCCGCGGCCCGGTCTTCGGCGCAGACACTGATACCGGCCAGAAGCCCATCGGCAGGGTTGAACGATTGGCCCATCTGTGCGCCACTATCCACCCGAACACCGGGGCCGGAAGGCGTCACCAGACGCAGCAGCGTTCCTGGGGAGGGCTGAAAATCCTGGGCCGGGTCTTCGGCGAAGATATGGCAACCGATAGCGTGACCCCGCGCCTGCACCTGCTCCTGGCGCAGGGGCAGCCGACCGCCGTCGGCGATGCGGATTTGCCAGCGCACCAGATCCACACCTCCAGCCCATTCGGTGATGGAATGGGTTGCCGTCAACGACGCCTGCATTCCCAGAAAGTAAAAACGCCCCTCCCCATCCAGCAGAAACTCCACACTCCCCGCACCGCTGTATCCCACCGCTTTTGCCACAGAAAGGGCCGCCCGCCCCAGGCGCGCCCGCAGTTCGGCGTGAAGAGCGGGCGACGGAGTTTCCGCCACAAGCACCTGTTGCCGACGCTGCACCGAGCCTTCCCGCTCGCCCAGATGGATGAGATTGCCCTGAGAGTCGCCGAAAATCTGAAACTCCAGGTGGCGGGCATCCACAATTTCCTCGCCTGTCAGAAAATGCTCCTCGCCCAGCGCGTTCGCCCGGCGGAGCACGTCCGCCGTTGCTTCTGAAGAAGCCAGAATGCGCAGGGTTTCTGCGCTCGGACCGATAAAAATGAGGCCAGCCTGGGCCACCGCGCTGGCAAAATCGGCATCTTTGGCCAATGGCCCATAGCCCGGATGAATGGCATCGACGCCGTTCTTCTTGGCCGCTGCCAGAAGCTGCTCCTGGCTCCAATCGAAATCGGCAGTACTTCCGCTCTCCTGGGCAATCAGATCATCCGCCAGAGAAAGGTAGAGCGCGCTGGGAGCGTCGGCAGCACCCACAGCCACCGTGCGAATGCCCATCTCCCGGCAGGTGCGGATAATGCGAACAGCCATCTCTCCCCGGTTGGCGATGAGAATTGAGCGAATCATTGGCGTTTCCTTTACGAGTTATTCGAAGCGAGGCAATAAGCCATTCCAATTGTCCAACAATCTTACGAAGGCCACAAGCGGGTATGTGCGGATTGTTGTGGCCCACACTGGGCAAAATGTGGTAGACTTGGCGGATAGAACGTATCCTATTTTCAGAACGGACGATATGCTTGGGGCAGCGACAGCGACGAAAAGCGGACGCAGATTCACGCGGAAACAACTGATCTGCGCAGATTTTATCAGCGGTAATCCGCCCTTTCAGCGCCATCAGCGTCCCATCTTCACATAAGGAGAACCTATGAAATTGCAAGGAAAACGCATTGCCTATCTGGTGGGGCCGGGTTTCGAGGACCTGGAATTCTACGTGCCCTATATGCGGCTTCAGGAAGAAGGGGCCGCAGTCGTGGCGGTTGGCATCCAAGCCGGTGAAGTCTACACCGGCAAAGTGGCACTGCAAGCCAAAGCTGACGTAGGCTGCGACGATGTGCGCGCAGCCGAGTTCGACGGGGTTGTGATCCCAGGGGGTTGGGCACCGGACAAAATCCGCCGCTATGCCGGTGTCAAACGGCTGGTGAAGGAGTGCTACGATAGCGGGAAAATCGTAGGGATGATCTGCCACGCCGGGCTGGTGGGCATCAGCGCCGGGATCGTCGCCGGTCATCCGGCCACAGGCAGCGAAGGGATCAAAGACGATCTGCTCAACGCCGGGGCCACCTGGCGGGACGAGGCCGCCTTTCGCAGCGGCAATATCGTCTGGGGGCGGGTTGTGGCCGACATCCCGGACTTCTGCCGGGAGCTGGTGAAAGCGCTGGCGGAAGGATAAAAAGGGGGATGGGATGACGGGGAGCGCACTCCCGCATTGTAACGGCTCACCCCCTCCCAACCTCCCCTACATTGGGGGAGGAGTCGATCCAGTTCCCTATCCCATCACCCTAAAACCCCGGCCCTACCACTGCAATCAGAATCAGCGCAAAGATGGCAAAGAGCGCATATTCCAGCAGAACCCGTCGGGTCAGATGGTTTTGCAGCCCGTGCTGGGCCAGGCTGACGATAAGATAGAAGACGAGCAGCAGCAACAGCCCTCCGGTCAGACCGGGCAGGGGCCAGTAGTTCAGCGCCCAGGTACTCTCGCCCAGCACCAATCCCACAATCAGCGCATAGCTCAACACCAACTCCCGCCGTTCGCTGGTGCTGCGCAGCAGCTCCACAGCCAGCAGCGTGGCGGTCAACGCGATGACCGACCCGGAGAGCAGACTGCGGGTGCGGGTCTGGTAGACCAGCAGAAAGAGAGCCAGCGCGCTGGCATAGGCCAGCAGATTCAAAAAGATGCGCCCCCGACGAAAGCCTGCCGCGCCGGGATCGACCGTTGCGTACAGACCAAAGAGGGCCATTGTCATCAGACCGCCGTGGACCAGCAGACCGACGGCCTGGGCGGCCTGGGTGGGCAAGAGGGGAAGCAGAATCACCGCCAGGATAGAAAGGGCCGCGGGCAAAGCCCAGTAACTCCACGTGGCCCAGCGCCAATCCGACATCTGACGAAAATGGGGATGGGTGCGAATACAGCTTTCCGCGCCGCTGGCCGAGAGCAGAGCCAAAAAGATCGCCATCAGAAGCGTATCACTGACTTCCAGGGCAATGGGCGACCCCAATACATCGAAATTGAGAATCGGCAGAGATGGCAAACGCACAAAAAGACTGGCCGCCGTGGCGGCCACCACAGCCCAGGCCACCACACTCACGCGCCCGCGGAATTCCGTGTCCACCGGTTGCTCACGGCGGGGGTTAGGGGTAAAATGGGGGGAAGGTTGCATAGGTCCGGTTGTTTGCATACCTCCGATTGTACGTCCACGCCCAAAAGTCTGTCAAACTATGGCCGCTTGCCAAGCAGAAAACTTCGATATTGCCATTCTGGGCAGCCAAAGCCCCTATACCCTCCTGGCTGAATATCAGGGGTTGAAAGGCGAAGGCACTTTTGCTCACGACGCCCTGCAACCCGACTGGGCAGAGATACTTCAAGTGTTGGGCCAGACCCACGCCCCGCCAGGCGAGCCTTTCATTCTGCATGTGGGTGGCCTGCTCTTCGATGAAATTCTGCAGGGCGGCATCCGCGACCTTTGGATCGAAGCCCGCTCCCAATTGGAGAAGGGGCATCACTTGCGGATGCGGCTGGACCTGCGCGCCCCTGCCGTAGCTGCCCTGCCCTGGGAAGTATTGGCAGACCCCCGCCGCCGCCGCACCCTGGCCGCGGACAAATCCCTGGCGCTCATTCGTATAGCCACCGATGCGGACTTCATCGGTCGCCCCCGCCCCATCCAGACTGCTGCCCCAGCCAGCCTGCTGATTGTGGCCGTGGAGGAGGAGGAAGAGATCGACGCCGGGGCCGAAATCCAGCGCATTCAGGACAGCCTGGCTTCGCTGATCCCCGACCGTCTTCGGGTAGAGATCCTCCAGGGCAAAGTGACACTGGCGAAACTGCGCGCCCGTCTGGAGCAAGTCCGCCCGGACATTCTGCACATCATCAGCCACGGCGAGGCCGATGGGCTATATTTGTGGAATGAAGACGGTCTCACTCTTGTAAAAGCCAGCCAGTGGGCGGCTTTGCTGGACCTGATCGATTCGGTGAAATTGGTCTTTCTCAACGCCTGTCTGGCCGGCCAGCCCGACAACAGCATTCCCTATGCCAGCCTGGCCCAGCGCCTCTTGCAGACGGGGATTCCTGCCGTAATCGCCATGCAATTTGTCGTGCGCGACAGGGCCGCCGCCGACTTCGCCGGGTTTCTCTACGACGCGCTGATCAAAGGCCCCTGCCCCGGCGCAATCGACATTGCCACATCCATCGCCCGCAGCGGTCTCTACATCAGCGATCCGGATCGTATCGACTACGCTACCCCTCTCCTTTGGCTGAACAGCCCAGACGGAATGATCCTGCACCTGACCGAACAGAAGACAGGGGCACAACCGCTGACTGCCCCCCCGGAGACTTTCGACCCGCCCCCCCTGGCCCTGGAGATCGAAGAGAAAGAGGCCTGGTTTGCCCAACTCCCCTCTACTATCCAGCCGATAGCCCTGCGCTTTGACTATGCCGAACGGCTAAAACAGGTGACAAAAGTGCTGGCCGCACTGCGTCAGGATCACAACACCCAGCAAGCGGGGAAGAGCCTGGATACGCGCCGGGTGATCGAGCGTCTGGAAATTTTCAACGCCGAGCGCCGCTTTATCGACGGACTCCTGGAGCGGCTGGGACAGGCCGGGCAGTGAGCCGGTGAGCCGTCGTCCCCGTCCACGCTCCTCCTCGCATACAGCGCTTGCCCTGCTGCGCCTCCTTTTCCTCTACGCCGCTTTTTGCTATCTGCTGCTGGAGATCGGCTTTGCCAGCCGTACGCTCAGCGAAGCCCTGCCTTTCCTCAATTCCTCGCCGCCAGCCTCCCCACAATCGGCCTATCCACTCCATCTGGCCGGTGTGAATGTGGCTTTGGAGCAGTACACAGAGACTGCCCAGCGGCAAGCTGCGCTGGCGAAGCTGGCCGGGGCAGGTTTTGGCTGGGTGCGCCAGCGGGTTGACTGGCGGCTGTTGGAGCCGCTTCCTGGCCGCTATCTGTGGGCGCAGATGGACCAGATTGTGGCTGGGGTGGCCGAGACCGGATTGGAGATCGTCGTCGTGTTGGACGGCAGCCCGGTCTGGGCCCGGGCTGCCCAGGATCGTCCACCGACAAACAACCCTTTTGCTCCCCCGGCAAATAGTGCTGATTTTGCCCGTTTTGCGGCAGCCTTTGCCACCCGCTATGGCGAAGAGATACGCTTCTATCAGCTTTGGAACGAGCCAAACATCGCCCCCCACTGGGGCAACCGGTTGGTGGAACCGGTCGCCTACGCGCGGCTGTTGGCCGCGGTCTCCCCGGCCATCCGCGCCGCGGACAAAGACGCGGTGATTCTGCTGGCTGCCCTTGCCCCCACAGCGGACAGGGGACATACGGCCATCGACGAAGCCTACTATCTGCAACGGCTCTACGCGGCAGGCGCCGCCCCCCATTTCGACGCGGTGGCTGCCCAGCCCTACGGCTTTGGCCTGGCCCCAGATGATCCGCGCAGCCGGCGCGCTGTGTTGAATTTTCGACGGGTGGGGTGGCTGCGCCGGGTGATGGTGGCGGAAGGGGACGACGCCAAACCCCTGTGGGCCGTGAGCTATGGCTGGAATCGCCAGCCCAACGATCAGTGGCGCACGGTCACAGAAGCACAGCAGAGCCGCTACGTTGCCCAGGCCGCAGCCCTGGCCCGGGGCTGGCCCTGGCTGGCCGGGCTGGGCTGGGCCATTGACCGCCCCCCAGCCCCAGGGGACGATCCCGGCTGGGGTTTTGCGCTCTACACCCCCCAGGGCCAGCCCCACCCCTTGTGGGAGACCTTCGCCCAGGTTAATCGTTCTACCGACAGCCTTCCCGGACCCTCGCTGTCACCGCTGATCAGTTCGCTGCTTCTCTGGCTGATCGCGCTGCTCTACGTCGTCTGGCGGGGCTGGCGGGCCGCGCAGACCGCGGGGGTGGGGGAATGGCCGGGCCGTTGGGCCGGGCTGCCTGTGGGGGTGAAAGCTGCCGGATGGCTTGTGCTGGCGCTGCTCTACTACTTCGCCACCTGGCCGCCCCTCATCGCTCTCTGCTGGCTGGTGGCCACGCTCTTTCTGGCCGCCCAGCCGTTGACCGGGCTGGTTTTGATTGGGCTGCTGCTCCCCTTTCACTATCAGCACAAAGAAGTGGCGCTGGTCGGAAGCGTCCTGGCCGTGCCCCCGGCCTACGCGCTGGCTCTTTGCGCGTCGTTGCGCCCCCTCTGCTCCCTGAGACCCACGCAGATTTTACAGAAGCTACAGACTTCCACAGATTTTATCCGCGTCAATCTGCCCTTTCCGCGTCATCAACGTCCCATTTACACACCAGATTTCCTGGCTCTGGGATGGGTTGCAATCAGTCTGCTTTCTGCCCTGGCCGCCGGGCAGTGGCAGACGGCGGGAATGGATCTCTGGTGGCTGGTGGTTGGCCCCCTGCTTCTCTACCTGTTGGCCCGACTTTTTGCCACAAGCCACAACTCCCGGCAATGGATTGCGGGCGGAATGGCCGGGGGGGGCATTCTGGCCGGGCTGATCGCCCTCTTTCTCTGGTGGCGCGGCGCGGGCACCGCCGCCGACGGCACCCTTCGCCTGGTCGGGTTGACCTTCTCGCCCAATCAGACGGCGCTGCTCCTCCTGCGCCTGCTTTTTGTCAATCTGGGGCTTATTCTCGCCACGGGCGGTCTGGCGCGCCGTCTCTGGTTGGCCGGTGCGGGGGTGATGGGTGTCGCGCTGCTGCTCACAGCCAGCCGGGGTGCCCTGCTCCTGGGGGTTCCGGCTGGCGTGGCCTTTCTGCTTTTCCTGCGCCCAACTATCCGCCAATGGCTGCTCCGCCGGGGCTGGCTGGTAATTCCCGGCTCCCTGGCTGCCCTGGCGCTCCTCCTCCTTCTGTTGGGCGAGCGGATTGTCAACAGCGCAACGGTTACCCAACGGCTGCGCATCTGGCAGGGCAGTTTGGACCTGTGGCAGAGCGCCCCCTGGCTGGGCCCAGGGCCAGGCGGCTTCTTCTGGCGCTATCCAGCCTTCCTCACGCCGGGAGCGCTCACCGAGCCAAATCTGCTCCACCCCCACAACCTCTGGCTGGAGTTTGCCACGGGCTGGGGTCTCCTGGGCCTGGTCTGGCTGGCTGGGCTTCTCTATTGGCTATTCCAGCGGGGTAGGCAAAAGGGGCGAGCGCTGGATGGAATGGAGTTGGGATTACTAGCCGGGCTGGTGGCTGGCTTGGCCCACGCCCAGGTGGATGCCTTTGGCGCGCTGCCCGAGCTGGCGGCCTGGAACTGGCTGGCGCTTGGGCTGTTGGGGGCCGGGGCGTGGGACGAGAGGCGAAGGGGATGAAAAAAGGGGGCTGGCCCATACGGCCAGCCCCCTTTTTATTTCATACAAAGAGCGCTGTAAACGTCGCTACTTGACTTCGGCGATCAGGCTCAGGTCTGCGGCAACCAGCATAGGCAGAAGCTGTTTCGCCACCAACTCGGAGACATTGGGGTCTGCCAGCGTGGCAGCCATATCCCCAGGCAGGAAAGGTCCAGCCAGAGTGAGCAGCCGCTGAATCGTCGGGGAGTCGTAGCCCAGTTTCAGCAGTGCGGTGCCGTCCGCGGCCAATTCCAGGCCGTTGGGCATTGTATTCACTGTCAGTTGGTCCGAATCCAGACTATTCAGAATGTTGGCCACATTGGCGGGCAGGCTGGGCAAGGCAAGCCCCAGGGATTGCAGGGTGTCGGCGGGAATGTTGCCGATAGACTCAATCTCTGTGCCGTTCAACACCAGGCCCAACTGCAAGGCGGGCATGGAAAGATCGCCCAACTGGGGTGCTTCCATCTGCACGGCGGTCACATCAAAGCCTTCGGGAATGGAGACCGGCTCTTTGCCAGGAGCAACCGGCAGGGAGAGAGCCAGACCCACATCCGAACTCTTCAGGAAGGCCAGTCCTGTGCCCAACAGATCGGGCGAGATGCCCAGGGTACTGCCCAGAATGTTCTGTACCACATCCAGCGAACTGTCGGTCCAGGAGAGCACCGGCAGGTTTTCGCCATTTGTCGCCAGGAAGAGGCTGTCGCTGACGATATTGGCATCCAGCCGTTGTACATTGATGGCCTGCATATCGGCAATGAATTTGGGTTGCAGAATCGGGCCACTGCCCAGGGCAAAGCCAAAGACGGTCAGGCTGCCATCCTCCTTCACTGCCAGCGGCAGAGAGGTCAGTTTGGTGGCTGCGGCTGGTCGGCCGTCCAGGGTAACTTCCAGGTTCAGGTTCGAGGCCAGGATTTCGGGCAGGGCGGCTCCGAGCATTTCCAACTGGGCAGGATCGCTGACAAAGAGACCGGCAATACCCAGAGCCCGCCCCAGAGACGCGTTGTCATACTCGATGCCTATCAGCCGGCTGTCGTCGGCCAGCAGTTCCAGAAGGTTGCCCGCCGTGGAGAGGTTCAGTTTACCTGCCCCGATGCTGCCCAACAGGCTGTTCACATTGGCGGGCAGGCTGACACCGGCCACGCCCAGCCCGGCCAGCGTCTCCATAGGTACACCGCCCAGAGAGACGAGATTGCCGTCTTTGAAGACCAGGCCCATTTGCAGAGAGGGTTTTGCGCCGCCACTGGTCGCCGCGGCAAAGGCCGGGGCCGTCACGTCGTAGGCAGCGTCAAAGCTGATTGGGCTGGCCCCGGCAGCCACGGGCATATCCAGGGACATACCGATACCCGTCTTCTGCACAATACTGCGCACGATAGAGAGACCGCCGCCCAGCAAGCCAGGGGATACACCGAAGAGGTCAGTTGCCACATCGCCAAAGGTATCCAGCGAGGCCCCCGTCCAGGAGATAACGGGCAGGGGTTCCTGATTGGTGGCCAGGTAGAAGCTGTCACCGACGATATTCAGGTCAATCTTCTGAATGTTCCCGGCCTGCAACTTACCCAGCACATCTGGCTGGAGGATGGGGCTGGTGCCCAGGGGAATTCCCCAGGCGGACAGTGTGCCATCTTCGTTGACTTTGATGGGAATCGAGGCGAGTTTCGTATCCGCAGCCGGCTGGCCTGTGAAGGAGACGATCAGGTCGATGTCAGCGCCGGGGAGCTGGGGCACAACTGTCTGGAGGGTGTCCGCCATAGCTGGCCCAACCAGAGGCCCGGTGATGGGGAGCAGTCGATTCAGCCGGGCTGTGTCATAGGCAAGGCTGGGCAGGGGTTTGCCATCAATCGACAGGTCAATCCCATTGGGCTGGGTTGCCACAGTCAACTGTTGCGCGCCCAGGGCCTGCAAAATCTGGATGACCATCGGCGGCAGGTTCAGCCCCAAAGAAGCGCCCAGCGCCTGCTCGATCTCGGCCAGAGGAACGCCTTCGATGCTGGGGTTGCCGCTGGCGTCATAGGCCAGGCCGCCGAACTGAATGGGACCGATAGTCGTGGCAGCCGGACTCTCTTTTGTGGCTAATTCTTCCCCTTTCCAGCGGGGAATCGTCAGCGCGGTAGCGCCAGCAGCCAGGGGCAATTTAATGCGCACACCCACACCAATACGACGCAGCCACGGAAGATACGTGGCTGCCTGTTCAGCGCCGGCGGTGTTGCTCAGGACCTTCTGCAACAGGGCTACCGACTCGTCATTCCATTGGATGTAGGGGAGAGCTTCGCCATTGGCATAGGGAAAGATGCCGTGATACCCGATACGAATCTCCAACTCTTGCACATTGGCCTGCTGCAATTGACCGATGAGAGCTGGCTGGAGTCCCAAGTAGCCGATACTGAAGCCGAGGGCTTTGCCATTTCCATTCTGGTCTACTGCAATCGGGACGGAGGGCAGATTGAACATTGTCGATCCACTGCCACTACCGCCACTGCAAGCGCTCAATATCAGGCTGGCGATCAATACGGCAACCACAGTGCGGAATGTTCGCATTTGTACCTGCACGTGTAGTCTCCTTCTGAGCGTTGAACGAACTGATGGATACCTAAAATTAGTGCGAAAATCTATGTCCTGCCTGCGCAGATACGATCGTATCTCCGACAGATGGGAAATACACGAAATGTTATATCACGAATCGCGCAGATTGGCAACGCCTGCAAAGCAAGGCCGTTTCTTTCAACCTCTGCTCAATTCACCAAACTCTATTGGTAACTACTCAGGCTCAGGGTGCGACGCACTCACCACACTCATTTGCAGTGGAGTCTACTCCTGGTGAGTGCGTCGCACCCTGAGTAGTTACCTCATATTGTAGTAAATCACGCTGGAAATAACTAATTGCCAGGGAGCTATCTCGCTGCATCCGGGGGGAATGACCGCAGGTACCCCCTATTGTAATCAATTATCCTATCATACACGAAATCGCGAAGCGGTACAAACGCTTTTATGCAGATCCCAATCCGCGCAAGGCGTCCAGCATCGCCTGCTGCTCGTTCCAGGGCGTCTCCGTCTCGCCGTAGCACATACTGCGTTCGTGGCCTTTGCCAAAGGAGGCCACTACATCGCCGGGGCGGGCCATGCGGGCGGCAAAGGCGATGGCCTCGGCCCGGTCGGGCACAATGCAATAGCTCTCCGCGGGGGCAAACTCCCTCACACCCGCCGCAATCTCCCGGTTGATGGCCGCCAGATCTTCCGTGCGGGGGTCCTCGGCGGTGATGACCGTAAAATCGGCCAGCCGCCCGCTCACCTGCCCCATCAGCCGCCGTTTGGCCCTGTCCCGCAGCCCCGCGCTACCAAAGACGGCAATCAGCCGCCCGCCTTCCGCCACCAACAGACGCAGGGTTTTGAGCGCCCGTTCCAGGCTGCCGGGGGAATGGGCAAAGTCAACCACCGCCAGGAAATCCTGCCCCCCGTCCATCCGCTGCATCCGCCCCAGCACCCCGGCCAGATCGGCCACACCGGCGGCAATGACCCCGGGCGGCAACCCCAGCCCCAGGGCAGCCGTGGCCGCGCACAGGACATTGGAAACGTTGAAATCCCCAATCAGCCGGGTTTCCACAGGAAAGGCCGGCCCACCCCACCAGTGTAGATCAAAGGAGGTGGCATCGGGCCGGTAGTCGATCCCCGCGGCCCGCACATCGGCCTGGGGGTTGTGCAGCGAGTAACGGCGCACGGCCACTTCCGGCGCGCCAGGGCGGGCAGCTTCTTCGGCCAAAACCCCGGCCAGAAAGTCATAACTGCCCGGATCGTCCTGGTTCAGCACCGCCAGCCGGGGAATACCGGGCTTGGGTGGGCTGTGGAAGATCGCCCGCAAGAGCAGGGCTTTGGCGGTCCGATAGGCTTCGAAGCTGCCGTGATAGTCCAGGTGTTCGTGGGTGATGTTTGTCACCCCGGCAATGTCGTATTCCACGGCAGCCACCCGCTTCTGATCCAGCCCGTGGCTGGTGCTCTCCACAATGGCATACTGGCAGCCTGCATCCCGCATCTGCCCCAGATAGCGCTGGACATCCGGCGCTTCTGGTGTGGTTACGTGAAAGCCGGTGTCCACTTCCGCACCGGCAATGCGCGCACCAATCGTTGTGATGACACCAACACCCGCGTAGATCGGACTGTCAGTCCGACCTACACGGAGAATCGATTCGAGCAGTGTACAGGTGGTCGTTTTGCCATCGGTGCCGGTGACGCCCAGCACGGCCATCGACCGGCTGGGGTGGCTGTGAAGCCCAGCGGCCAACCGGGCCAAAGCCAGCCGTCCGTCGCTGAATTGGGCATAGGGCAGACCGGGCGGCAAGGCAATACCCATTGCGGCCAGTTCTTCCAGCCCGCATACCCCCGCCACCGCCACCGCGCCCCGGTCAACGGCCTGGGCAATAAAGCGGTGACCGTCTACCCGCAGACCGGGCAGTGCGACAAAGAGTGTGCCCGGTCCCACCTCTCGGCTGTTGGCGGTGACTGCATCGATGAGAGCCATCTCTCCGACCGACACCCCACCCAAGAGCCGATGAGGCCCTGCCTCTTCCAATAGCTCGGCCAGGGAACGAGGGGGAGCCATTAAAGTTCCTGGGGTCCTCGTGCCACGGCCAGACCAGCAATCAGCACGACCACCAGCAGCACAACGCCGCCCCCCACCCAAATGGGCGGCAACTGTACCAGATTGGCGGCGATGGCCTCTACCGGTGAGGGCGACGGGGTGGGTGTAATCGTCGGCGTAGGCGTGGGCGGTACGGGGGTGGGGGTCTCCGTCGGCGGCACTGTGGGCGAAGCCGTGGGTGTCTCCGTGGCCGTGGCTGTGGGCGTCTCCGTAGGAGTTTCTGTGGGCGTCTCCGTGGGTGTCTCGGTGGGCGCGTTCGGGTCCCGGGTGGGCGTATCTGTGGCGGTGGGGGTTTCGGTGGGTGTTTCGGTCGGCGTCACTGTGTCCGTGGGGGTGGCGGTGGGCTGGGGCGTATCCGTCGCCGTCGGTGTAAAGGTGGCCGTGGGCGTATCTGTCGCGGTCGGCGTCAACGTCGGTGTGGGGGTGACGGTGGGGGTGGCGGTGGGGGGCGGGGGCACCAGCCCGGGGACCAGGGGGGTCATTTCGCTGATGCCCCGGAAGCTGGCGCCGCCGTCGATACTGCGCAGAACCCAATCCCGCTCTGTGCCCGCGTAGATAACACCCGGCAGGCTGGGCGCGGTCGCCATACGAAAGACAGCCCCGGCATAGGCGTTCCCGTTGACCGTAGCCTGTAGCCACTGGCTATCCTGCAAATACCAGATGCCCGTATCGGTTCCGGCGCTCATCCGGTAGCCAGCCGGCCCCAGATCGTAGATGGCTACACCTGGGGGAAAGCTGACATCCTGGCTCCACGTGACGCCGTTGTCGCTGGTGTAAAGACCGGTGTTGAATGTGCCGGCATAGATGCGGCCATCCAGGACTTCCAGCCCCCGCACAATTGTACCGCTGGGAAAGGTAGTCACCTTTTGCCAGGAGAGCGCATCGGGCAGTAGCCGGTAGAGACCGTCGTGGGTGCCGGCATAGAGCACACCGGCCCGGTCGGCAAAGGAGCGCACCCGCAGCCCTTCGCCCTGCATCCCCCCGGAAAGGCGTTCCCAAGTGCGTCCGCCATCCTGGGAGCGCAACACACCGTCAAAGCGTGTCCCTGCATAAAAGACTGTGCGTCCGCCCTCGGCCCGGGCAAAAAAGCGGCCCACTGCGCTATTGGCGCTGAGTACGCTGTTGATGGAGGGTTCCTGCCGCCAGCTTTGCCCCCCGTTCTCGCTGATGAAGAGATTGCCCACCCCGCCATCCACGGCCAGGACCAGATTGGGATTCTGGGGGTCGTAGATCACCGCGGCAATGGCTGTGTTGGCCGGCAGGGGTGCGCCCGCGGCTGTCCACGAACGGCCCGCGTCGCTGCTGCGGTAGAGTTCGGCGGCCGAGGGCGCGTTGAGCGTGCCCGCCACCAGGCTGGCCGGATCCCCAGGGGAGACAGCCAGGCCCAAAACGCCGTTGGGGCTGGGTGCGGTGCTCTGGGCAAAGAGCGGCAGAGGCAAAAGCAGGAGAGCCGCCAATAGCAACAGAAAAGAAAACGAGTGTCGACCGGCGCTTTTCGACTGAAAAGCGGATAGCTGTTCTCGATAGCCCTGAATGCTGCGCATACGCCGCTCCTCTGTGCTTGCGTCCTTACCGAATTGCTTCAATTATACGACAGGCGAAACAATGCGCAAAGCTGCACACAGAGGGTCACATGCCGGAGAGGTGATCGATGACACTCGGTCATATGACGAGGGCTGGCATACTATCGGAGGCAGGGAACGGGGGGTATAGCCCTTTCTCCTCGGAAGCCAGCAGTGCGTAAGGTGGCGCAGCCACGATTTGCGTGGGGAAACGTGAAGACGTGAAACGTGAGAGTATGTGACGATACCTCACGTTTCACGTTTCAGATGGTTGGCCGACCGACTAACCCATATGCGTTAGTAACTGTCGGAAGTTAGACTTTTCGGAAAAAGTCTAACTTCTGACTGGGCCGGGGGATGAACTCCTCCCGTTAGAAACAGCACTCGCGTATGCGACTGGTTCGCTTACTTGCGTATACGCACACAAACTTCTAAAATCAGAGCTATGCAAGCCAGATTCTCTGCCCAACGGGAAGACCTATTCTTTAACCTGTCCGGTGTGCTGATGGTGTTGATCCTCAGCCTTGTGGTACTGCTCAACTGGCAGGGCTGGGCCGTCTCTGGCCCCCAGGTGGCGCTGTTGATCGGCTTTGCCGCGATGCTTACCCGCCAGCCGGCAATAGGCGGTCCGTATAGCCGGGCCTATCTCTACCTGGGCACCCAACTGCTGATCCTCGTCTTTGCCCTGGCCTATTCGCCGCTCTTTATCTTTCTCTTCTACATTCTCAGCGTTCAGGCGCTGATGCTGTTGCCTATGCGCACGGGTCTGGGTTGGGTGATGCTTTTTACAGCCATCACAGGCTTTGTCACCTTTTACCACGACTTTCGGCCCTATGAGGACCTGGTGACGACCCTTGTCAACGGTGCGGGCTTCTTCTTTTTTGGCGCGTTCGGCAACGCACTGGTGCGGGCACAGCGGGCCCGGGATGAGAGCCAGCGCATTCTGGCCGAATTGACCGATGCCCACGTGCGGCTGCAACGCTACGCCGAGCAGGCCGAAAGCCTGGCCGTGGCCGAGGAGCGCAACCGGCTTTCCCGCGAGATGCACGACACTCTGGGCCACCGGCTGACCGTCTCGATTGTACAACTGGAGGGCGCGGGCCGTCTGCTGGAACGGGACAGGCAACGGGCGGGACAGATGGTGCAGACCGTGCGGGAACAGTTGGTAGAGGGGTTGGCTGAACTGCGCACGACTCTGGCCGCGCTGCGGGATTCAGGGGTCGGCCCATCCCTGACCAAATCCTTGCAGACCCTTGCCTCTGAATATACCCAAGCCACGGCCCTGCCGGTTTATCTCTCCCTGCCCAGGGATCTGCTGGCGCTGGATGAGGCCCGGCGGATGACTCTGTACCGGGCAGCCCAGGAGGGGTTGACCAATACCCAGCGCCACGCCGGGGCCAATGCGGTCTGGCTGGAGCTTCAAGAGACAGAGAGCGGGCTGACGCTGGAGGTGGAAGACGACGGCATAGGCCTTCCGCCTGAGGGTATCCGACCGGGGATCGGTCTGCGGGGAATGCAGGAACGGGCCCAGCAGTTGGGCGGTACGCTGGACATTGGCGTAAGTTCTCGGGGGGGTGTGGGTCTGCGACTCTGGCTTCCTCTGGGAGAGGAGAGGGCAAATGGCAAAGAGTGACCCGATCCGGCTGCTGCTGGTGGACGATCAGCGGCTGTTGCGGGATGGTATGCGCATTCTGCTGGAACTGGAAGAAGACCTGCTGGTTGTGGGCGAAGCTGCCAACGGCGTGGAAGCGTTGGCCCGCTACCCGGAAGTGCAGCCCGATGTGGTGTTGATGGATGTGAAGATGCCCCAGATGGACGGGGTGGCGGCCACCCGCCAATTGCTCATCGAACACCCGGAGGCCAAAGTCGTTATCCTCACCACTTTTGATGACGACGAATACGTCTTCGAGGGCATCCGGGCCGGCGCGCTGGGCTATCTGCTCAAAGCGCTGTCGGGGGAAGAATTGGCTGGGGCCATCCGCACAGTGGCCGGGGGGGGCGCGCTCATCGAGCCGTCGGTGGCCCGCAAAGTGATGGCCGAGTTTGCCCGCACCAGCCACCCCTCGCCCCAGACTGCCGCAAAGCTCATCGAGCCACTCTCCGAGCGGGAGATCGACGTGCTGGGGCTGCTGGCCCACGGCCTCTCTAACCGGGAGATTGCCGGGCAACTCTACCTGGCCGAAGGCACAGTCAAGAATTATGTCTCGTCGGCTATGCAAAAATTGAACGTGCGGGATCGCACCCAGGCCGCGCTGCGGGCCAAAGAGTTGGGGCTATTGTAGGGTGAACAAACCCATTGCTGTCGGCGCAACTGCCGAAATCTACGCCTGGGAAAATGGGCAAATCCTCAAGCTCTTTCGGGAGTGGTTTCCCGCGCAAGCTGTGCAGACCGAAGCCCGCACGGCCCGGCTGATCCACGCCAGCGGCGTGCCCGCGCCGGCCGTGGGGGAGATTGTGGAGATAGACGGGCGCATTGGCCTGCTCTACGAACGGATTGAAGGTCGGTCGATGCTGGCCGGTCTGACTGCCCAGCCCTGGCGTCTTGTCCACTTCGCTCGCCAATTGGCTGGGTTGCAGGCCGATCTCCACGCATTGGACGCGCCCGCGGATATGCCCACCCAGCGCGAGCGGATGTCGGACAAAATCCAGCAGGCAGAGGCTCTTTCGCCCGCTCTGGGATCCCGCGCGTTGGCTCTGTTCGACAGCCTGCCCACAGGCAGCCAGCTCTGCCACGGCGACTTCCACCCGGACAATGTGCTGCTGACCGTAAATGGCCCGGTGATTATCGATTGGATTGACGCCACCGCAGGCCATCCCCTGGCCGATGTGGCCCGTTCGTCGTTGCTGATGAATTTTGCCCAGCCGCCCGCGGGCGGGACGATTGACTGGAAGGTGCGTCTGCTGCGCCGCTGGTTTCACAGGACATATCTGGCCCACTACCGCCGTCTGCGTCCCCACGCTCAAGACGATCTGACCCGCTGGCAGCCTGTCGTGGCCGCAGCCCGCCTGAGCGAAAATCTGCCAGAGCGTGAGGTGCAGACGCTGTTGGTCGAATTGGCTCGCTAAGGCTATTCCATATCAATTTGGCTCTGCTACGGGAAATCCGTTGAAACGGATTGGCTATCGGGTCTCAGTGCGCTTCAACGCACTTCCCGTAGCAGACGCCGGTTTGTAACCGGCGCAGCCTTTCCCTCAATCTGGGATGTACACTTTTTGCAGTTGTGACAGAACCGGGCCAGTGGTATCCTTCCAGCAGCACTGCCTTCTCGGGCCAAGCCTGAGTATCAGCAGACCTCAACCGTTGCTCCCTGCCGGCCCGTGACCGGTGGGCGGGTTACGGACCACGCCCAGAGCATTGCGCCCTACGGAGAATAACTACACCGCATCTACCCGCGAAAGGAACCTTCCCATGCCCATTCCTGTCGGTCTGAACATCTGGTCGCGTCTGGTCGAGAAAACTTTCCCTTATGTGGATCAGGTGGTCAGCCCCTTCGATTCCCTGTGGATGCCCGATCACGTCCAATACGCCGGGAACGATGTGGCCGAGGGCTGGACCCTCTCCACCTGGGCCCTGGCCCGCTATCCCGGCAAGCTGGTGGGCCACGCAGTGCTCTGTAACAGCTTTCGCAACCCGGCCCATCTGGCCAAAATGGCGGCCACAGCCCAGGCCCTCTCTGGGGGACGGCTCTTTGTGGGTATTGGCGCGGGCTGGAACGAGGAGGAGTACAATGCCTATGGCTGGCCCTTCCCCTCGCCCCGGGTGCGCATCGAACAACTGGCCGAGTCGATTCAGATTTTGCGGGCGATGTGGAGCGGCCATCCCGCCAGCTTTGAGGGCAAGCACTACCGCATCGACGGGGCCTATTGCGAACCCCGGCCCGATCCCGCGCCGCCGATTGCCGTGGGCGGCAGTGGCGAAAAGTATCTGCTGCGGGTGGTGGCGGAGCACGCGGACTGGTGGAATTACATCTATGCCGACCGGGAGAGCTACGCCCACAAGCAGGCCGTGCTGCAAGAGCATTGCAAGGCGGTGGGGCGTGACTACGGGGAGATTGTGCAGATTCCCCACGCGGGGGTGATGATTGCGCAGAACGAGCGGGAATTGCAGAAGATGAAAGATCGCCCGGATATGCGCCCCCCCGGTGCGGGTACAATCGTCGGCACGCCTGAGCAGGTGACGGAGAAACTGCGGGAAGCCATCGCCCAGGGGGGGGATCGCCTGGTAGTCAATCTGCTGGACGCGCCCCGACCCGAGGGGACGTGGCTCTTTGCCGCCGCGGTGATGCCGCATCTGTAAGTGGACGCAACTGTTCAGCCACCCCACCCTACTCCTCCCCATTCCAGGGAGGGAACTGAATCGACTCCTTCCCTAAAGTGGGGGAGGTTGGGAGGGGGTGAACAGTTACAAGTGGACGGCGGACCGCAGACCACCTGCCGCCCGCCTAAAAATCTGTCTCGGTCTTTTCGGCCCGCTCGGCGTGAGGGGCAAAGAGAAGGCTGGCCTGGGCGTCGTGGCTGACATCACCCGTCAGATCTTCCAGAAGGAGCGACGGATGGGGCGCATCTGCCCCCAAAGCCACAATCGCCTCATCCGTGCCCCAATAGATACGCTGACGGCCCAATTCGTCCAGAAAGCCACTGCGCTGAAGGAGGGTTTGCACCCGGCTGTCCACCCCGGCCAGAAGCAGATTGCCTCCACCCATGTGCTGGCGATGGAGGATTTCCCGCAATACTTCGATCCCTGTGGCGTCGATCAGGGGCACACCCCGCATAGAAAAGATCAGCCGGGCGCTGGCGGGGTCGTGCTTCTCCACTGCTTCGTGCAGACGACGCACGGCGGCAAAAAAGAGCGGCCCGCTGAGATAGTAGACGGCTGCGTTGTTGTGGTAATGGTTGTCGCCGTGGCCGGCCGCGGCCATCTGCGCGCCGTCCACAGCCCGGCGGGTGATCTGCAATTCGCTCATCTGCCCCATAAAAATCAGGCTGCTGATGGCAAAGCCGATGAGAATGGCCTGGGTCAGGTCGAGCAGAACCGTTGCGGCCAGGGTCACGGCAAAGGCGATCATTGCGTGCTTCAACCGCTTGCCAAAGAAGAAGCGGATGGCGTGCCACTCATTCATCCGCCAGGCTGTCACAAGCAGCACGCCAGCCAGGGCCGCAAGCGGGACACGACCGATAGCCGGGGCCAGAGCAAAGACGATCACCAGCAGGGCCAGACTGTGGATAATCGACGTGAGTCGGGTGACGCTGCCGCTTTTGATGGCGACACTTGTCCGGGCGATGGCCGCCGTAGCCGGCACGCCGCCAAAGAAGGGAATCAGGATATTGCCCAGCCCCTGGGCCACCAGTTCGATATTATTGTGGGGGCGTATACCCGTCATATTGCCGCCCACCGCCGCGCAGAGCAGACTCTCAATCGACCCCAGGGCGGCGATGGAGAGGGCTGGGACAACCAGCGCGCCCAGATTTTCCCAGGGGATGGCCGAGAGGCTTAACCGGTGTTCCAGCAGAATCGTGCGGGGAATTGCCCCGATGGCAGGCGCGTCGATTCCGGGCAGAAGTGACAGGATAGTGGCAACGATAATGCCCATCAGCGAGCCGGGCAGGTGGCGGCCCTGGGGAATGCGCGGCCAGTAGACCATCACAACGACTACGGCCAGGGCCAGAGCGACCGCGCCCCAGTTGGGATCCACCCCGTGCTCGAAGTAATAGGCGATCTTTTCGGTAATCCGTTCCGCGGCGGGGGTTTTGATGCCCAGAAAGTTGTCGATCTGGCCCAGGGCAATGATGAGAGCAATGCCGCTGGTGAAGCCGGAGATGACGGGCGTGGGAATGAGGGAGACGATACGTCCCAGACGGAGCGCGCCGGTTGCCAGAATGATCAGCCCGGCGATGGCCCCGGCCATCCAGACCCCTTCCAGTCCATAGCGGGCGGCCAGCACAATCAGCACCGCCGACATAGCACCGGTTGGCCCGGAAATTTGGAAGGGCGCGCCGCCCAGCCCGCCAATGAGAAGACCGGCCAGAATCGCCGTGACCAGCCCGGCCGCCGCATCCGCGCCGGAGGCCACGCCAAAGGCCAAAGCCAGGGGCAGAGCGACCGCGGCCACAGTCAGACCAGCCAGCAGGTCCTGTTGAAATTTTTCGCGGTTGTAGTGGGCAAACTCGCCGCGTATCATTGCCAACCATTCGTGTAGCATCGCCGGAATCCTTTGGGGGAGATGGGAAGCAGAACAAAACTCCCCGATTGTACGCCCGGCAGAAATCAAACGCAAGCTCCATTCAGCCCAAAAATAACAATCGAGGCGATTCCACAGAAACAGTGATTGACGCACCGCGCTATCCTGTGCTATTATCTCCACGTTTGCCGTGGATTCCCACTTGCCCGCAGGAAACTCTTATGCCACAGATCAAACGTTACCCTAACCGCAAACTCTACGACACAGAGGCCAAGCACTACGTTACCCTGGAACAGATCGCCCAGATGATCCGGAAGGGTGCGGAGGTGAGTGTGGTTGACCACGAAAGCGGCGATGACCTGACCAGCCTGACCCTGAGCCAGATTATTCTGGAGATGGAAAAGCGCCAATCCGGTTTTCTGCCCCAATCCCTGATGACCAGCCTGATCCGTACCGGGGGGGATACCCTGGAATTTCTGGTGCGCCAGGTGCAGGGCAGCCTGCCCGCCGGCGCGGGTCTGCTGGAAGAACGGCTGGGGCAGCTGGTCAATGCCGGCAAATTGAGCGCAGAGCAGGCCCTCTCTGTGGCTTCTGCTCTGCAAAGCGAGGGCAAGGAACTGACCCGGCTGGATGAAAATATGGCCGCCATTCTGCACCGGTTAAATATCCCCACCAACCGGGATATTGTAGACCTGCGCGACAAACTGACCCAATTGACCGAACAGCTCAACGCACTTGCGGAAGATGAAGGACCTTAATCCGTACCGGCGCAAGATCGATGACAGGTGAAACGTGAAAGGTGAAACGTGAAAGGTGAGATAATCGTCACCTGATCTCACGTCTTCACGCTTCACGTCTTCACGTTTCACATCTTCACGTTTCACATCTTCACGCTTCACGTCTTTACGCCTTCACCTTTCGGCATCCCTAACCCAGTCAAAGCAGACCCTATGCGATTCAACGACGAAACAAATGAGTATATCCCCCCGTCCATCCGGGCCCCGGGCCACTTAAGCGGCAAGGGTCCAGCCGGGGGGAAGACTGCCCTTGTGCTGGCCGGGGGCGGTATCACTGGCGCAGTCTATGAGATCGGCGCGCTGCGGGCGATGAACGATATGCTCGTCAACCGGACGGTCAACGACTTTGATATTTATGTGGGCACCAGTGCGGGGGCACTGGTGGGCGCAATGATTGCCAACCACATGACGCCCGATGAGATGATGCAGGCCATTGGGGACAGCCACCCGGAGGTTCGGGGCATTCGGGCCAACGACATCTTCCAGGCCAATGTGGGCGAGGGGCTGCGCCGGGTGTCGGCTCTGCCGATCACCCTTTTGCGCTCCCTGCGCTCCTATGCCGCCCACTTCAACGATATGAATCTGACCGACCTGCTCTGGGACCTGACCGACCTGCTGCCCTCTGGTCTCTACAACAGCGCCGCCCTGGAGCGCTATCTGGGCGAAGTGTTGGCCCGGCCTGGCTGCGTCAACCGCTTTGATCTGATGGACAAAGACCTCTACATCGTAGCCACGGACCTGGACACAGGCGAGCGGGCTGTCTTTGGCAAAGGCGGGCAAGGGGTTGTCCCGGTCAACAAAGCTGTGGCGGCCAGCAGTGCGGTGCCTCTGCTCTACAAGCCTGTACAAATTTACGGCAAGGAATATATCGACGGAGGTATCCGGGGCAATGCCAGCATCGATCTGGCGATTGAGGCTGGCGCCCGGCTGGTAGTCTGCATTAATCCCCTGACGCCCATCAACGCGCCGGACATTTATGGCGAGGGCAATCACCTCTCTCGGGGCGGGATGCGGGCTATCAGCCGCCAGGTGTTGCGGGTGCTGCTCCACTCGGGGCTGCGCTATCACATCAAAAATCTGCGCCACAAATACCCGGACGTGGACATTATCCTCATCGAACCCCGACCCGACGACCAGAAGATGTTTGGCTACGATCTGATGGACTACGCCAGCCGTCTGCGGGTGATCAACCACGGCTTCGAGTCGGTCACAGTGGGTCTGTGCGAAAATTTCCCCTACTTTCAACGGGTGCTGGCCCGCCACGGCATCGACATTTCCCCCCGACTGGTGCAGGAAGAGTTGGACGACATCCGCGCCCACAACTACGCGCCGGACGCGCTGCGCCGGGTCTTTGCCCAGAGCGAGGAACGCCGGGGAACGCCTGATCTGCTCGGCGTAATGGACCAGCTGGAGTCCAGCCTGCACCGGCTGGGCGCAGTCCTGGCCCGCTAGCAGCCTGTCGGAGTAGCACAGAATAGAACGCGGATAGGGCGGAAAGTACGGAAAAAACCGGATTTTTCTCGATTTTATCCGCGGAAATCAGCCCTTTCCCTTCGACAGGCTCAGGACACCGCCGCGTCATCCGCGTTCTATTTCTTCTCTCTCCGACGGGCTGCTAGACGGGTCTCTCTCCTTCAGGATTGATTCTCTATGCAACAATCGATACGGCGTCTGCTGATCCTCCTGCTGGTTGGGCTTGGGCTGACAAGCTGGCTTCACGCCCGGCCGGCCGCGCCGGCGCGCATTCTGGCCGGGCTGGAAGCGATCCCCTGCACCGCCCACGTCTCCAACGCACCCGAAACCCTCGTTCCCTCTGGCGAGGCGCAGATGCCTGCAAAGCAGACCCCGCCCAGCGGACTCTTTGAACTGACCCCAGAGGAATTGGCGCTTCCCCATAGCCTGCGCTGGCGGATCGGCGTGGGCATACCGGACGGCAACCCCCACGTCTTCGATTGGATGTCACCCCGCCCCGGCTGGTATCTGAATTGGTCCACCAACCCCTTCACAACTTCCCCGGCAGAGGCCGCAGCCCTGGGGATGGAATTTACGCCGATGTTGCGGCTGGGCAAGGATGGGCTACATCCAGGACTGGCCGCCATCTATCGCCAGGCCCAAGCGCAACCCGGAATGGTGTGGCTGGTGGGCAACGAGCCGGATGTGCGCTGGCAGGACGACGCCACGCCTGCCGAGTATGCCTGTCAATACTACCGGGCCTGGCGCACAATCAAACTGGCAGACCCCAGCGCCCAGGTCGCCATCGGCGGCATCAGCCAGGTGACCCCCCTGCGCCTGCGCTATCTGGACGCAGTGCTGGCGAGCTATCAGCAACAGTTTGGCGCGTCAATGCCCGTGGACATCTGGAATATCCACGCCTTTGTCCTGCGGGAACAGGCCGGAGAGTGGGGGGTGGACCTGCCGCCGGGTTTTGCAGACGCAACAGACGGCCTGGCCTGGGATGTGGAAGATCACGACGATCTGGGGCTGGTGGAAGAACAGGTGCGGCGGATGCGCTTGTGGATGGCCGAGCGGGGGGAGCGGGCAAAACCGCTCTATATCACTGAATATGGCATTCTGATCCCTGAGGAATTCGGATTCACGCCCTCCCGGGTGATCAATTTTATGATCGGCTCCTTCGACCTGCTGGACAGCCTGACCGACGAAAGTCTGGGCTATCCCCTGGACGGCAATCGGCTGGTGCAGCGCTGGCTCTGGTTCAGCACCCGCTACTATCTCTACCCCTCCGGCGATCTCTTTACTACCGACGGCGAACCTCTGCCTCCCCTGCGTGCCCTGTCAGGCTATCTGCGCGCCCACGCGAAATAAACAACCCGTCTCAAAAATGTACTGATCAACGAAATGATAAACCGTAGGTGCGGTTTGTAACCGCATTTTCACCCGGAGAAGTGCGGTTACAAACCGCACCTACAGATTCCACCATCTTCTTGATCAGTGCAAACCCGTCTCAGAAATCTATGCGATTGGGAGAAGCGCGGGCAGAAGTTCGCCGCTGTTGCCGCGCAGACAGACATCGGCCAGATCAGACAGGGGGCCGGGCTGGGGGTTGATTTCGATCAGCCGTGCCCCGGCCCTTTTTGCCAGGTGGGGAAGCTGGGCGGCTGGATAGACCAGCCCGCTCGTGCCCACCACCAGCAGCAGATCGCAGGTGGAGATCGCTTCCATCGCTCTGTGTAGCTCCTCTGCGGGCAGCATCTCGCCAAACCAGACCACCGATGGGCGCACCAGCCCGCGGCAGTGGCCGCAGCCGGGCGGCTGGGGTGCGCTGGGGTCTTCCGGCTGCAACCCGTATGCCCGTTTGCAGCGCTGACAATGAAAATGGGCAATGCGCCCGTGCAGATGGATCACCGCCTGGCTGCCCGCCCGCTCGTGCAAATCGTCCACATTCTGGGTGATGAGACGAAAACCGGGCCACCCTCTCTCCATCTTCGCCAGGGTCAGATGGCCGGGATTGGGCTGGGCCGCCTCCACCTTTGCCAGCCGCTGCATATACCAGCGCCAGACCAGGCCCGGGTCTTCGGCAAAGCCCTGGGGCGAGGCCAGCCGCTCCGGATTGTAGCGCGCCCACAGCCCGGTCTGGGCATCCCGAAAAGTGGGCACGCCCGATTCCGCGCTCACCCCCGCGCCGGTCAGACAGACGACGCGCTGGGCAGCCCCCAATAGCTTTTGTGCGGTCTCAACAGTCCCCATTCCCGATCCCCGATCCCCAATCCCTCTCCCCTACGCCCCGATGCGCTTCAGCCGCCCCGCGTGGCCCATCGCCTGGGGAATAAGGGTTGTAGCGTGAAAGAGGCCCATTCCGCCCGCTGTACAGGCCCCCTCGCCAAAACTGGTGGTGGTGTCGGGCCGGGCGTTGGGACTCCACAGAAGGGTGGGCACGGGGTGATGGCTGTGGCTGCGCATCTTGGCCGGGGTGCTGTGGTCGCCGGTGACGATCAGCGCACCGGGTTTCAGGGCCAGAATGCGGGGGATGACCGCGTCCACGGCTTCGATTTCGTGGACTTTGGCGTCAAAATTGCCATCTTCGCCATAGCTGTCGGTCTTTTTGACGTGGATAAAGAAGAAGTCGTACTCATTCCACGCCCTCTCCAGGGCATCGATCTCGTGGCTGGGCCGGTCGCCGGCAAAGTCCACAATCTCCATCCCCACCAGACTGGCAACGCCTTTGTACATCGGATAGACGGCGATGGCCGCGGCCCGCATCCCGTAAATCTCCGGGAAACGGGGCAGGCCGGGGTCTTTGGCAATACCGCGCAGATTGAGGGAATTGGCTTTGGGCTCGTCGACCAGCGCGGCCCGGGCAGCTTCGATCCAGCGGTTGAACAACCGGGCGCTGCGCTCCCCTTCCGGGCTGCCGCTGCTGTCGGTCACAGGCAGGGGCTGTTTGCCTGTCACCAGCGGATCGGTCTCGCTCAGGTTGCCGCCCAGCCCTTCGCCCCGCAGAACCAGCACAAAGCGGTGTTCCTTCACTGGCTCCACAAAGACCTGCACCCCTTCATCGGCCAGCACATCCCCCGTAGCCGCCTGGAGTTTGGCACACAGACGCACGCATTCGTCGGACCCAATGCGCCCGGCCCGGCGGTCGGTGATGAAGCCGTTGCTGTCTGCGCTGGCAAAGTTGCCCCGCGCGGCGATGTCGTTGGCCGTCATCCGAAAGCCAATACCCAGGGCTTCCAGCACACCCCGCCCGATCTCATAGCGTATGGGATCGTAGCTGAAGAGGCTGAGGTGGGCCGGTCCGCTGCCCGGCTCGATACCGGGACGGATGGGGATGCTCAGGCCGGTCATTCCCTCGGCGGCCAGCCTGTCCAGGTTGGGTGTAACCGCGGTTTCCAGTTCGGTCAGGCCAGTGGTCTGCATAGGCAGACCGCCCAAACCGTCCATCACCAGCAGCACGATTTTCTCGCCGGGCTGGTGTAGTTCGGCCATTAAGTTAAATTCTGTAAAAACGCTTGACATACAATCGCTCCCTGGCAATTTGATGTGGAGACTGTCGGGGCCATCGGCCTGTCAGCCAGTATACCAAAAACCAGGCAGAAGAGGCGAGCTACGCAGCTACAAAAAGAGACGGGGAGCAGAAAAGCGCTCCCCGTCTCTTTTTGTACATTCTGTACTGATCAACGAGATGATAAAACGTAGGTGCGGTTTGTAACCGCACTTTCACCCGGAGAAGTGCGGTTACAAACCGCACCTACAGATTTCACGATCAGTACACTTTTTTGTACATTCTCTGCCAAAGGCTCAGCGTTGCCTAGCCAGCCAGCGAGACTTCAGTCTTGGGGTCAAAGATATGGGCATTGGCCATATTGACGGCCAGGGTGATCTCGTCGCCACTGGTGACCCGCACCCGGGGATCGACACGGGCGATGAATTGTTTGTTGTCCTTGGACATAAGATAGAGGAAAATCTCATTGCCCATCAACTCAGTCACATCCACCGAGGCATTCATATCTGATTCCAGAATGCTGGGCGGGGCAAACTGCTTGGAGTGGATGTCTTCCGGGCGGATGCCAAAGACGACCTGCTTGCCCGTGTGGGCGCGCCACTCTTTGGCCTTGTCGCCGGGCACTTCCAAGCGGAAACCGCCAGTGTTGATCTCCAGCTTGCCATCGCTCTCGACCAGTGTAGCGTCGAAAAAGTTCATGCTGGGGCTGCCGATGAAGCCGCCCACGAAGACATTCGCCGGGTGATCGTAGAGGTCCTGGGGCGAGTCGATCTGCTGCAGCAGGCCATCTTTCATCACTGCGATACGGGAGGCCATCGTCATCGCTTCCACCTGGTCGTGGGTCACGTAAATGAAGGTGGTGGCCAGCCGTTTGTGCAGTTTGGAGATGTTGGCACGGGTCTCGACGCGCAATTTGGCGTCCAGGTTGGAGAGCGGCTCGTCGAAGAGGAAGACGGCGGGTTCGCGCACGATGGCCCGACCCACAGCCACGCGCTGGCGTTGACCACCGGAGAGCTGCTTGGGCTTGCGATCCAGCAGATGCTCGATGCCCAGCAGACCGGCGGCTGTCTTCACCCGTTCGCTGATCTGGTCCTTGGGCGTCTTGCGCAGTTTCAGGCCAAAGGCCATATTGTCATAGACGCTCATATGCGGGTAGAGCGCGTAGCTCTGGAAGACCATCGCGATGTCCCGATCTTTCGGGGGCACGTCGTTGACGATGCGGTCGCCGATCAGAATCTGCCCATCGCTGATCTCTTCCAGGCCAGCCAGCAGGCGCAGACTGGTGGTCTTGCCACAACCGGAAGGGCCGACAAAGACGAGAAATTCTTTGTCTTCCACATGAATGGAGAGGTCGTTCACCGCCACTACATCGCCGAAGCGCTTGTAGACGTGTTCAAATGTTACACCGGCCATTGGATTTTATGCTCCTTTGAAGATTGATTTGCGCCCGCTAACTGGCAGAATTTTGCGGTCACCTCTTCCGTGGCGAGCAATCGTCCAAAGCGGAATGGTGGGTCTCGTTGCCTATACCGTCCAGTTAAGAGGCTCGAATGGGTGTACCCAAATGGGTGGAAAGAGAGGGCATCTGTTCAGAAAACCTGTAACGCAAGCTGTTAGCTTGCGGGCACTGGTAACAACTAAAGCAGTGACAGATGCTCAATGCGCAGGCTAGGATGGCTGGTCCTGAAGGGAGAAGCGGTGGATTCCTTTCTGTTTCTTGCGGGAAAACAGTTAAACTCGATCTTCGGGGGGAAGACTTTGCAGAGTATAGCACGACACACACGGCTTGGCAAGTCGGTTTTTAGCCAGCGTGAGTTTCAGAAATGGGTGGGGAGGAAAGGCTTTACCCCCGCATTTTTTCAAGTCCCCGGCACTTTAGCCTACAGGCTGGCGACAGTTTTGGTCCAATCCCAGGCTCAAACATCCCAGCCTCCCTCCTCCTCAGTTGTTCTACGATGGGACGGCGATTGGTCTACGCAACATCTCCCAATGCCTGCAAAAGGAGAATTCTGGCGAATCGGGCTTTGGGCACTGTCCGCATTTCTGCTAAAATACGCGGTATGAATAGCGCATCTACAACCTCACCCAATTGCCATATCCCCAGCCAGTCCATTGCCAACCGCTTGTTCAGGCAACGCCTGGGTTCATTCGCAGCCCTCTGCCTGCTGGTTGGGTTGTTGGTGGCTGGTCTGCCATCCGCCGTATATGCAGACGACGATCCCAGCCAGCTCTCCCCAGACGGGGAACGGGCCGCGCTGCTGATCAACCAACTGCGCAGCAACGCGGGCCTGCCGTCTTTGCGCGTCCACCCCCAATTGACGGCCGCCGCCAATCTGCACATTCAGGATATGACGGCCAGCGATGTCTGGGGACATTACGGCAGCGATGGCAGTTCGGTCCACATACGCATTGCCCGCACGGGGTACACTACAAATGGCTGGAATGGCGAAAACTGGGCGGTTTCGGCTACCGTAGAAAAGTCAATTTATTGGTGGATGGATGACGCACCCCACCGGGAGAATCTGCTCAACCGTTCCTATACGGAGATGGGCATTGGGGTTGCACCCCATCCCAAAGGCTGGGGGCTGATTCTGGTGGTCGATTTTTCCACCGGCAACGTCAACGGGAGTGGGGGATATGTGCCGGAAGGCGAGCAGATAGCTATCACTCCCCCCCAACCGATCTCCGCAACGCCAATCGCGGATTCGGGTCAGCGCTATACTGTCGTGCCGGGGGATACCCTATTTTCCATTGGCCTGGGCTACGGCGTAGATTGGCAGTCGATTGCCCAACTCAACGGGCTGGGCAGCGGGATCGTTCTGTCGATTGGCACTGAGTTGCGCATCCCCGGCAACGGGCAGCCAGCCGCAGCCCCTGGGGAGGTTAGCAGCGGGGGCGAAGCCCAGCGATATACTGTTGTGGCGGGGGATACGCTTTTGGGCATTGCCCTCCGTTTTGGGATGACCTGGCAGACTTTGGCCGGGGCCAATGGGCTGGGCGAGCGTTCGCTTTTGCAGATTGGCGCTGTGCTGACGATTCCCGGCGGGGAGAAACCGGCCGCGACAGAGCCGGTCAGCGCTGACCGCAGCCACACCGTTCAGGCCGGGGAGACAATTTGGGTCATTGCGGCCCGCCACGGGGTGGAGTGGCAGGCGCTGCTCCGCTACAACGGGCTGAACGAACAGACAATCCTTCAGATCGGCCAGACGCTACGAATTCCCTAGTACACTGGGTGTGGTGCGTGACCCGCCCATCGGTCACGCACCGACGGGGAGCAATCGGTAGGGTCTGTTGATACTCAATGCGGGCGTAAACCGACGTTTTTGTAGCGATCAAGAAGATCGTGAAATCTGTAGGTGCGGTTTGCAACCGCACTTCTTCGGGTGAAAGTGCGGTTGCAAACCGCACCTACTCCGTACTAATTGTCAAGAAATCAGTCGCGGGTATGATTCCGGGAATCGGCCAGACGATACGGGGAAGGCCGAAAGATGTTGTGGCCGATTCCCGGAATCTCGTCTGCGAAACCCCTACGTTATTTCTTGACGCTTACTTAGTCGGTCGGCCAACCAACTGAAACGTGAAACGTGAGGTGTCATCACATACTCTCACGTTTCACCTCTTCACGTTTCTGCACGCAAATCGTGGCTGCGCCACCTTGCGTTTTACCATCTCGTTGACCGGTACAGTAAACTGATGTTTTTCACCCGGTCACCCGGTCAAGTATCAGCGGGTCTTGCGTCGATCATCGGCTATTTGAGCCAGAGCGTCCAATTGTTCCGGTGTGCCCAGGGTAATCATCACATCCCCCCCCATCAGCACAAACTCCCCACCCAGACTGGTGAAGGTCTTGCCGCCGGGACGACGCACGGCCAGAATGTTGGCCCCCGTGCGCTGACGGATGTCACAATCGGCGATGCTCTTGTCCCGAACCGCGGATTCATCGCTCACCCGAATCTCTTCGATGAGCATCTCCACCTGTCCCCGACGCATAACCACATCCATAAACTCCACTACATTGGGGTGCATCAGTTGGCGGGCCATCCGGTGGCCGCTGATTGAATAGGGGTTAATCACGTGATCAGCGCCGGCAATGCGCAATTTCCGCTCGTTTTCCTGGGTGTTGGCTCTGGAAATAATCGTCAGTTTGGGGTTGAGGGTGCGCGCGGTCAGGGTGACAAATACATTGTCCGCATCTTCGGGCAGACAGGCACACAGCCCGGCTGCGTGTTCAATCCCCGCCTGGAGTAACACCGCATCCTCCGAGGCATCGCCCACGACCGTCAGAATCCCCGCCGCGTCCAATTCATCGAAACGGTCGATGGCCCGGTCGATCAGAACTGTCTCCACGTGGCTGTGGGATAATTCCTGGGCTACCTGTGTACCTACCCGGCCATAGCCACAGACGATATAGTGATTCTCCAGCTTGCGAATGCGATTTTCCATGCGTTGTCTCCGCAAAACCCCCCGTAATTCACCGGCCACAATGTAATCGGCCACGCTGCTGAAGGTGTAGGCCGCCGCGCCCACACCGGAAACGATCAACACAGCCGTAAAGAGCCGCCCGGTATTGCTCATTGCGCGGATCTCGCCAAAACCAACTGTGCTGATGGTGATAACCGTCATATAAAAGGCATCAATGACCGGCCATCCTTCCAGGACGACGTAGCCGACTGTACCCAATAGGAGCAGTCCAAGAAAGATGCTGCTCACAATAATCATCCGTCGAAGTAGACCCGATCTACTCTGTGCGGTGTTCAATCCGTCACGTCTTTTCTGGTGGGCAGAGCGGAACCGCATTCCGCCTCTTTGCGATGGGATACGCTTCCGTCCTATAGAAAATTTTTCACAACCAGCCATAGGCGCGGCAGGAAGATCACTACCCCCACAGCCACACTGGCAATAGCGGCCAAAACCACCGCACCGGCCGCGCTATCTTTGGCCTTTTTCGCCAGGGGGTGCTGTTCGGGGCAGGCCAGATCGACGGCGGCTTCGATGGCCGTATTGACCATTTCCAGGCCGAGGACGAGAGCGATGAGGGTTACGAGGAGCGCCCATTCCACCGGGCTGATTTTTAGCCAAAGAGCCAGACCGACGGCCAGGAGAGCGATAGCAGCCTCGATCTGCGCATTGGGTTCTGTGGCCAGAACCCGCCGCGCGCCGCGCAAAGCCACCCCCAGGCTGTGCCAAAAGGAGCGTCTGGCCTGGGCAGGCGGCGCTTGGGACACCGGGGGCACGGCTATTTCACTCCCCGGCAATACGGCTGGATAGATCCGCTGTCACACCCAACTCGGCCAGAATGGCCGCCTGGACAGCCCACATCTCGGTCTGGGCTTCGTCTGTGTCGTGATCGTAGCCCAGCAGATGCAGGCAGCCGTGGACCACCAACAGGTGCATTTCGGTTTCGACAGGCAGATTGTGGCGGGCGGCCTGGGCCGCGGCATAGGGAAAGGCCAGAATGAGATCGCCCAGATAGCGTTCCAGTTCCTCGGCCACTTCGGGCGCAAAGTCAGCCTCCAGCGCATCGCCCTCCTGGCTGGCAAAGCTGAGCACATCTGTTGGCGCATCCACCCCCCGATAGCTGCGGTTGAGACTCTGCACGTAGTCATTGTCTGTGACCACAACGGCTACGCCAGCGTTTCCAACGTTTTGGTGGGTCAATACGGCTTGCAGCGCTTTGGTCAGACTATCTTCGGTCACCGCCGGGGCAAAACGCTCGTCAATATCGATGGTTATCTCCCATTCGGGCATCAATTTTTATCCTTCGCTTGTCTCGAACCCGGCAGGCAGCGCCGGGGCTGGTTGGGGCAGCGGGGAAGCCGGGGTTTTGACGACCGGCTCGCGGCCTGCCGTCACGGGTTCGGGGTATTGAATGCGGGGGTGATGAATGCCCTGCAACACCTGCACAAAGACCCGTTTGACGATCTGTAGCTCGCTAAAAGAGAGCGGGCTTGAGTCCAGCGTGCCGTCCAGCAGACGATCCGTAATCAGCCGGTTGACCAGCGCCTGCAAATCGTCCCGGGTGGCTGGCCGCTCCGCGCGCACGGCAGCTTCGCAGATGTCGGCCAGGAGCATAATGGTCGCCTCTTTCGAGCGCGGGTCGGGGCCGGGATAGCGAAAATCAGCCGGGTCCACATTCTCTGGCCCTTCCTGGGCCTGGGCCTGCCGGTAAAAATAGGTCACCATCTGCGCGCCGTGATGCTCCCGGATAAAGTCCTGCAAAGCATTGGGCAGCCGGTATTTGCGGGCCAGGTCCAGCCCATCTTTCACATGGCTGATGATAATCTGTGCGCTGGTGCGCGGGTCCAGCCCGGCGTGGGGGGTGCTATCGCCGTCGGCAAAATTTTCCACAAAGAAATAGGGGCGGACAGTCTTGCCGATGTCGTGATAATAAGCGCCCACCCGGGTAAGAAAGGCATCGGCGCCAATGGCTTCGGCGGCCCGTTCGGCCAGATTGCTCACCAGAATCGTGTGGTGATAGGTGCCCGGGGCTTTGAGCAGCAACTGGCGCAGGAGGGGGTGGGTGGGCCTGCTCAGCTCCATCAACTGCAAATTGGTGGTAATGCCAAAGAGGTTGCCCAGCGTAAAGTAGCCGATCAGCCCCAGGCTGGTGGCCAGCGCGCCATTGAGCAGGGCAAGGGTTATGCTCTGCAAGACCAGCGCGGTAGTTGTTGCTTCCAGCGAATGGGGCCAAAAACCGGCTACTGTCAGCAGATTGCTTCCGATCACCCCAGAGCCGGCCCACAGAAAGGCCGTCAATCGCTCGGCCCGGCCCAACACCAGCGCGCCCAACAGACCACCGGCACAGGTGTAAAAGATCAGGAAAACATCGCCCTGGCTGAGGTAGGCGATGAGAAGCGTAAAGGAGAGCACGACAATCATCGCTACCTGTGTATCCAGCAGCAGGGCCGTGAGCATACCCAGCGCGGCCAGGGGGAAGAGATAGGGCATCCAATCGTGGGGGATAATCATCACTTTGGCAGCTACCAGCCCCAAAAAGGACAATAGCACCAGCAGGGCAGTCTCTTGCCGGGAAAAGAGGGTGTGAATACGCAGCCGGTAGAGAGAGCCGCCCACCAGTATCAGAATCAGACCGGCCACGAGGACGGCCTGAATCAGAGTCCACAGACTGCGCTCCGTTTGGGTCAGCCCCATCTGCTCCAACGCCTCCACATCTTCGGCGCTGACAATATCTCCGGCGCGCAGGAGTATCTCGCCCTGTTCCAGCACGCTGATCTGGTCCGGGACGGCTTCCCGGGCCTGCTCGCGCAGATCAGCCGTGCGTTCTGGATTCAGAAAGCTGTTAGGACGAATCAGCGCCCGCACCAGTTCGGTCGTGACCAGCTCTGGCTCATCGCCCAGGTCCGGGCTGATCAGAACGGGCACTTTGCGCCGCATGGCAGGAAGGGAGGTCTCCCGAATCTCCTCCTGCATAATCTGCTCCAACACCAGCGGCGTTTCCAGGACGACGTTCTGCCACTCATCTGCCGGGAGAGCGAGAATCGTCTCAGCCATCGACTGGCTCAGGGTCAGATCGTTGATGGACTGAAGATAGCCCAACTTTGCCGCGTGCGGGGCCAGGGCATCCAGCCGCACAGTAGCGATAAACTCCAGCACCTCTCGGGCTTGGGTCACCTGTACCCGGCGGATGCGGCTTTGGGGGGGATCGTAATAGTCGGGGACGGCCAGGGCTGCCCGATCCCTGGCCTGGCGGGTGCGCACTTCGCTCTCGTAACTAATGCGCCGGGGCGCGATGACATCCTGCTGGGCCACTTCCCCGGCGGTCAGGTGAATCTGACCGCCGGTCGGAAATTGAAAAAGCAGGGCTGCCACCAGCGCAATGCCGGAGAAAAGAATCAGCAGGCTGTTTGTGGTCAGGGTAAAAATCTGATTGCGGCGTTGGGATGCAGCAGGCGAACCCATAGGTTGTGGTTCTTTCTAGCCAAGCAACTTGCGCACAATTTGATTGACTGCGCGCCCGTCGGCCTGGCCCGCCACCCGCTCCAGCGCGGCAGGCATCACTTTACTTATATCTTTCATGCTCTGTGCGCCGGTCTGGGCGATCACTTCCGCCACAATCGTCTCGATCTCGGCTGCCGACAGCTGACGGGGCAGATAGACTTCGATGACGGCCAACTCTGCAAATTCGACCGCGGCCAGGTCGGCCCGGCCCACCCGTTCATACTCGACAATCGCATCCCGCCGCTGTTTGGCGGTTTTGGCAATCACCACTGTCAGTTCGTCGTCGGAGAGATCACCGCTGTAGTCACCCGACTTCTGGGCCTCCAGAATTGCGCTTTTCATCGAACGCAGGGCCAGTTTGGCCGTCTCGTCCTTGCGGCGCATGGCCTCTTTCAGGTCGTTATTCACTCGATCCAGCAAAGTTTGTTCGCTCATTCCAGCCGCCTTTGGGGTCTAGCCCAATGAAATCTCGTTAAGCTTCTCTTCGTCCACCCCAGCCCGCTGACCGGAGGAAGAAAACCGTGGGTGAATGTGCCTGTCAAACCAGGCCAGGACAGGCTGCTGATAGCGGGCCAGCAGCCCAAAGATCAGCACCAGCCCCCCAATCGTCCATACCAGTTGGGTGGTGGTCATCCCTGTGGCTCCGCTGGATGCCCCGGCGATCAGAAAGATCGTGGGTCCCCGGGTGATGGCCGAAATGAGCACCACCTTCACCACACTCAAGCGGGAAAGACCGGCCAGAAAGTAGGGAATATCCCCCACGGGAGCCAGGAAGAGAATGCTCCAGGCCAGGAGACTCTGGGTGGCCTGCATATTTTCCCAGCGGTCCAGCCGTTCGCCGCCCACCAGCCGTTCGGCCAGGGGACGGCCATAGCGCCGGGTGAGAAGCATAGCACAGACACCGCCCAGCAGCATCCCCGCAGTGCCGTAAATTCCACCCCACAGGGGGCCATAGAGAAAGCCGGCCACCACAAAAATCGCATAGTTGGGCAGGGGCGCAATGACGATTTGCAGGGCGTTAATGGCGATCAGCGCGGGGGGGCCGGCCCAGCCCAACAGCTCTACAAAATGGGTCAGCGCCTGGTCCTGGCCGAAAAGGGTGAGGAGGGCATCGCTCCACTGCCCAAGCCGCGCGCCCCATTGCCAATAGGCCACACCTGCCACAGCCAGCAGGGCCAGCCCGGCCCACAACCAGAAGGATTTCATCAGAGCCAAAAGTCGCACGATCACATTCCATATCCTGCCCGCAAGCAATTCACAACCGAGAATCTGGTCCGTTGCGCACGCAAAGGTCCGCGCCGTATTATACTGCCTGCCCACAGGCGCGCCAAAATGTCTGCCAGTTGTCCCGGCGCAAATTGTGACGGACGAACTGCGTTTCTGCACACAGGAGTTGGTATTCCCCCTTCCATCCGCTACAATAGGGAGATACATACAGACAAATTCCGATTTTGGACTAGAGACTCAGGACCCAGGACGTTATGTTTTTTGATAAGGCGCGCATTCACGTAAAAGCAGGCAACGGGGGTAACGGCATTGTTGCCTTTCGTCGGGAGAAGTTTGTCCCCCGGGGTGGGCCGTCCGGCGGCAACGGCGGGCGCGGCGGTCACGTCTATCTGACGGTGGACACCAGCCTGAACACCCTGCACACCTTCCATCGACAGGTCCATTTCGAAGCCGAGCGGGGTGGTCATGGCGGCGGTTCGGACAAGACCGGGGGCAACGGCTCGGACCTTTTGATTCCCGTCCCCCTGGGCACACTGGTTCGGGATGGCGAGACGGGCGAAATCCTGGGCGATCTGGTGCGCGCGGATCAGAAGGTCCTGATTGTGCGGGGTGGCCGGGGGGGGCGGGGCAACGCTGCCTTCAAATCCAGCCGCAACAACGCGCCCCGGGTGGCCGAGAACGGCCAACTGGGCGAAGAGCTTTGGCTGGAAATGGAAATGAAGATTGTAGCCGACGTGGGGATTGTGGGCGTGCCCAACGCAGGCAAATCGACCCTTCTCAGCGTCATCAGCGCGGCCAAGCCCAAAATCGCCGCCTATCCCTTTACAACAGTCGAGCCGAGCCTGGGCGTGGCCGAGATTAACCACCGCCAGATTGTGGTGACCGACATCCCTGGCCTGCTGGAAGGCGCACACGAAGGGTTTGGCCTGGGGCTGGAATTCCTGCGCCACGTCGAGCGCAGCCGCATTCTTGTCCATCTGCTCAACGGGGCCAGCCCGGACCCTCTAGGGGATTACGCAGCCATCAATCAGGAGTTGCAACTCTTCAACCCCCGGCTGGCAGACAAACCCCAGTTAGTGGTTCTGAATAAAATGGACTTGCCCGATGCCCAGGCCCTGTGGCCGCATATCGAAGAGACTTTGACCGCCAAAGGAGAGTCTGTCCTCTGTATCAGCGCGGTCACCGGGGAAAATGTGGATGCACTGCTCTACCGCTTGCAGGAAATGTTGGATGCGCTGCCCACAGAAGATGTAATGGCCGCAGATGAGCTGGTCGAGATCGCGCCGGGGGTTGATGAAAAAGCCTTTACCATCCATCAATTGGACGCTGACCTCTGGGAGGTTCGGGGCATTGAGATTGAGCGGATCGCCCAAATGACCAATTGGGATTATTACGAAGCGGCCATGCGCTTCCAACGCATTCTGCGGGCAATGGGCATCACCGAAGCCCTGGGCGCTGCCGGTGTAACCGAAGGGGACCGGGTACAGATCGGCAGTCTGGAGCTGGTCTGGGGCTACGATAACGCCTTTGGGGAATAACTGCTCACCCCACCCAACCTCCCCCACTGTGAGGGAGGAGTCGATCCACTTCCCTCCCTGGAATGGGGAGGGGTAGGCTGGGGTGGCTGAACAGTTACTTGGGGAATAGCGCTACATCACCATTGGGAAGGGTGCAACCGGTGAGAGACCCAGAGACCCCGCCGATCAACAACGGCGTGTATAGCCGGGAAGATGGCCTGAGCGAGTTGACGCCGGAGCAGGGCAGCCTGCGCATTGGCATCTTTGGCGGCACTTTTGATCCTATCCACATCGGCCACCTGATCCTGGCCGAAGAAGCCTGGTTTCAATTGGGCCTGGACCGGGTCTACCTCGTCCCCGCCGGCGATCCGCCCCACAAGCAGAACCGGCGGCTGGCTTCTGTGGAACACCGCATCCGTATGGCCCAGCTTGCCACTGCGGACAGCGATTACATCCGGGTGAGCCGGGTGGACGCCGATCGGCCCGGCCCCCACTATACAGCCGATATGGTGCGGCTGGTGCGCCAGCGGGTGGACAGCCAGGTAGAGCTTTATTTCCTGATGGGGACGGATAGTATGGATGATCTCCCCAATTGGAGCGAAGCCCAATGGCTGGTGGAGAATTGCCGTCTGGTTGCCCTCAGCCGTCACGAAGTAGAGATCGATTGGAATCGTCTGAACAACGCATTACCCGGTGTACAGGAGAAGGTGATTATTCTGGATATGCCAGAATTAGAGATTGCCAGCAACATCATCCAGCGCCGGGTGCGCTCTGGGCAGCCCATCCGCTATCAAGTGCCCCGTCTGGTGGAACGCTACATCCGCGAACACAATCTCTATCGGGTTGAAGTGCGTAGCGTGGCAGTTGCCGGGGAATCGAAGCACCCTGCATAGTGACCATTCGAACGAGAAAGGCGGAGCCACCTGGCTCCGCCTTTCTCGTTCGACAGTCAAATCAACCCCAAGTGCGGATTAGCGCACGCCTCGTCGTTGGGTTGCAGTGGGCAGAATAGGCTTCTCCTCCCCGGTCAACTGCCGGATCGCCTCCTGCAATTGGAGATCCTCAATGTCAGAAAGGGCCGCCGGATCAATTTCGGAAATACGGCGGGCGTTCAATTGCACAACCCCGGCAGGCAACTCCACCATCACATCCGGCGCAACCCCCTGGCCTTTGATCAGATTGCCCTTTGGCGTCAACCAATTGGTCACACCCAGCAAAATGGCCGAGCCGTCACTCAGATTGAATTGATTGAGAACCGTACCCGTGCCGAAGGTCGTCTCCCCAATCAGCAAAGCCCGATTATTTTCTTTGAGCGCGCCCGCGGTAATCTCACCAGCACTGGCTGTTCCTTCATTGATCAGAACAACCAGCGGCAGCTCCCGGCCATAGCCCCAGCCACGGGAGCGATAGGAATCCACCTTCCCGCTGGCGTCCTTCTCCTGAAGAATGATTTCGCCCCGGGGCAAGAACTGGCTGCCCACTTTGATGGCCTCGCGCAGAAAACCGCCGGGATTGTTGCGCAGGTCCAGCACCAGCCCCTGTACCGATGAGCCTGACTGACGCAACTCGTCAATATCACGCAGCGCTGTTTCCAGTTCCTGACCAGTCTTGGCGCCAAACTGGGTGATCTGCACATAGGCCAGATCGCTACCCGGAATCAGCGTCCAGTTGACGCTCTCCAGTTCGATCCGTCCCCGGATAATGACAATCTCGACCGGTTCATCCGCTTTGGGATGGCGAATCGTCAACACCACTTCTGAATCCGCCGGCCCCCGAATCAGCCCAATCACCTGATTGAGCGTGCGCCCTTCCACATTCTCGCCATCCACGCCCAGAATCACATCGCCAGGCAGAATGCCAGCCTTCTCTGCGGGGGAGCCGTCAATGGGCGCGACAATTGTGATCTGCCCATCCTGCATTTCCACGTAGGCACCGATCCCCTCAAATTCACCCTCCAGGCTCGATTCGTGCTGTTGCACTGCGTCCGGCGACAGGAAAGCCGTGTGGCCTTCGTCACCCAGCGTGGCCAGCATCCCCTCGATGGCGCCATAGGTCATCGAGCGAAAATCCACCTTCTCCCGATCCACAAAGTGGGCTATCACCAAATCCCAGGCTTCCCAGAATATGGCGAACTCGGTTGGGTTCTCTGCCGCAGCCAGGGAAGAGGTACTGATTCCCCCGGCCACAAATGAACCGATCATCAGAAAGAAAACCAGAACGACCGTTGCCGCTCGGTGTCGGGCACTTCTTGGGCCTTTTTGTATCATGAGTCTTTGTCGCTGTTTCACTCGTCTCCCAAGTATAATCACCTAAGAGAGCCAATCCAATACGGACTGCCATTGTACCCCATTTGACCCCGGAATCCATACAGGCGTGGGTGGGAAGTCAAAAAATCCGCAAAATCCAGGAGACTTATCCGCTGGCATTCCGGCTGTACTGGTGCAATTCTGCCCAACCTATACCAATGCTGCCAGGGCACGCATCCGACGGGGGCACTTAAAAATACGCCGCCGTGGGCTGGCAACATAAGGAGGTTAAATGGCTCGGTAATTTATTTGTAAATACTCAATAAGGGTATTTTTTTTAATTCGTAATGTGTTGTGTTGCCCCAAATTTGGGTCTCAAGAGGCTTTTGAGCCTGATTCGAGGAGAGTGTTTTACAAAAAAGTCGAGACAGGACTTTATAGAAAAATAGCTACACCAGAATATACTGCTTGTGATCCTCTTGTTAGGGGCAGCCCTAGCGGGTCGAAATCAGGCGTTTTTCGTAATTTGCTACTTGCATTCGCAAAACAAGTGATGTATAATCATCTCGTCCGTAAGATCAATAACGATTTGTTTGCCGATCTTTTTGGGTAATAGTTTTGTGCTTTCAATTTTGTAATGTTTTCCGTGCTTTGTGTAGTCCTGTTCCGTGTGTGGATAATTGGGCCACCATTCTGGCTCAACCACAGTAGCGCATAACAACACTTTCAGTCCATCGAACTCCTTGCGTCCGCTTCTATCTACACAGAAAGAAACACATCATGAACGAAGTTCCTGTAGTTGCTGAAAAGACCCGCATTCTCGTCGTTGACGATGCCGCTGACACCCGCCTTCTCCTGAATTTGCGTCTTCAGCGCGAAGGGTACGAAGTCTTCACTGCCAGCAGTGGCACCGAAGCCCTGGAAATGATTCAGAAGGAGGGGCTGCCCCATTTGGTCCTGTTGGACATTATGATGCCCGGTATGGATGGCTTTGCCGTCGCTTCCGAGCTGCGCCGTATGGGCGACATCTCCATCATCTTCCTCTCTGCCCTCTCCGACACGGACACGAAGGTGGAAGGGCTGAATCGCTTTGCCGAGGATTATGTCACGAAACCCTTTGACTTCACCGAGCTTTCCGCCCGCATCCGCCGGGTGCTCCTGCGGGTGGCGACGGACCAGAATGCGGACCCGGAGCAGGCCATCGACGACCGACTGGCGATCAATTTTGCCCAGCAGTACGCCATCCTGGACGGGAATCAGATTACCCTGACCCCCACGGAAAATCGATTGGTCCACATCCTCTTCAACAACCGGGGCCGGGTGCTTTCGCCGGGCTTTCTGTTGGCGAAGGCGTGGGACCCGGTACGCCGGGGCACAGTGGAATCCCTGTGGGTACACATGCGCCGCCTGCGCAGCAAAATCGAGCCGGATGCCGACAACCCCCGCTACATTGTGACCGTGCGCGGCCAGGGCTACTGTCTGCCCACCCGCATCAACACCCCGGACGGGGAAGAGAATCAGATGTAATGTAGGGGTGCGAGAGGATAATTCCTCCCATTCCTGCTAAAAAGCGTGAAACGAAAAACGTGAGATCAGTCGATGATCTCACGTTTTTCGTTTGTAACTGTACAGGTGCGACGCACTCGCCACAGCCATTTTACCGGTGCGACTTCTTATGGCGAGTGCGTCGCACCGGGCCTGCTGTATAGTTACTTTCGTTTCACGCTTTTGGCAGAAAATTGATTATCAGCCAGTGGCCAGCAGTGGCTTAGACCCTCGTTGTCTGTTGTATATGCCAGATGTCTCGGCAGGAATCACCGTCAGGTCCAAGCTTGCGCCCAATGCCTCCACATACTTTCGCACCATTCCCAAACTGTGACCTGTGTAGGCAGGGTCTTCCAATCGGGCGACGGCCTGTTGTTTTGTGCCCAGCATCTCAGCCACCTCTTTTTGTGTAAGGCCACGGGCTTGACGTAGAGCAGAAAGCTGCAAGGCAATATCCCAGGCCCGATCAGCTACTTCCAGTCGAGCACGAAATGTTGGGTCCTGAGATTTCCGATCCAAATAGCGATCAAAATTCGTCTGGTTGTTTTCCATCTGAATACTCCCCAATCGGCCCAAATGGATCAGTACTCGTCCCCGTCCCCTTCAATCCCGCCCGCGGGCATTTCGATGTCCACCACCTCGCCCGTGTCGTTGATAACAATGCGGAAGCCCAGCATCCCCAGCCACTGGCGCGCCTCCTGGGGAATCGGCTGGCCCACAGCCTCGTCCATTTTGTCGATGGAGTTTTCCACGGCTACTTTTGTGAAGAGGTCGTCCTTGCCCATCATTTCCAGAACGCCACTCACGGCCACATCCCGGTGTTCGTCCACCTGCCCTTTGAGAAAGGCCAGCACCTGGCGATCCACCCCGGCGGCGTCGATGTGGCGCAGAAAACCGTCGTCGTCCACCACATAACAGGCATCTTTGCCCACATATTTAATCAGGGCTGCTCTGCCCCGCTGGTCTACCACCAGCCCCTCGAACATCGCTGTTGCTGCCAAAACAAACCTCACATTTATCTACCACAAAGTCACAAAGACACGAAGGATGATGAGATAATGGGATGACGGAGTACCGCCATCATCCCATTATCTCATCATCTTTTCATTCACTACACCCGTCCTGTCAGATATTCCAAACTGCGCCGCACACTCGCCACGGCATCCGCGGGCAGGTCGTGCTCCACGACGAAGGCTGTGGCCCCAGCAGCTTTGGCCGCGGGGATGAGCGTGTCCCAGTCCAGCGTGCCGTAGCCCACATCGGCCAGACCCATCTGGTCGGCGTTTTCGCCCGGCTTCGCCAGGTCTTTGGCGTGGACCCGGGGACAGCGCCCCGCGTACTGCTTCAGCAGGGCCAGGGGATCAGCGCCGCCCTTGGCCGCCCAGGCCAGGTCTGGCTCGAAGATGACGCTGCCGCTGAGGTCTCCCTTAAAGAGCCAGTCGATGATGCGCTTGCCATCCACTTCGGTCATCTCCCACCAGTGGTTGTGATAGCCGACGACCATCCCGGCATCGGCACAACGCTGGGCATAGCCGCCCAGTTCCGCGCCCAACGCTCGCCAAGCCGCCGCGTCGTTGTTTTCCCGCAGCTCGCTGGGCGGCGCGGGGACGATCAGATAACTGTTGCCCACGGCCTGGTGAAAGGCGATAGTGTCGGCCAGATTGTCGCGCATCCCCTGAATGCCTACGTGGGCGGAGACGGCTGTTACGCCGTTATCCTGCAAAATGGCGGCCACATCCGCACCGCTCAGACCGGGCGTGCCGACCAGTTCCACCGCTTTGTAGCCCACACCGGCCACTGTGGCAATCAACTCGGCGAAATCCTTCGTGAAATTGCGCAGACTGTACAACTGTACGGCGATGGCGGGTGAATTGTTTCCGTTCATAGGAGAGAACCTTTCGTGTGTGACATTTGGGAAGTGAAATTCTGGGGATGGTAGATAAATGATGGGATGATGGGGTGGTACGAAGCGCAGAATCTCATCACCCCATCATCCCGCTAATCTTTCCGTCAGTCCCGTATAGCGCGCCGCCACCCGGTTGTTGCGCACGGCCAGGCCGATGGCTCTGGGCTGGCCCACCAGCACCACCAGGCGCCGGGCACGGGTGACAGCCGTGTAGAGCAGGTTGCGTTGCAGCATCATATAGTGGGTGGTCAGCACGGGAATCACGACGACGGGAAACTCGCTGCCCTGGGATTTATGCACACTGACCGCGTAGGCGTGGGTCAGTTCGTCCAGTTCCAGAAAGTCGTAGGCCACGGGCTTGCCGTCGATGGAGACCACCACCTGCTGCTCAATCGCATCCAGCCCGGTGATGTGGCCCATATCCCCATTATACACCTCTTTGTCGTAGTTGTTGCGAATCTGCATCACCCGGTCGCCCACCCGGAAGATGCGGCTACCCACCATCCGTTCGGGCCTGTCAGGTCGGGGCGGGTTGACTGCCTTTTGGATGGCGTCGTTGAGCGCGGCCACGCCCACAACGCCCCGGTGCATGGGGCTGAGCACCTGAATGTCCTGGGGTGGGATGGCAAAACGGCGGGGGATACGCTCCTGCACCAGCTCCACGACCAACTGCGCGGCCCGCTCCGGCTCCTCCGTGCGAAAGAGGAAGAAGTCGCTGGCTTTGTCGCTGTCCATCTCCGGCATCTGCCCCCGGTTGATGCGGTGGGCATTTTCGATAATAAAACTCCCGGCTGCCTGGCGAAAAATCGTATCCAGCCGCACCACCGCCGCACTCGCCAGACTTTCCCCCTTCCCTCCTCCGCGCCTCTGCGCCTCCGCGGGAGACTCTTTCTGCGCGTTTTCGATGGCCCGGATAATATCTTCCAGCACATTGCCCGCGCCCACACTGGGCAACTGGTCCACATCGCCGACGAGCAGCAGGTGCATCCCCGTCGGCACGGCTTTGAGCAGACTGTTTGTGAGAATCAGGTCGAGCATCGATGCCTCATCCACAATCAGCAGATCCCCCGCCAACGGAGATTCTTCGTTGCGTTTGAAGCTCATCCCCTCGCTGGGCTGAAATTCCAGCAGCCGGTGGATGGTCTTAGCCTCCTGGCCGGTGGTTTCGGAGAGCCGTTTGGCGGCCCGGCCTGTGGGCGCGGCCAGCAGCGCGCTGCGGCCCGTCTCCTGGCAGAGACGCAGAATCGTGCGCACAGTCGTCGTTTTGCCCGTGCCCGGCCCGCCAGTAAGAATCGTCAGCCGGTGGGTCAACGCGGAGCGCACGGCTTCCCGCTGTTTCTCAGCCAGGACAAAACCTGTCTCCGCCTCCATTTCGGCAAAACTCTGCGCCCAATTCCAGCTTTGGAAATGGTCAAAGCGGCTGATGCCCGGCGCGAGCAGGCGGTGCAGCCGGTTGCTTACCCCCACTTCGCCGAAGTAGAGGGGGGTCAGGTAGACCGCCTGCTCCTCCTGCAAAAAGGCCGCCACCTCATCGGGCGCAGGCGCGGCGTAGGCGGCCTTCTGCTCGGCCAGGGCCAACTGGACTTCGCCCCCGTCGCCGCCGTAGACGCCGGTGACGGCCCAACTCAAATTGGGCGCGTCGGCTCCGGCTGTGGGCGCCACCTTCACCCGGTCGCCCCCGCGCAGGTGGAGGACGCCCGCCGCGGTCTGTTCAAGGCTGACCCCCAACAACTCCGCGGCCTGGGAAATCAGTTCATTGCTGGGCAGAAAGACGTGGCCTTCGTCGGTGGACTGGTTGAGGGTATATTCTACCCCGGCGGCGATGCGCTGGGGCGAGTTCAGGGCCATCCCCAACGCCTGGGCGATTTTGTCGGCGGTGAGGAAGCCGATGCCGTAGATGTCCTGGGCCAGCCGGTAGGGGTCGGCCTGCACAACGGCAATGGAATCGTCGCCGTAGCGCTTGTAGATTTTGGTGGCCAGGCTGGTGCTGACGCCGTTGCCCTGCAGGAAGATCATCACCTCTTTGATGGCCCGCTGCTCTTCCCAGGCGTGGCGGATGAGGGAGACCCGCTTCTTGCCCACCCCCGCCACTTCGATCAGCCGCCCCACTTCCCTGTCGATCACATCCAGGGTCGTTTCGCCGAAGTGGGCGACGATCCGTTTGGCGGTCACCGGACCGACCCCCTTCACCAGCCCGCTGCCCAGATACTTTTCCATCCCGGCCACTGTGGCGGGCAGGACCGAGCGCATCGTCTCGACGCTGAACTGCTTGCCGTACTCGGCGTGCATTGTCCAGCGTCCGCGCACCTCTACCGATTCGCCCACCTGGACGCCCAGCATTGTGCCCACCAGGGCCACTTCGCTCTGCCAGTGGGGCAGATGGGATGGCCGCTGCTCCGGGGCCAGTTTGGCAACGGTGTAGCCGGTCTCTTCGCTGTGAAAGGTAATGCGTTCGACGACGCCGCGCAGGACATCCGGTGGGTTTCCATTCATAGGGGTAGCGTAGCAGATGTGGAGGGCAGGGGCAAGTCTGACTGACCAGAACGATTGCGCGGTGACCAGAGGTATGGGATAATGCGCATCCGGATGGGGGCTGCCCTCAGATTGTTACAACGCTTTGGTTTGCAGGGGGAAGCGAAGGCGCTCCAATCCCGAATGGTAACTGCTCACCCCCACCCAACCTCCCCCACGCTGGGGGAGGAGTCGATTCAGTTCCCTCCCTGGAATGGGGAGGGATAGGGTCTTTCAAGGGTAGGTTTTTTCTGAATGGGCAAGATTTAGGCATAGTGTGAGGTGAAGCGGGTGAGGTTTAGGGTGACGAGAGAGCTTGGGAGG
>JAANMX010000559.1_pt1 | contig 48991 bp, 44 predicted proteins | sample 7279681 | NCBI WGS metagenome assembly JAANMX01 (sample SAMN14094542, study PRJNA606508) | bioreactor metagenome | isolation source: A lab-scale SPAN reactor treating ammonium-rich wastewater day 351 | place: Ireland: Galway | collected 2018-01-01
GCCGATTATCCATGAGCACTACCACCCTCCCCCTTCAAAATCACTCCCCCGCCGTTGTTTGGGCGGATTCGCAACGCGCCAGCGCTTTTGCAGCTTGGCTGCAGCGCATTGCGCCGGCCCAAGATTTGCGGCCCGACACGCTGCGCCCGGCCTCGGCCGATGCCAGTTTTCGGCGCTATCTGCGCATTGATACGGGCGCAGGCACCAGCCGCATCGTCATGGATGCGCCGCCCGATAAAGAAAACTGCCGCCCCTTTGTGCAGGTGCAGCAACTGCTGCAGGCCGCCGGTTTGCGCGTGCCCGAAATTTTCGATTGGGACGAGGCCCAGGGCTTCATGTTGCTCTCGGATGTGGGCACGCAGACCCTGATCGACATTCTGGACGAGCAGCAGCCCCAAGAGGCCCAGGCCTGGTACCGCCACGCCAGCGATTTGCTCTTGCCCTGGCAGCTGTCCTCGCGCCCCGATGTTTTGCCGGCGTACGACGAGGCCCTGCTGCGCCGCGAGCTGCAACTGTTCCCCGATTGGTACATCGCCCAGCATCGCCAGTACACGCTGGATGACAAGCAAAGCGCCACCCTGGCCCAAGCGTTTGAGCGCATCGTGGCCGAAAACCTGGCCGCGCCCAGCGTATTTGTCCACCGCGACTTTATGACGCGCAACCTCATGGTGCCCACCGACCCGCGCACCCAACCGCTGGCCGTGCTTGATTTTCAGGACGCGGTGTACGGCCCCATCACTTACGACATTGCCAGCCTGCTGCGCGATGCCTTTATCAGCTGGGACGAGGATTTTGTTATCGACATCACCGTGCGCTACTGGGAAAAAGCCCGCAAGGCCGGCCTGGTGGGCGCAACCAGCGCCAGCGGCTGGGGCGCAGACTTTGGCGAGTTTTACCGCGCCGTCGAATGGATGGGCCTGCAGCGCCACCTGAAAGTGGCCGGCATTTTTGCCCGGCTGACGCTGCGCGACGGCAAGCCCAAATACCTGGCCGATGCACCGCGCTTTATCCACTACCTGCGCAGCACCTGCAGCCGCTACCGCGAGCTGGGGCCGCTGCTGCGCTTGATTGACCAGATTGAAAATATCCAGCCGCAAGTGGGCTACGCCTACGGCAGGGTTTAAATTGAATAGCTATTTGCGCTTGTAAATAAAGCATTTAACTATATAAACATCATTAAAACGATGAAGTACAAGCGGTAAACGCTCCTTTTTTTTATATGCCCCGCTTTTATTGCCCCTTGCCTTTGGCCGCTGGTGCCCAGTTCGACCTGCCGGCGGGTGCCGCCCGCCATGTGCAAGTGTTGCGCTTGCAGCCCGGCGATGCCATCACCTTGTTCAACGGCGCTGCTGCCCACGGACAATGGCAAGCGCAGATTGTCGAAATGGGCCGCAGCCATGTGCAAGTGCGCCTGGTGGCGCACGAGGCGCTGGAGTGCGAACACCGCCGCCCGGTGCATTTGCTGGCCGGCATCACCGCCAACGAGCGCATGGATTGGTTGGTAGAAAAAGCCACCGAGCTGGGCGCGGCCAGCCTCACCCCCCTGCTGGCCGAGCGCAGCGTGCTCAAACTTAAAGGCGAGCGCGGCGAGAAAAAGCGCGACCATTGGCAGGCCGTGGCCGTGGCTGCCTGCGAGCAGTGCGGGCGCAACCAGGTGCCGGTCATTCACCCAGCGGTCACGCTGGCGCAGTGGCTGGCCGATCACCCGCAAGCATCGGGCGAAAGCCGCGCCGTGCTGTCGCTGGCTCCGGGCAGCCGCCCGTTGCTGCAAGCGGTGCCAGCGGGAGCGGGGCCGGTGGTGCTGCTCTCTGGCCCCGAAGGCGGTTTAAACCCGCAAGAAGAAGCCGCTGCCTTGGCCGCAGGCTTTGCCCCGATTACGCTGGGCCCCCGTGTGCTGCGGGCCGAAACCGCGCCCTTGGCGGCGCTGGCCTTGCTCGATCAGGGGTAAGCGCCGCCCCGGACTGGCGGGGCAGTGCCAGCGGCCCACCCGTCACCTGTTCTGACCTGTTCTGCTTACGGACGCTGCAACTGGCTGCCCACCGGCAGGCTAAAACCGCGCAAAAAATCGCCCGCCGCCAAGCGCTTGCCTCCGGCGCGTTGCAATTGCGTCAGGCACAAAACGCCGCTGCCACAGGCCACGACCACGCCGTGCGCATCGGCGGCCAGCACTTGGCCGGGCGGGGCGTTGTGGGCTTGCGCTTGGGCGTGTGCTTGCCAGATTTTTAAGGTCTCGCCGTGGTACTGCGCCGCGCCACCCGGAAACGGGGTGAAGGCGCGGATTTTGCGCTCCAGCACCTGGGCGCTGTGCGACCAGTCCAGCCAGGCCTCGTCCTTGGCAATCTTGTGGGCGTAGGTGATGCCGTCCAGGGGCTGGGGCGTTTGCGGCAAGGGGGTGGTTTGCGCTTGCGTGAGGGCTTGCACAATCATCTTGGCCCCCAGCGCGGCCAGTTTGTCGTGCAGACTGGCCGTGGTGTCATCGGGGGCGATGGGCAGGCGCTCGACCAGGCACATGGCACCGGTATCCAGGCCCGCATCCATTTGCATGATGGTCACGCCGGTGTGGGCATCGCCCGCTTCAATGGCCCGGTGGATGGGCGCGGCACCGCGCCAGCGCGGCAGCAAGCTGGCGTGGATGTTCAGGCAGCCCAGCCGCGGCAGATCCAGCACCCATTGCGGCAGCAGCAGGCCATAGGCGGCCACCACCAGCACATCGAGCTGGGCGGCCTGCAAGGCGGCTTGGCCCGCTTGGGCCTCGTCTGGGTAGTTGCCATCCAAGCGCAGACTGCGCGGTTGGGCCACGGGGATACCGTGGGCGATGGCGGTTTGCTTCACGGCCGAGGCTTGCAACTGCAGGCCGCGCCCGGCCGGGCGATCGGGTTGGGTGAGCACCAAGGGCACGGTAAAACCGGCCGCCACAATGCGTTCTAGCGCGGTGCTGGCAAATTCCGGCGTACCGGCAAAACCGACCCTCATGCTTTGGCCGCTTCTTTTTGTTGCTTGATCAGCTTGGTTTTGATGCGGTTGCGCTTGAGTGGCGAGAGGTATTCGACAAACACCTTGCCCATCAGGTGGTCCATCTCGTGCTGAATGCAAATGGCCAGCAGTTCTGTAGCGGCAATGTCGCGGCTGACACCGTTTTCGTCCAGCGCCCGCACGGTGACGGCGCTGTGGCGCTCGACCCCGTCGTAAATGCCGGGCACAGACAGGCAGCCTTCTTCATTGATCTGCGTTTCCTCGCTGGCCCAAACGATTTCGGGGTTGATCAGCACCAGCGGCTGGTCGCGCTCTTGCGAAACGTCGATGACGATAAGCCGCTCGTGAAAATCCACTTGCGTGGCCGCCAAGCCAATGCCATGCGCGTCGTACATGGTCTCGAACATGTCGGCAATTTGCGCACGGATGCGCGCATCAACTTGGGCCACGGGGGTTGCGACTTTGTGCAAGCGCGGATCGGGATACGAAAGAATAGGGAGCAGTGCCATAACAGTTTCAAACAAATACTGTCGTTATTTTGGCCACTTTCCCCACAGGATGCAGAAACTGACCCGGATAATCATTGCCCTATCTGGGCCTTGCCCACAGAATCTGCGGTTGCTCTGTTGCAACGGACCCTGTGTATGCACGCGTTTTTGTCGCCGTTGTGAGTTTGCTAAGGAAAGAAAATTCGATGAAAGCCATTGCCTCTACGTGCGCACTGTCCATCGTTGCCGCTGTCTGCGCCGGCAACGCCGGGGCGCAAAGCCACCCGGTCACCGCCCAGCAACAAGCCATTGCCCAGCAAGTGGCGCAACAAGGGGTGCCGCTTTCGGCTTTGGCGGCCAACGCCCCCGACAGCTACACCGTGCGCAAGGGCGATACGCTGTGGCGCATCTCTGGCCTGTTTTTGCGTCAGCCCTGGCGCTGGCCCGAGCTGTGGGGCATGAATATGCAGGCCATTGCCAACCCCCACCGTATTTACCCCGGTCAAACCCTGTACCTGGAGCGCAGTGGTGGCTACGCCCGCCTGCGCACCAGCCGCAGTGGCAATGAAACCGTCAAGCTGTCGCCGCGCGTGCGCTCGGAAAGTCTGGCCGATCTGGCCATTCCCACCATCCAGATGCATTTGATCGAGCCCTTCCTGGCCGAACCCCTGATCGTGCAAGAGCTGACCTTGCAGCAGGCTCCGCGCCTGATTGCCAGCGCGGATGAGCGCCTTTTGATGAGCCCGGGCGATGAGGTTTATGCCCGTGGCCCAACGGGCCAGCCCTTTGTTGCGCTGGAGGACGATCAGCGCCTGTACCGTGTATTTCGCGATGCCAAGCCGCTCAAAGACCCGCTCACCCAGCAAGTGCTGGGCTACGAGGCGCAGTACCTGGGCAAGGTCGAGCTGCAAGCGCCGGAAACGCCCGTCAGCGCTGCTGCCACGCCCGAGGCTGCCAATACCACCAATACCGAAGCTGCCAAGGCCGCCGAGCTCGCCTACACCCCGGCCATCTTGCATGTCGCGCAAGTGAAAGAAGAAATGCGCCCAGGCGACCGCCTGTTGCCGGAGCCGCCGCGCCAGTACCACAGCTTTACCCCGCACGCGCCCGCAGACCCCGTGGAGGCGCGGGTGGTCAGCCTGTACACCAGCAACGCCTTGCGCTATGGCACCGAAAACCAGGTGGTCAGCATCAACAAAGGCGAGGTCGATGGCATGGAGCCGGGCATGGTGCTGTCGCTGATCTCGCAAGGCCGCCAGATGCTCGATAAAACCGAAGGCCGCAAAGACAAAGTGCAACTGCCCGACCAGGCCAATGGCACGGGCATGGTGTTTCGCGTGTTTGACCGCATCTCCTACGTCTTGGTGATGGACGTGCGCCGGGGCGTGTTGGTGGGCGACAAGCTCATCAACCCCCAGTAACACCGGCCCCCGCCGCGCTTGGCCATGGTGGTTGCGCAATGGGATGCACAGGAGCTGGCCGCTTGGCTGCGCCTGTTGCTGACCCCCAGCATTGGCAATGCCAGCGCGCGCCGCCTGCTGGCCCGGTTTGGCGGGCCCGAGCAGATTTTTGCGGCACCGCGTGCAGCCTGGGAGGCGTGCATCACCGCCCGGCAAGCGAGCCACCTGGGCCAGTTGCCCGAGCAGTTTGCCCAACGCTGCTCTGCAGCGTGGGCCTGGCTGCACAATGCCCCAGCCGGGGTGGGGCGCGACATCATCACCCTGGCCGACCCGCGCTACCCGCCCAGCCTGCTGCAAATTGAAGACCCGCCGCTGCTGCTGTACGTGCAGGGCCACCCTGGCGTGTTGGCCCACCGTGGTGGCCCCTTGGTGCAGATGGCGCAGTGCTTGGCCATTGTTGGCTCACGCCACCCGACGGCGCAAGGCAGCAGCAACGCCCATGCCTTTGCCCACAATCTGGTGCAGCAAGGCTGGACCGTGGTTTCGGGTTTGGCCGCCGGGATTGATGCGGCGGCCCATGCCGGTGCCTTGGCAGCGGTGCCCCACGGCACCACCGCCTTGGCCACCATTGCGGTGGTCGGCACGGGCTTGGACCAAATCTACCCCCGTCAGCACCAAGCACTGGCGCAAGGCATCGCCCAACACGGTTTGATTCTGAGCGAATTTCCTTTGGGCACGCCGCCGCTGGCGGCCAACTTTCCCAAACGCAACCGCATCATCGCGGGTCTGTCGTGCGGCACCTTGGTGGTGGAGGCGGCCCTGGCTTCTGGCTCTTTAATTACCGCCCGCTTGGCCAGCGAGCAAGGGCGCGAGGTGTTTGCCATTCCTGGTTCCATTCACGCCCCGCAGGCCAAGGGGTGCCATGCCTTGATTCGGCAAGGGGCCAAACTGGTCGAAACCGCCCAAGATATTCTGGAAGAGCTGACCAGCTTGCCGCGCACCCAGGCCTTGGCCCACACGGCGGCTTTGCCGCTGGCGCCACCGGTGCCAGCGGCACCGTCCTTGGCCGTGGCCCGCTGCACGGCCGAACAAGCCAGCTTGTTGGAGGCGCTGGGCTTTGATCCTGTGGGCCTGGATGCCCTGGCCGCCCGCACGGGTTGGAGCGCTGCGCTGTTGCAAGCACAGCTGCTGGAACTGGAGCTCGAAGGCCTGGTCGCCAGCTTGCCGGGCGGCCTGTTTCAGCGCATGGCGCAGTCGTAACCCTTGTTGTTTTCTCGTTGTTGCATACGGTAAGATTTTTTCATCTTCGCTAAGATACGCCCCCTATGAAACCTCCTCCCTCGCGCCCGTGTGCGCTACGTGTTAATTTTTTTTCACCTTCCTTGGCTGCTGCAGCCACTCCCCCTCTTTTCTTTAGCCCCTTGGCAGGAGGCCACGCATGGATGCGCTGAGCCTGGCCTGGGTGTCTGACCCTTCGATTTGGTTGGGGCTTTTAACCCTGATCGTGCTGGAGATTGTCCTGGGGGTGGACAACCTGGTCTTCATCGCCATCTTGGCGGACAAACTCCCCCCGGAACAACGCGACCGCGCCCGCGTCATTGGCCTGACCTTGGCCCTGCTCATGCGCCTGGGGTTGCTGTCCATCGTCTCGTGGTTGGTCACACTGACCACGCCGCTGTTCTCGATTGGCACGCTCGACTTTTCCGGGCGCTCGCTCATCTTGCTGGTGGGCGGCCTGTTCCTGCTGTTCAAGGCCACCACGGAGCTGCACGAGCGCCTGGAAGGGGTCAGCCACACCCACAATGGGCCCCGCGTTTGGGCCAGTTTTTCGGTTGTGGTCACGCAAATCGTGCTGTTGGACGCGGTGTTCTCGCTCGATTCGGTCATCACCGCCGTGGGCATGGTCGATCACCTGCCGGTGATGGTGGCGGCGGTCATCATTGCCATGGGCGTGATGCTGCTGGCCTCCAAGCCGCTGACCGATTTTGTCAATGCCCACCCCACCGTGGTCGTGCTGTGCCTGAGCTTTTTGCTCATGATCGGCCTGAGCCTGCTGGCCGAAGGCCTGGGCTTTCACATGCCCAAGGGCTACCTGTACGCGGCGATTGGCTTCTCGATCATGATCGAGTTCTTCAACCAATGGGCCCAGCGCAACCTGCGCCGCTACCAGGCGCGCATTCCCTTGCGCGAACGCACCGCCAACTCCATTTTGCGCATGCTGGGGGGCCGCTCCAGCGCCAGCGCCACTGGCGACGGCCCCGTCGGTGCCGAAGAGGCACAGCAGGCCTTTGGCCAGCAAGAGCGCCACATGGTCAGCGGCGTGCTCTCGCTGGCCGAGCGCAGTGTGCAATCGGTCATGACGCCGCGTTCCGACATTGAATGGATCGACCTGGAGCAAGACAGCGCGGCCCTGCGCGAGCAATTGCTGCAGGCCCGCCACGGCCTGTTCCCTGTGGCCAGCGGAGAGCTGGACAAGCTCAGCGGCGTGGCCCGCGCCCGCGATCTGTTGGCCGATGTGCTGGCAACCGGGTCGATTGATTTAAGCCGCAGCCTGCGCCAGCCGCTGGTGGTGCCAACCTCGGTGAACGTGATCAAGCTGGTGGAGCAAATGCGCCATTCGCGGGCGCAAATTGCGCTGGTCAGTGATGAGTTTGGCTCTATTTTGGGCCTGGTCACGCCCATCGACCTGCTCGAAGCCATTGCCGGCGAATTCCCGGAAGAGGGTGAATTGCCCGATATCCAGCCCCAGGCCACCCCCGGTCACTGGGTGGTGGATGGCCAGGTGGATTTACACGCGCTGGAGACGGCGACCGAAATCTACACCCTGGCGCAAAACGACGAGTACAGCACCCTGGCGGGCTTTTTGCTGGACCATCTGGAGCAGTTGCCCGCCGTGGGCCAGGTGGTGGAGGCCGAAGGCCTGCGCTTTGAAGTGCTGGAAATGGACAAGCGCCGCATTGCCATGGTGGATGTGCGGCGAATTACATAGCTGATTGCGCTTAATTCACGCCATATTTTTGATGTTTAACCAAAAATATGGCGTATTAAAAGCGCAAACAGCTATATTATTTCAACCATCCGCGCCGCCGGAAATACACCATGGGGCCGACGGCACTGGCCACCATCAGCAAGATGACGTACACGTAGCCGTATTTCCATTCCAGCTCGGGCATGAAGCGAAAGTTCATGCCGTACACGCTGGCAATCAGCGTGGGCGGCAGCAGCGCCACGCTGGCCACCGAGAAGATTTTGATGATCTTGTTCTGGTTGATGTTCAAAAAACCCACCAGCGCGTCCATCAGGAAGTTGATCTTGTCGAACAAAAACTGCGTGTGGCTGTCCAGCGATTCAATGTCGCGCAGGATTTGGCGTGCGTCCTCGAACTGCTCGGCATCCAGCATCTTGCTGCGCATCATGAAGCTGACGGCGCGGCGCGTGTCCAGCATGTTGCGGCGCACGCGCCCGTTCAAGTTTTCCTGCCAGGCAATGTCGGCCAGCACTTCTTGAGCGTAGGTGTCGGTGATGCTGCCCTCCAGCACCTGGGCGCTGACCTTTTTCAGATCGTCGTAAATGCCTTCCAGCGCATCGGCGGAATATTCCACGTCGGCATCAAACAGCGCCAGCAGCACATCCTTGGCATCGTCAATCAGGCCGGGCACGCGCCGCGCGCGCATGCGCAGCAGGCGAAACACGGGGATGTCTTCATCGCGAATCGAAAACAGCACGCCGCAGCTTTTGAGCTCGGTGTTGCGCTGGTTCAAGATGAACGCCACGCGCACGCTGCGGCTTTCGTCTTCGTCGTCGATCAAAAAGTCGCTGCGAATGTGCTGCTCGCCGTTGTCTTCTTCGTAAAAGCGGGCCGACTCTTCGATGTCCTCGCCGGTGGCATCTTCGGGAATGGACAGACCATAGTGCTGCTTGACCCAGCGTTTTTCTTCGCGTGTGGGCGACTCCATGTCCACCCAAATGGGCTGCAGCTGCTCCAGATCGCTGAGTTGGTCGATTTCAACTTGAACCAGCCGTCCGTTGGACAGGGTAAAGACGTTGAGCATGGCGCTCTCCTCCAAGGCTGTGCGAGAGTGAGGAAAAAAGGGGCAAGGGGGCGAAAGTCAATGCGCTTCCCAGACCCCGTGCAACCATGCGCCAAGAGCCTAGGAAGCTACCAACTGGGGTAGGGATCCATGGTGAGTTCTCTAAACAAGCTCGAACAATTTCCGAGTAAACCCGCAATTATGCCCCGTGACCTGGGGGGTGCAGGGCCTGGGCCAAAAAGTCCATCACCACCCGCTGGCGCTGGGTGAGCAGGCGATTGCTGGGCAGCACGGCATAAATGCCAAACGGCGGCGGGGCAAAGTCTTGCAAGATGGGCTGCAGTGTGCCGCTGGCCAGGGCCTCTTCAACGATAAAGTCTGGCTGTGTGGTCACCCCCATGCCTTGCTCGGCAGCCAATGCCAGGGCATCGCCATTGTTGGCTTGCAGCACATAGGGCGGGGCCACCGTATGCGCTTGGCCATTGACTTGGAACAACAAGGGCCGGTTATGGGCCCGCCCGGTGTAACCCAGGCAGCGGTGGTGCAGCAAATCATCGGGGTGCTCAGGGGTGCCGTGCTGGGCCAAATACCCCGGCGAGGCGACCGTAAACAGCCGCCCTTGGCTGAGTTTGCGCGCCACGATGCCGGGGGCCAATTCGGTGCTGACACGAATGGCCAAGTCCATGGCCTCGTCGATCAAATCGCTGGTGCGGTCGTTGAAGTCCAGCGTCAGTACCATGTGCGGGTAGGCTTGGTGAAACCGCGCCAGCAGCGGGGCAATGCAGCGCACGCCAAAGCTGACCGGCACGCCCATGTGCACTTGGCCGCGCGGGGTTTGGCTGGAGGCCATGACCTCGGACTCGGCATCATCGATGGCCTGCAAAATGCGCCGGCAGCGCTCTAAGTACACCACCCCGGCGCTGGTCAGCGTGAGTTTGCGCGTGGTGCGGGTAATGAGCTTGACCCCCAAATGCTCTTCCAGCGCCGCAATGCGCCGGGTGACCACCGAGCGGGCCACGCCCAATTGGTCAGCGGCGGCGGCAAAGCTGCCCAAATCGGCCACCCGGATAAAGTGTTGCATGGCATCGAAGCGGCTCATTGTTGCTACCCTGGCAATAAAGTTTTGGCGATTGTCCACTATTTCTTTAAAGTTGAATCCTCTATAGTTTCAACTCTTTTTAATTGTTGTCGTTGCGATCTGTGCTTATGTTCCACACCCCTTCCGCCCATTACGATGCCACTGCCAAACTCTTGCATTGGCTGATGGCGCTGATGATTTTCGGCCTGCTGGGCTTGGGCTTTTACATGCAAGACTTGCCGCTGTCACCGCAAAAATTGCAGTTTTATTCCTGGCACAAATGGGCTGGGGTGACGGTGTTTTTCTTGGCGCTCCTGCGCCTGGTCTGGCGGGCCACCCACCAACCGCCGGCCTTGCCTGGCCACATGAGCACGCTGGAGCGTTGGGGTGCCAAGCTGGGCCATTTTGCTTTGTACGCGCTGATGGTGGCCATTCCGCTGTCGGGCTGGCTGATGAGCTCGGCCAAAGGCATCCAGACGGTATGGTTTGGCGTGCTGCCGCTGCCCGACCTGTTGGAGAAAAACAAAGAAATTGGCAATGCCTTGCAAACTTTGCACGCCGTTTTGAATCTGACGCTAATTGCCGTACTGCTGGCCCACGTTGCCGGAGCGCTCAAGCACCATTGGTTTGACAAAGACGATGTGCTCACCCGCATGCTGCCACGGCGCACGTAAAACAGATGTTTGGGCTTTTCTCGCCCAGCCAGCGGATTCTTTTTGAACAGGATTTTTTTTATGCAACCACGCCAACCACTCCGTATTGTCAGCTTGGCCTGGGCGGCCGGCCTGCTTTTTGCCACCGGCGCCCAAGCGGCCGAATACACCCAGCTGCAGCCCCAGGCCAGCAAAATCACTTTTGACTACCAACAAATGGGTGTGGGCATGCAAGGCGTGTTCAAAACCTTTGGCGGCCAGTTGCGCTTTGACCCCGCGCATGCCGACAAAGCCAGCGCCGTGCTGGAAGTGGATTTGGCCAGCGTCGATGTCGATAACGACGAGGCCAATGACGAGCTGGCCACCAAGACCTGGTTCAACACCCCCGCCTTTCCCAAAGCCCGATTTGAATCTACCAGCGTCAAAGCCCTGCCCACGGCCGGCCAGTACGAAGTGGTGGGCACCCTGACCATCAAAGGCCAAAAGCAAACCGTCACCGTGCCCGCCCGTTTCACGGAAAAAGCGGGCCAGGGCGTGTTTGAAGGCAAGCTGACCATTCAACGCGGTGCTTTCTCCATTGGCGAGGGGGCGTGGAAAGCGTTTGACATCGTTGCCAATGATGTGGTGGTGCATTTCCAGCTCACTGCCAAATAACCCCCTGGTTGTTTATCCCTCTCTTTTTTTGCAACCCTTTGAAAAGGAAAACCATGCGTCATCTGACAAAACTGACCGCTGCCCTGTCCCTGGCTGGCGCTTTTGCAACCTCGGCCATTGCGGCCCCCGTGACTTACGCTGTTGATAGCGGCCACTCTTTCCCCAACTTCTCGTACCAGCACATGGGCTTGTCGGTGCAGTTGTCAAAATTTGACAAAACCACCGGCACGGTCACCTTGGACAAAGCGGCCAAAACGGCTTCGGTGGATGTGGTGATTGACACCACCTCGGTGAACACCGGCTCGACTGTGTTCAACGGCCACATCCAGGGCGAAGACTTTTTTGACACTGCCAAATACCCCACCGCCACTTTCAAATCGACCAAAGTGGAGTTTGAAGGCGACCAGCCCACCACCATTGAAGGTGACCTGACCATCAAAGGCATCACCAAGCCCGTGACGCTGAAGGTGACACACTTCGCCACCAAGCTGCACCCCATGATGAAAAAAGAAGCCGTGGGTGCCAATGCCACAACCGTGATCAAGCGCTCTGACTTCAACCTGAGCAAGTACGTCCCCAACGTGGGCGACGAAGTGACCATCACCGTCTCGTTGGAAGCCGTGGCCAAGTAAGCACGGACTTGATTTTCAGGGCGTAACCACACGCCCTGTCTGGCGGGCGCGGCTCTGCAAAGGGGCGCGCCCGTTTGCGTTCAGACCGTTGCGTTCAGAAAGATTGGGGAACCCAGGGCCACCCCGTGGCACAGTCCCAAAAAGTGCATCTGCCGGTTTAATATCGCGCCACTTTTTTTCAAGGATGAATGCAATGGGCCTGTTTACCTGGTCAGAAAAACCTTCCTCGGCACTGCAGGGCGGTGGGGTCATTGGCCCCGATGAGCGCCTGCCCTGGGCGCAAACCGGCCTGATGGGCGTGCAGCACGTCATCGCCATGTTTGGCTCCACCGTGCTGGCCCCGATCCTGATGGGGTTTGACCCCAATCTGGCCGTGCTGATGAGCGGCATTGGCACGCTGATTTTCTTTTTGATCACCGGCGGCAAAGTGCCCAGCTACCTGGGCTCGTCGTTTGCCTTTATTGGCGTGGTGATTGCCGCCACTGGCTACGCAGGCCAGGGGGCCAACGCCAATATCGGCCTGGCGCTGGGCGGCATCATTGCCTGCGGCGCGGTCTATACCCTGGTGGGGCTGCTGGTGCAGGCCATCGGCACCGGTTGGATTGAAAAACTCATGCCGCCGGTGGTGACGGGCGCTGTCGTGGCCATCATTGGCCTGAACTTGGCAGCCATTCCCATTAAAAATATGGCCGCCAACAATTTCGAGGCCTGGATGCAGGCCATGACCTTCACCTGCGTGGCGCTGGTGGCCGTGTTTACGCGCGGCATGCTGCAGCGGCTGTTGATCCTGCTGGGGCTGATTGTTGCCAGCCTGCTCTATGCCGTGTTCACCAACGGCCTGGGCTGGGGCAAACCGGTGGACATGGGCGGTGTCATTGCCGCCCCGTGGCTGGGCTTGCCCAGCCTGCACACGCCGGTGTTCAGCGCCAACGCCATGCTGCTCATCGTGCCGGTGGTAATCATCCTGGTGGCCGAGAACCTGGGCCACATCAAGGCCGTCACCGCCATGACGGGCAAAAACCTCGACCAGTACATGGGCCGCGCCTTCATCGGCGATGGCATCGCCACCATGGTTAGCGGTGCGGGCGGTGGCACCGGCGTGACCACCTATGCTGAAAACATCGGCGTGATGGCGGCCACGCGCATCTATTCCACCGCCGTGTTCTTGGTAGCGGCCCTGCTGGCGCTGCTGCTGGGCTTTTCGCCCAAGTTTGGGGCGCTGATCCAGGCCATTCCGCTGCCGGTGATGGGCGGGGTCTCCATTGTCGTCTTCGGCCTGATCGCCGTCGCTGGGGCCCGCATCTGGGTGGACAACCGGGTGAATTTTTCTGACACCAAAAACCTCGTCGTCGCCGCCATCACGCTGATTCTGGGTACCGGGGAGTTCACGCTGAAATTTGGCGACTTCGCCCTGGGCGGCATCGGCACGGCAACCTTCGGGGCGATCATCCTACATTGGCTGCTGTCACGCGGGCGTGCGCAGTAACAGCTACTTAAGGAATCGGAAGCGCTGGCAAATACGGGTTAGTACCGATAGTATTTCTCCCTATAAAAGCCGCCTTTTAAGGCGGCTTGGCTTTTTTTTGGATTGGAGACTTCTATGGGTATCGCCGAGCGCGTGCGCTTTTCACAATTTCATAACCGCATCATGGACGCTGCTGCGGCAGCCGCCCTCATCCCCCACGGTGCCACGGTTGGCATGAGCGGCTTTACCGGCGCGGGCTACCCCAAGGCGCTGCCGCAGGCGATTGCCGACCGCGCCAATGCCGAACATGCGCAGGGCCGGCCGTACAAGATCAACGTCTGGACGGGCGCGTCCACCGCGCCGGAGTGCGATGGGGCGCTGTCGCAAGCCCACGCCATTGGTCAGCGCCTGCCGTTCAACACCGACCCCCTCGCCCGCCAGCAAATCAATGCCGGCGAGATCGACTTCATTGACATGCACCTGTCGCACGTGGCCCAGCACGCCTGGTTTGGCTTCTTCGGCAAGATGAACGTGGCCGTGGTCGAGGTGCTGGGCGTGACGGCGGACGGCCTGCTCATCCCCTCCACGGCGATTGGCAACAACAAAACCTGGCTGGAGATTGCCGACCAGGTGATCTTGGAGGTGAACACCAAGCTGCCCGGCGCGATGGAGGGCATGCACGACATCTACTACGGCACCGCCATCCCGCCCCGGCGCATGCCCATCTCGATGACGCACGCCGACAACCGCATCGGCGAGCCCTACCTGAAGGTGGACCCGGCCAAAGTGATTGCCGTGGTGGAAACGCACGGCAGCGACCGCAACAACGTGTTCAACGCGCCCGATGCCGATTCCAACCTGATTGCCAGCGCCATCATCGACTTTTTGACGCACGAGATGCAGGCCGGCCGCCTGCCCAAGCAGATGCTGCCCATCCAATCCGGCGTGGGCAACGTGGCCAATGCCGTGCTGGCCGGGCTGCTGCACGGCCCGTTCGAGCAGCTGCTGGGCTTTACCGAGGTGCTGCAGGACGGCATGCTCGATTTGCTGCGCGCTGGCAAGATGAGCCGCGCCTCGGCCACGGCGATTTCGCTCTCCGCCCAGGCGTTTGAGGATTTTGAGAAAAACCTCGACTTCTACCGCAGCCGCATCATCTTGCGCCCGCAAGAAATATCGAACCACCCCGAGCTGGTGCGCCGCCTGGGCGTGATCGCCATGAACTCGATGATCGAGGCCGACATCTACGGCAACATCAACTCCACCCACCTGATGGGCAGCAGCATGATGAACGGCATCGGCGGCAGTGGCGACTTTGCGCGCAACGGCTATTTGTCGTTCTTCGTCACGCCGTCGGTGGCCAAGGGCGGCAAGATCAGCTGCATCGTGCCCATGTGCTCGCACGTCGATCACACCGAGCACGACACGCAAATCATCGTCACCGAACAGGGCCTGGCCGACCTGCGCGGCCTCTCCCCCAAGCAACGCGCCAAGGTGGTGATTGAAAAATGCGCCCACCCCAGCTACCGCCCCATGCTGCAGGACTACTTTGACCGCGCCTGCGCCAAAGGGGCGCTGCACACGCCGCACCTCCTGACCGAGGCACTGTCCTGGCACCAGCGCTTCCTGGATACGGGCGATATGCGCGTGTAAGCCTAGAGCCTGCTTGCTCTTTTTATACCTAGAAAATAATACCGACCCGCTTTTGTTTGTAGGGGGGCTGTGGCACCGCCCTCTCTATACTTAAGGATTGGAATTATTTCTTTGGGAGCGACGCTTTATGTTGCACTGGCTCACTCAACTGCGGTTGGCACAAAAATTTACTTTGCTGGGTTTGGTCACCTTGGCGATGGTGGCCTTTCCTTCGGCGCTGTATTTAAAACAAACCATCACCGACGTGCGCCAGGCCCACCGCCAGGCCGACGGGGTGCCGGTGCTCATGGCGCTGAACATGGTCATACAGCACACCCAGGTGCATCGGGGGCTGTCGGCCGGGGTGCTCAGTGGCAATGAGGGCATGCAGCAGCGGCGCGTAACGGCCAAAGAGGCCGTGAACCAGGCTCTGGGCAATGCTGCAGCGCTGCTGGTGCAAAACGATGCGCCGGTGCAAGAGCAGCAGCGCTTGCAAAAATGGCAGACCACCTGGCAGGCGCTGGAGCAGGCGGTGGCCAGCAACAAGGTTGAGGTGGCCGATAGCTTTGCCCGCCATACCGATTTGATCGCCGAGCTGATGATGATCAACGAAGAACTGCTGGTGGCCTACCGCCTGCAGTCCAACGAAGACCCGGCCAATGTGGCGCTGCTGCAGGCCGCCTTGGTGCAAGCGCCGCAGCTCACCGAAGGGGTGGGGCAAATGCGGGCCATGGGCACGGGGTTTTTGACCCAGGCGTTTTTAAGTGTGGACGATCGGGGGGCGTTTCGGGCCTTGATCAGCCAAACCGCGACTTTTCAAAAGCAAGTTGGGCGCTTTATTCAGCGGGCCATGACCTTGAACCCAGCGTATGAGCAAGAACTGGGTGGATTGGTCAAAACAGCAACAGAATTGCTCAATGAAAGCAACCATTTGGCCCGCACCGAGGTGCTCGAAATCGATTTGCTGCAGTACCCGGCCAGCGATTACTTCAACAAACTGACGCAAACCATCGAGGCCATCAACGCGGTGCGCATCAGCGGGGCCGATCGGCTGGCACAGGTGCTGGATGCCAATGCCGACAAGCAGCGCAATGTGTTGATCACCCTGTCCGTGCTGCAAACGGTCTTGCTCATCGCTGCCGTGTGGCTGGCGCTGCTGTTCGTGCGCTCCATCACCCAACCCCTGCGCCGGGCGGTGGATTTGGCCTTGGCGGTGGCCGATGGCAATTTGCAAGGGGCCGATCAGACCCCCGACCGCAACGAGATTGGCGAACTCATTGCCGCGCAGCAGCAAATGCGTGCCCGCCTGCGCCCCATCGTGCAGCAGGTGCGCCATGGCTCGGATGCGGTGGCGTTGGCCAGTGCCGAAATCGCCCAGGGCAACCAAGACCTGTCGGCCCGCACGGAAAGCCAAGCCAGTGCGCTGGAGCAAACGGCCGCCTCCATGGAAGAACTCAGCGCCACCGTGCGCCACAACGCCGACAGCGCCCAGCAGGCCAGCCAGCTGACGCAAACAGCCCACAGCATTGCCACCCAGGGCGGCCAGATGGTGGGGCAAATGGTGCAAACCATGCAGGGCATTCATGACAGCAGCCGCAAGATGGGCGACATCATTGGCGTGATTGACAGCATTGCCTTCCAAACCAACATCTTGGCGCTGAATGCCGCCGTTGAAGCGGCCCGCGCGGGCGAGCAAGGCCGGGGCTTTGCCGTGGTGGCCAGCGAGGTGCGCAGCCTGGCCGGGCGCAGTGCCGAGGCGGCCAAAGAGATCAAGCGCCTGATTGATGACAGCGTGCAGCGCGTGGGCGCGGGCAATGCCTTGGCCCAGCAAACGGGCGAGACGATGCAAGAAATGGTGGGCGCAATTGGCAAGGTGAACACCATCGTCAGCGCCATCAGCAACGCCAGCCGCGAGCAGGCCGAAGGGGTCATCCAAGTGGGCGAGGCGATTACGCAAATGGACCAAGTCACCCAGCAAAACGCCGCGCTGGTCGAAGAGATGGCGGCGGCTGCCACCAGCTTAAACAGCCAGAGTCAAGAGCTGGTGCAAGCCATCTCCATCTTTCAGGTGGAGGGGGCCAGCGGGCGCACACAAGCCCCACCAGCCTTATTAAAATAAGAGCGTTTTGCGCACGTATTTGCTTTAATTTAGATAAAAATAGCTGCTTAACGCTTTAAATTAAAGCGCAAGCAGCTATTTATTTTTAAGCAACACCTGCATCATCTCCAGCGCATAGCGGCTGGCCACCGACTGCACAAACGAGGGGAAATCCAAGTGGGCGCTGTCGTCTGCCCGGTCAGAAATAGTGCGCACTGCCGCAAAGGGCAGGCCGTAATCGGCACAGGTTTGGGCAATCGCTGCGCCCTCCATCTCTACCGCCAGCACCGGGTAGCCGGCCGCCTGCAACTCGCTGTGAATGCGCTGCGAGGTGTTGGCCGCCACAATAAATTGGTCGCCGCTGGCAATCAGCCCGTGGTGGACTTGTGGCGCATGGCCTGCCAGCAAAGGCAACTGCCACTGCTGGGCGGCGCTGATGCACTGCGCCGCCGCGTGCGCCAGCGCCTGGGTGAGCTGCGCATCGCAATCAAAATGCGGCGCGGCGTAGCCGGGCACCTGCCAGCGGGTAAACAAGGGGCGCACATCCATATCGTGCTGCACAAACTGCGTGGCCACGACCACATCGCCCACCCGCACGTGCGGGGCCAGCCCACCGGCCACACCGGTAAAAACCAAACGCTGAATGGCAAAACGCTCCATCAACACCGCTGTGGTGGTGGCAGCGGCCACTTTTCCGATGCCGCTCAAGGCCAGCACCACTTCTTGCCCATGGAACATGCCCCGGGTAAAGGTGCGCCCCGCATGGCGTTCGGTGGTGGTGTGGGTCAGCAGCAGCTGCAGGCCCTGTTGTTCTTCAGGCAGGGCGCTAACAATGGCAAGAGGCATGGCAAAAGAGGCAGAAAAAAAGGCGCAGGGCAGAATCAAAAAAGTTCTGGTGTCAAGTCCTTCGTGCAAATCACGTAGGGTTTGAAACCGTATATGGGACAGTAGGTTAGCTCTTTTCTCGGCCACTTTGGCGAAGTGTGGCCTCATGGGCTAGGAGCCACATAGGAGCGTTGGGAGAGAAAGCCGCATCGCACTATGTCGTGCTGGATTGCCGAGGGACGGCGGGCTTGTCTTGTCATCATAGCCCAGGCAGCTCTTGGCGGCATCCAGAATGAAGAACGCGCGGCCTTGGGCCGCGCGTTCGATGGATGCTGCTGGGCAGTGTTCGAGGCCATCATGTCGGCTTGGACGACACGCTCCGCGTCGTGGTGCCCTTCCTGAATCCTCGATCCCCTGCCATGAACGCCTCCAGCATGTGCGGGATCAGCGTTGCTGCATCGACCGCCTCGCCGTAGGTCTGCGCGTGCAGCGCGGCATAGCGGTCGAGGTCGGCTTTCAGGCTGGCCGGGCAGGCAAAGGCCAGCTTGACGCTCTCGGTCTTGGGCAGCGGCCCGAGCCGCAGTTTCTTAGCCGCGCTCATTGCGAAGCCCCTCTGTTGAAGAACAGCGGCTGGTACGGCCGCAGCACCAGATCCCGGTTCACGATGACGCGAACCGGCAGGCCGGGCCTGATGGTCAGCGTCGGCCGAATGTCCATGTTGCGCCGGGTAATCTCCTGGCCGACTTGATTGATGCTGTCCTGGGCGCTGTCGCGCCCGGCGATGACGATGCGGTTGCCGTCCTGGCGGTTCTCGGGTGCGGCCAGCTCGGCACCGACGCCCAGCAGCGTCGTCAGCACCGCGCCAGCGACGACGCGATCCCAATGCCAGTCCACGTCGTCCTCCAGGCCGGAGTAGCCGGCCGGGTCGGTGCCGATGAGGTTGTCGAGCGTCAGCGAGGACGTGTCGGGCAGGATGACCCGATTCCACACCACCTGCACGCGGCTCTGCCCGTGGCTGACCCGGCTGTTGTAGCGCCCGAGGATGCGCGATCCCTGCGGGATCAGCAGGAACTTGCCCGTGGCCGAGTCATAGACCGGCTCCGTCACCGTGGCGATCACGTCGCCCGGAAGATCGGACTTGATGCCCGTCACCAGTGCCCCAGCGATCACCGTTCCGGCCATAACCTGATACGGAGACGCCGGCAGCGCCAGATGGCCGGAATTGCGGGTTTCCTTAGAACCGCTTTGCAGGAACGCCTCGTTCTGGTCTTGCCGGCTCTGCGCGGCGGCTGGGGCGGCAAGCTGGGCCGCCACCGAGGCCGGCCCAGCCGCGAGCGGGTCGAAGGCCGCGAGCGTGCTGGCAGCGCCAGGTGCCCCCGGTGCCGCCTGCGCCACCGTGGCGGCAGCTTGCGCCTGGCCACCCGAGCGGAAGAATACCGACGAAGCCGCTGCGGCTTCCGCCTCCTTGCGCAAGGCGTCGTTGGGATCGTGGCCGGGGGCCGCGTAGGCGGCCACGGCGGGCTGCTGCGAGTTCACGATGGCTGGGCGAAGATCGCCCGGCAGTGGCGGCCCCAGCTCGGGCACCTTCTGCGGCAGCTTCGAGTAGTCGGACGGCAGGCCGTCCAGCCCTTCGGATTTCGAGACGCGATCGACGTTGTAAAGCTCGGTCTGCTCGCCCGCGCCGCGCCTCTGCGGTTGCAGCGACCAGATCGTGGCGCCGAGCACGGCGACCGACAGGCCGCCGACAAGGACGGCCAGCGTGCGCCGGTTCAGGCGAGTGACCGGGCGCGGCTGGGCGCGCAGCGCCACCGCCTCGGGCGCGACCTTGCCCGCCTGCGGCGTGGCGAGGTCGGGGGTGTCGTCCTGGCTCATTGTCAGTTCCTCCGTGCCACGCCATCCGTGCGCTCGATCCGCACCACGTCGCCCTTGTCACCGCCCAGGCGCAGCTCGGCCGCGCCAAAAAGGCGATCCACGATGTAGTACGGCGAGCGGAAGCGATAGTTCACCAGTTGCCCGTCACCTTCGGCCCCGATCACGAACAGCGGCGGCAGGTCGCCTTGCGCGATGCCGGCGGGAAACTGGATATAGACCTTCGCGCCATCGTCGAAGGCGCGCAGCGGCTTCCACGGCGGATTGCTGCCGCTGATCGCGTAGCGGAAGCGCAGGTTCTCCAGCGACAGGCCGCTATCGACCGGCGCGGCGGCGCTGGCCGCCTGCGCCTGGCGCTGCAAGGCCAGCATCCGGTCGCGCGGGTACTCCCAGGACACCGACGCCATCCATGTCTTGTCCGTGGAAGTCAATTCCAGCAGGTACGTCCTGCGGCTGGTGGTGATGACCAGATTGGTTTTCAGGCCCGAGCGGATGGGCTTCACCAGCACGTTCACGCGCAAGTCGGCACCGCTGCCGCTGGACGTGTCACCCACGATCCAGCGCACGGTATCGCCGGCGGCCACCGTCACCAGCTCCTCGCCGGGCTGGAGCGACACCACGGTCACGCGGCCCACGGCCGCATAGACCTGATAGAGCGCGCCATCGGTGAAGGGCCACACCTGAATCGCGTTGACGTAGCCCTCGCGCGTCGGCGCGACGCGGGCCTCGGCATTGGCCCGCGAGACGCGCACCTTCTCGTCGGCCGGCTCGGGCGCGGGCTTGGCGTCCTCGGCTTCCGGCACCGGCATCAACTGCGCCGGCATCGGCAGCACTTCGGGCACGGCCACGACTTCCACCGGCGCGGGCGGCTCCGGTAGCGGCTGGGCCTGCACCGGCTCATCGAGCGAGATGGTCGGCGGCGGCTTGCCCTGCGTGGCGCAGCCCGCCAGGGCAACAAGCATCAACGGCAAAGCGTGAAAGCGGAAAGACAGGTTCATGGTTTTGCTCCTTCGGAAGAATCCAGTTCGCGGCTCCACGACAGGCCGTTGACGTAGATGCCCAGCGGGTTCTTGCGCAGGCGTTCTTCGGTGCGCGGCGGTTGAAGCACGATGGACACCACCGCCGTCCACCGCTCCAAGCCCGCCGCGGCACCGTTGACGTAGCGGCGTTCCGTCCAGCGCACGTTGAAAGACGTGTCGCTGGCGCGCACGACGCTGGTGATCTGCACCGTCACCGACTCCTTGCCGATGCGCGCGAACGGGTCGTTGACCCGCGCGTAATCGTTGAGCACGGCTGCGCCTTTGTCGGTCGTGTAGTCGTAGGCGTCCAGCCAGTTTTGGCGGACGACGATGGGGTCGATGGACAGCGAGCGCACCAGCGTCACGAAGCGCGCGATGTGGTGCGCCGTCTGCGCATCGTTGGGCCGATATGGCGTAGCGGCTTCGCCGACGGCGCGCACCTGGCCCGCGTTGTCCACCTCCACGACGTAGGGTGTGACGATGGACTGCGCCGAGCGCCACACCAGGCCGCCGGCCATCAGCAGCGCGAGCGTCAGGCACCCAAACGCCATCAAGCGCCAGTTCTTCGCCTGCACGCGCGGCGAGCCGATACGGTCGTCCCACACCTGGCCGGCGGCTTGGTACGGCGTGGCAGGCTGCGGCGTGTCGGCGTAGCGCACCTGCGGCTTCTTGAATCGCATGGTCAGTTCTCCTTATGAATCGGAATCGCGCAGGCTCGGCCCCTGGCCGGAGCCACCGCCATCGCCACCGCGCAGCGTGTGGGCGGTGGTGGTCGCGGCGTGGGTGAGTTGCTGGCGGCGTTGCAGCCGCTTGGCCCAGGCAGGCTGCTCGGGGGGCTGTGCAGCGGCAGCGCCTGCGGGGGCTTCGCTGGTGGCGGTCTGACCGGCTGACGCGCCGGCGTCGCCGTTCCAGCCGGCGCGGAACGGTGCGGCCATGCGCTGCCCAGCAGCGGAAGCGCGGGATGCGGCAGCGCGTCCGGCAGACTGCGCGCCGGTCTTGGCGACGTTGCCCAAGCCGGCCATCGCACCCTTGGCACCGCCGCCTGCTGCGGCGGAACCCGCTTGGAACGCCGACTTCGCGCTGCCAGCCGCCGACGTGGCGGCACGCGCGCCGCTGCCGGCCAGCTTGGCGGCGGCCGGGGCCATGCGGGCACCAGCGGCCACCGCACCGCCGACGCCAGTAGCCGCCGCACCCACAGCCACCGCCGTTCCGGCTGCGCCGACAGCGGCACCAGCCATCGCGCCCGCGCCGAGCTGGGGCGCACCGGACACGAGGCCCGTGGCGATGCCAGGGCCGAAGATCCCCAGCGCCAGCAAGGTGAGCGAGGCCAGCATGATGACCAGCGCGTGGTCGATGTTCGGCTCGGCGGGATGGACTTGGAACTGCGAGAACAGGCCCGAGCCGATGCCGACGATCACGGCCAGCACCAGCACCTTGATGCCGGCGGCCACGACATTGCCCAGCACCTTCTCGGCGAGAAAGCTGGTCTTGTTCCACAGCGCGAACGGCACCAGCACGAACCCTGCGAGCGTGGTCAGTTTGAACTCGATCAGCGTGATGAAAAGCTGGATCGCCAGCACGAAGAAGCACAGCACCACGACCAGCCACGCGAGGAACATCACCACGATTGGATCGAGATTGGCGAACACTTCGGGGAAGCCCGCCATCTCGCCGATCTGTTCCAGAATCGGCGCTCCGGCGTCGATGCCGGTCTTGGCAAGCCGGCCCGGCTGCAAGAAGTTCTCCATCGTGATGGCCGAGCCGGTGGCGGTGATGCCCAATCCCGCAAACGAGCGGAACACGATGCTGGCCAGCCAGTTGAAGTTGTTGAGGATGTAGGCGAAGGCACCGACGTAGAGCACCTTGCGCAGCAGCTTGGCGATCACGTCCTCGCCCTGGCCGGTGGCGTGGCTCATGGCCCAATACAGGCCGGCGATCGTCATGTCGATGACGATGAGCGTGGCCGTGAGGAACGCCACTTCGCCGCGCAGCAGCCCGAAACCCGAGTCGATGTAGGTGGCGAAGGTGTTGAGGAACTGGTCGATGATGGTCACGTCATTCATGGCGTGCCCTCCGGTTCCTCGAAGCTGGGCGGGATCGGCGGCAGGTCGGCCAGCGTCTGGTATTCATCTGGCCCGGCCTCGCCGGAAAAGAAGCGCCGCCGGAAGGCTTCGGCGGCGGCGCGGCAAGCGTCCTCGCCCGTGGCCTGCCGGTCGGCCGCGCATTGCGCGCGCAATGCCTTGAGCCGCACGGGATCGGCGGCCAAGGCATCGGCAAGGTTGTCGGCCGGCTGCTCGCCGCAAGCGGCCAGCAGCACGGCACCAAGGACGAGGACGCATCGCATGTCGGCCCCCGTCAGTCGCGGTAGAAGTTGACGGACTGCGGCGTGTACGGCGTGCCTTCCCCGAGGAAGCGCCGCCGCACTTCGCGGGCGCGCTCGGTGGCCGCCGCCTGCCGCGCCAGTTCCAGCGAGGCGGCCCGGTCTTGCGTGATCTGGAGCCGCTGCGACTGGATCGACTGCTTGGCCTGCAAGGCGAGCAACTGATTCATGGCCTGCATCGCCTGCAACGCGCCTTGCGCCGACTGGCTCTTGCCGACCAGATCGGCCAGCACGCTTTCGTCTTCGCCCAGGTTCTGCGACACCTGCGCCTGCATCTGCATGGTGGTCTGCAAGCCGTTGAGCGTGTTCTTCCACCGCTCCTGGGCATCGCGGTACATCTGGTCGCCACTGACGGTGGCGGCGTACTGCTCCGGGTACAGGCGGGCGAACTCCCGATCCAGATTCGTCACGTCGTAGGCCAATCCTCGGGCCTGAGCGATCAGCCGCTCGGTCGTTGCCAGGTTGGCGCGCAACTGGCCGACCACGCTGGACGGCAAGCTGGCGAGGTTGCGCGCCTGGTTCATGAGCATTTGCGCTTCGTTCTGGAGCTGGCGAATCTGGTTGTTGATCTGCTCCAACGTGCGGATCGCGGTCATCGTGTTCTGCACGAGGTTCGTAGGGTCGATCACGACCCATTGCGCATGGGCGGTGGCGGTGCAAAGCATGGCCGCGATGGCAGCGGCGACAAGGCGCTTCTTCATGGCAGGTTCTCCAGGGGTTGGTCAGCGAGGGAACCCGGCGCGAGGCCGGGGAACGAGGGCAGCAGGTCAGCCGCCCAATCGAGGCCGCGATGGCGCAGCCAGGCGCCCGCGAAGCCGGGCGTGCCGGCGTCCAGCAGCACGCGGCCAAGAACTTCATCAATGGCGCGCTGGTCTTGCGGCGTGGAAGCGCCCGCAAAGGCCAGCGTCGCCGGCCCCAGGTCGAGGTCGAACAGGCGGTTGCCGAGGCGGGATTGGTAGTAGTAGTCGCGCTTGGGCTGCGCGGTGGCGACGATCTCGATCTGCCGCCTGTTGAGGCCGAAGCCCTCGTAGATCGTGCGAATCTGCGGCTCGGTCGCCTGCGGGTTGGGCAGGAAGATGCGGCTGGCGCAGCTTTCGATGATCGCGGGCGCGATGCTCGAATCCTTGATATCCGCGAGCGACTGCGTGGCGAAGATCACCGACACGTTCTTCTTGCGCAGCGTCTTGAGCCACTGCCGGATGCGCGCGGCGAATACCGGATCGTCGAGGAACAGCCAGGCCTCATCGAGGATCAGCAGCGTGGGCGCACCATCGAAGCGTTCATCGAAGCGCGCAAAGAGGTAATGCAGCACGGCCATGACGGCGGCCTTGCTGTGCATCAGCTCCTCCATCTCGAAGCACTGCACCGCGCCAGAGCCCAGTCGATCCACATCCGCGTCCAGCAGCTTGCCGTGGGCGCCGCCGAGCACATAGGGCGCGAGCGTCTGGCGCAGCGCGTTCGATTGCAGCAACACCGACAGGCCGGTCATGGTGCGCTGTTCCAACGGGGCGCCGGCGAGGCTGCCGAGTGCTGACCAGATGGCCGCCTTCTCGTCGGGGCCGACTGCCACGCCTTCGTGCAGCAGGCGGCCCTCGATCCATTCGGCGGCCCAGGTGCGGTAGCCTTCGCGGTCGATGCGCGCCAAGGGCTGGAAGGCGATTTCTCCATCCGCGCCCAGGTCGTAGTGCTCGCCCCCCAGTCCGAGGATCGTGGCGCGCATCGAGCGGCCCATGTCGAACGCGAAGATGCGCGAGCCACGATAGCGGCGGAACTGCATCGCCAGCGTGGCGAGCAAGACCGATTTGCCCATGCCGGTCGGCCCCGCGACCAGCGTGTGGCCCACGTCGCCGATGTGCGTCACCAGCCGGAACGGCGTCGCGCCATCCGTGCGGGTGACGATCAGCGGTGGGCCGTCGAGATGGTCATTCCTTTCCGGCCCGGCCCATACCGCTGACACCGGCATCATGTGCGCCAGGTTCAGCGTCGAGACAATGGGCTGGCGGACATTCGCATAGGCATGGCCCGGAATGGACGACAGCCAGGCATCGACCGCATTGAGCGTTTCTGGAATCGTCACGAACCCGCGCCCCTGGATGGCACGCTCCACCATGCGCAGCTTCTCGTCCGCCACGGCCGGGTCGGCATCCAGCACCGTTACCGTGGCGGTGAGGTAGCCGAAGGCGACTTGATCGCTGCCCAGCTCCTGTAGGGCGGCATCGGCATCCGCCGCCTTGTTGCTGGCGTCGGTATCGACCAGCGGGCTTTCCTGCTGGAAGATCGTTTCGCGCAGCAGTGCGATGACGTTCTTGCGCTTGGCGAACCACTGGCGACGCAAGCGGGCGAGTTCTTTTTCCGCCTCGGATTTGTCGAGGCACAGAAAGCGCGTACTCCAGCGATACGCAAATCCCAGGCGGTTGAGGTCGTCCAGAATCCCCGGCCAAGTCGAGGTCGGGAAGCCCCGCACCGACACCACGCGCAGGTGCTGGTCGCCCAGCATGGGTGCCAGGCCACCAACCAGCGGCGAGTCGGTCAGCAGTGCGTCGATGTGGAATGGCACCTCCGGCACGCCCACGCGATAGCGCCGTGTCGAAATGGCCGAATGCAGATAGGTCAGCGTCTGGCTGTCATCCAGCCAAGCGATCTCAGGCATCACGCCGTCGAGCAGATCAAACACGCGATCCGTTTCCGCCATGAAGGCGGTCAGGCGCTCGCGCCAGTCCACGCCTTCGGTGGGACGGTTCTCGTACAACATGCCCGCCGCGCGAGCGCGGGATTCCTCGGGCGGCAGGTACGCCAGCGTCAGGTGATAGCCGCTCTCGAAGTGGTTGCCCGAGTCCTCGAAGGCGGCGCGGCGTTCCTCGTCCACCAGCCACGACAGCGGCTCGGGAAACTCGGAGTGCGGGTAGTCTGCAGCGGCGCGGCGCTCGGCCTCGATGAACAGCGCCCAGCCCGAACCCAGCCGGCGCAGCGCGTTGTTCAAGCGCGCCGACGTGGCGATCAGCTCGCCTTGCGTGGCGCTGTCGAGGTCAGGCCCGCGAAACCGGGCCGTGCGCTGGAAACTGCCGTCCTTGTTCAAGACGACGCCCGGCGCGGCCAGCCCGGCCCAAGGTAGCCAGTCCGCCAGCAGCGCCGGGCGCTGGCGGTATTCGGCGAGGTTCAGCATGGCGGCGTCTCCTCACACGTCCAGCAGCGGGCGGTGCTTGATGTGCCGCGCAAACACCTGCATGAACTGCGGATCGACGCGCGCACCCCAAACCGCCAGCGAATGACCGACGATCCAGAGCAGCACGCCCGGAATCCACAGTTGCAGGCCCAGCCCGACAGCGGCAGCCAGCGTGCCGTTGGCAATCGCCACGGTGCGCGGTGCGCCGCCCAGCAAGATCGGCTGGGTCAGAGAGCGGTGCAGCGGCACCTCGAAACCGGGTGCGAAGCCTTGCACTCCGTCGTGGGCCGCGTTCATACAACCGCCCCGCCGGAGAAGCTGAAGAACGACAGGAAGAACGAGGACGCGGCGAAGGCGATGCTCAAACCGAACACGATCTGGATCAGCTTTCGGAAGCCGCCCGACGTGTCGCCGAAGGCCAGCGCGAGGCCCGTGGCGATGATGATGATGACGGCCACGATGCGCGCCACCGGCCCCTGGATGGATTCGAGGATGGATTGCAGCGGCCCTTCCCAGGGCATCGACGAACCGGCAGCCTGCGCGGTGCCGGCCAGCAACAGCAGCAGCGCGGACAGCAGCAGCCCTTGCGCCGCTGGGCGGGCCAGGCTGTGCAGCCGCGACAGCGTGGGCAGCCGCAAAGCCGGATTTGCAGAAAAACGGAAAGCAGGAACGATCATCTGCGTCATGGCAGTTCTCCAGGGTGGTTGAGGGACAGGAAAGAAAGGTCGGACTGCGGCAGCAGCTCCGGGAATGGAGCCTCCAGCGCATCCGCCAGTTGGTAGCCCACGCCGTCGAATCCGACGACGCGGGCGATGCTCTCGATGCGGCGCTTGCGCCCGCGTCCGGCGATGTGGATCACCACGTTGACCGCCTCGGCGATCAGCGCACGCGGCGGATTCACCGCCACTTCGAGAATCAGTTGCTCCAGGCGCAGCAGTGCGCCAAGCGCGGAGCCGGCGTGGATCGTGGCGATGCCGCCCGGATGGCCGGTGCCCCATACCTTGATGAGATCCAGCGCCTCGGCGCCGCGCACCTCGCCGACCACCACGCGATCCGGGCGCAGGCGCATGGACGAGCGCACCAGCTCGGTCATGGACACCACGCCGGCGCGCGTGCGCAGCGGAACGTGGTCGCGGGCCGCGCATTGCAGTTCCACCGTGTCTTCGAGCACCAGCACGCGGTCGCCAGTGGCGGCGATTTCGGCGAGCAAGGCATTGGCGAGCGTGGTCTTGCCGCTGCTGGTGGCGCCTGCGATCAGGACGTTCTGGCGCTCGCGCACGGCGCGCACCAGAAAGCCGGCCTGGGCGGCGGTCATCATTCCGTCCTCGATGTAGCGCGACAGTGGGATCACGCCAAAGGCGCGCTTGCGCAAGGCGAAGGCCGGCCCCGGCGCGGCGGGCGGCAGGATGCCCTCGAAGCGTTCGCCCGTCTCGGGCAGCTCTGCCGTCAACAACGGCTGGCCCCGATGAACTTCCGTGCCAACGTGAGCTGCAACGAGGCGGATGATGCGTTCGCCATCGGCCTCGGACAGTTCCACGCCCATCGGCGCGCGGCCCGTGGACAGACGATCCACCCAGAGCGTGCGATCGGGGTTGAGCATGATTTCCACCACGTCCGGGTCTTCGAGCGCGGCAGCGATCAGCGGCCCCATGGCCGTGCGCAGCATCTGGATGCGGCGATCCAGCGAGGTGGCCGTGAAGGAGGAAGGAACGGCGCTCATAAGGCACGCTCCTGGGCATCCGCGACGGCCGCAGCGCCCTCCGGTCGCGTCGGATCGGTGTGCAGTTCCTCCACCACATCCCGCACCAGGCTGCGCCCGCGCAGCAAATGGCGACCGAGCTGCTCGACGAACTGCTCGAAGCGGGCCTTGCCCTGGGCGCGAGCGGCATCCTGATGGGCCTCGGGCACGGGTGTGCTCACCGTGAGGAAATAGCGGATGAACAGCGCCAATGTTTCGATGGCAATGTTCTGGTCGCGCTCCAGGCGCTCGGCGTGGCGCGACAGGCGGTCCAGCCGCTTGGCAATTGCCGCCTCGCGCTGGTCGGCCGCATCGGGCGACAGCCAGGAGGCCAGGGCCGCCGCGACGATGCTGGACTTGGACACGCCCTTCTTGGCGGCCAGTTCATCGAGCCGCTTGCTGTGCTCCGGCTGGATGAACACATTGAGGCGGTGTTGGGTCATAGGTCGATTCCGTCGTCAGGGTCGAGGGAAGCCAGCCGGGCCGTGCGCTGCAGGGCCGGATCGAGCTGGCGAGGAAGGGGATGCGGCATGTCGTCGTCATCGAGCAGCCCGAGGTCGGCTGCGGGCGCAACCAGGTCGGGGTCGTAGGTGACGGCTTCGGAAAGTTCGGGCTGGCGGCGTGGGCCGCTGTCGTCGGCCGAACCCAGGTTCTCCAGCCCATCGGCGGCGTCGGCCGTCGGTGCGACCGGCATGGCGGGAATCGCCAGCCCGCTCCAGTCGTCGGCGCGTTCCGGTGGCACATCGGCATAGCGCCCCTGCATGGACAGGGTTGCAAGCACCGGCGGCGGAAGCACGCGCCGCTTGAAATTGCTGTCCGCGTAGTAGCGCAGCTTCTTGGCCTTGATGGGCGCCACGCTGGACACCATCACCACGGCCTCGTCGGGCGGAAGCTGCATTACCTCGCCCGGCGTGAGCAGCGGACGTGCCGTCTCCTGGCGCGACACCATCAGATGCCCGAGCCATGGCGCGAGCCGGTGGCCGGCGTAGTTGCGCTGCGCGCGCAGCTCGGTCGCGGTGCCCAGCGTTTCGGAGATGCGCTTGGCGGTGCGCTCGTCGTTGGTGGCGAACGTCACCCGGACATGGCAGTTGTCCAGGATCGAATGGTTCTGGCCGTAGGCTTTGTCAATCTGGTTGAGCGACTGGGCGATGAGGAAGCTGCGGATACCGTAGCCGGCCATGAAGGCCAGGGCCGTCTCGAAGAAGTCGAGCCGTCCGAGCGCGGGGAACTCGTCGAGCATCAATAGCAGCTTGTGGCGGCGCGCGATGCCGTCGCTGCCGTCGAGCGATTCCGTCAGCCGTCGCCCGATCTGGTTGAGGATCAGGCGAATGAGCGGTTTCGTCCGCGAAATGTCCGAAGGCGGCACCACCAGGTACAGCGACACCGGATGCTCGGCCGCGATCAGGTCGGCAATGCGCCAGTCGCAGCGCGAGGTGACTTCGGCCACCGTGGGGTCGCGGTACAGGCCGAGGAATGACATGGCGGTGCTCAACACGCCGGAACGCTCGTTGTCCGATTTGTTCAGGACTTCGCGCGCTGCCGATGCCACCACCAGATGCGGCCCACCACCGATGTGCGGCGTGGTCATCATCCGATGCAGGGTCAGCTCGAAGGGACAGGCCGGGTCGCTGAGGAAGTTGGCGACTCCGCGCAGCGTCTTGTCTTCGCCTGCGTAGAGCACGTGCAGGATGGCCCCAACCAGCAGCGCATGCGAGGTCTTCTCCCAATGGTTGCGCCGCTCCAGTGCTCCTTCGGGATCGACCAGAATGTCTGCGATGTTCTGCACGTCGCGCACTTCGTGCGCGCCGCGCCTCACCTCCAGCAGTGGGTTGTAGGCCGACGACTTCGCATCGGTCGGGTTGAACAGCAGGCAATGCGAGAAGCGCGAGCGCCAGCCGGCGGTGATGCTCCAGTTCTCGCCCTTGATGTCGTGAATGACGGCCGATGCAGGCCAGCTCAACAAGGTGGGAACCACCAGGCCCACGCCTTTGCCCGAGCGGGTGGGCGCGAATGTCAGGACGTGTTCCGGGCCTTCATGGCGCAGGTACTGCTGGCGATGCAGGCCGAGGAACACGCCCGCAGGCTGGTCAAGGCCCGCCTTGTGGATGTCCTCCGCATTGGCCCAGCGGGCCGAGCCGTAGGTCGTGACCAGCTTGGACTGGCGCGAGCGCCAGATCGACATGCCGATGGCAACTACCATCGCGATCAGGCCGCTGCCTGCGGCAATGGCACCGCCCGCGTCGAAGATATGCGGCGCGTAGGCGTCGAAGAAGAACCACCACTCGAACAGGCCCCAGGGGTGGTAGACCGGCGTACCGAAGAAGTCGAACCACGGCGAGCCCAGGCGTAGCTGGTAGCCCAGGGCCGCTGCTGTCCATTGCGTGGCGCTCCATACGCCAGCGATCACGATGCCGAAGACGACGGCAATCTGACCGAACAGCACGTTCGTTCCTTGCATTGGTCAACCTCCCACTACGGCACAGGAACGTGCCGTAGTGCCGAGGATCAAGGCGAGCGTGCAGGCCGGTCAAAGACCGTTATGGCGGGGATTCAGGCCAAAAGAGCCAGACTTCTTGCGGTGGCGAAGACAATAAAAATGCCGCATGCGCGAGCGCGCTGCGGCGTGATGAGGTAACTGCGAGAACTTTGTCGCGGCGCCGCGACGGAAGGTTACCTTATTGGGACTTCTGCTCCGGCCGGTCACCAAAGAAGCGGCGATTCGCGGCCTCGGCGGCACGTCGGCAGAGTTCTTCGCCGGCCTTCGCGCGCTCTTCCTTGCACAGGCGCTGGACTTCCTTGAGACGCTCAGGATGGGCCACGAGGAAGTCCACGGTTTCCGTCGGTTGGGATGGCCCACAGGAGGCTGTCAGTGCAGCGGCCATCAGCAGCGACAGGAATCGGGGCATGGCTTGGGTCCTTTCAGCAGGTGGATCAGGAGTCCTCGGCGGCGCTGGAGCCATCCGCCGAATCAATGGAGTCCACTCGTGCGATGAACCGAGCCAGCATTTCGGAGGGCTCCACGTCACGGTGCAGCAGATACGTGGCCAGCATCTGCGACTTGCCCGCCAAGCGCCGGGCCACAACACCTGGCCCACGGCCGGATGCAATGTGCGCGGCGCCCGCCAAACCAAGTGCCAATCCGGCGGAGACTAAGGTCATCATCACCTCATAGGACGCCACGCGCTGGGCGATCAGTGGCTGTTGCTCGTAGCGCTGCAAAACGCGATCAACTTGGCGTGCATGGCCTTCGCATATCGCCGGATCGCATAGCGCCAGCGGATAGCGCAGCACTTCTTCCAACGGAACGTGCTTGTGGGCCAGCACAGGATGGCGAGCTGGGACCGCCACCATCAGCTCGTCTTCCCACGCAGGCCTGACCACAATGCCGTCGCCCACCTCTTCGGCCATCGAAAAGCCGACGTCATACAGGTCATCGTGCAGACCCTTGATCTGTTGGTCCAACGGCATCTCAAATAACCGAATGTCAATCTCTGGATCTTCCTCTCGGCACCGTGCCAGCAGCGTCGGCATTCGCGAGGGCGTGATGCCATCGGACAAAGCGATGCGCAACTGTCCCTGAAACCCACTGGCGGCGGACTTGACGCCGTCACACGCCTGTTTCAGAGCTTCGAAGATTCGCGGCACCCGCTCCAGGAATGCCATTCCGGCAAAGGTCAGGCGGGTGCTTCGCGTGGTTCGCGTGAACAGTTGCGCCCCGAGCTCTTCCTCTATCTCCTTGATGGTGCGCGACAAAGGGGACTGATCGATGTGCAGCTTTTCCGCTGCGCGGCCAAAGTGAAGTTCTTCGGCCACCGCTATAAAGCAACGCAAATGCCGAAGCTCCATGGTGTATCTCATCCAAGTTAAAAGGCCTTGACGAGTTCCGGCACAGCCGCGAACAGGTCCGCCTCCAGCCCGTAGTCGGCCACGCTGAAGATCGGCGCCTCCGGGTCCTTGTTGATCGCCACGATCACCTTGGAGTCCTTCATGCCCGCCAGGTGCTGGATCGCCCCCGAGATGCCCGCCGCCACGTACAGCTGCGGCGCCACGATCTTGCCGGTCTGGCCCACCTGCAGGTCATTGGGCGCGTAGCCCGCATCCACCGCCGCGCGGCTCGCGCCGATGGCCGCGCCCAGCTTGTCGGCCAGCGGGGTGATGACTTCGTCGAATTTTTCCTTGCTGCCCAGCGCACGGCCGCCGGAGACGATGATCTTGGCCGCCGTCAGTTCGGGCCGGTCGCTCTTGGCGATTTCGCTGCCCACGTAGCTGCTCTTGCCGGTGTCTGCCGCTGCGGTTGCCGTTTCCACTGCTGCGTTGCCTCCGGTCGCCGCTGTGGCGTCGAAGCCGGTGGTGCGCACGGTGATGACTTTGGTGGCGTCGCTGCTTTGCACGGTGGCGATGGCATTGCCGGCGTAGATGGGGCGTTCGAAGGTGTCGGCGCTCACCACCTTGGTGATGTCGCTGATCTGGGCGACGTCGAGCTTGGCGGCCACGCGGGGGGCCACGTTCTTGCCGCCGGCCGTGGCCGGGAACAGGATGTGGCTATAGTTGCCGGCGATGGCCAGCACCTGGGCGGCCACGTTCTCGGCCAGGCCGTGGGCCAAGCCTGCGGCGTCGGCGTGGATGACCTTGGCGACACCGGCGATCTGGGCGGCGGCTTGTGCGGCAGCGCCGGCATTGTGGCCGGCCACCAGCACGTGCACGTCGCCACCGCAAGCGGCTGCAGCCGTCACGGTGTTCAGGGTTGCGCCCTTGATGGATGCGTTGTCGTGTTCAGCAATAACGAGTACCGACATTTAGATCACCTTCGCTTCGTTCTTGAGTTTTTCGACCAGGGCGGCCACGTCAGCCACCTTCACGCCGGCGCCGCGCTTGGCGGGTTCGGTCACCTTCAGGGTCTTCAGGCGCGGGGCGACTTGAACGCCGAGGTCTTCGGGCTTGATGGTGTCCAGCGGCTTTTTCTTGGCCTTCATGATGTTGGGCAAGGTGACGTAGCGCGGTTCGTTCAGACGCAGGTCGGCGGTGATGACCGCGGGCAGCGTGAGGCTAAGGGTTTCCAGGCCGCCGTCCACTTCGCGGGTCACGGCTGCCTTGTCGCTGGCGAGCTCGACCTTGGAGGCGAAGGTGGCTTGCGGCAGACCGGCCAGCGCCGCCAGCATCTGGCCGGTCTGGTTGCAGTCGTCGTCGATGGCCTGCTTGCCCAGGATCACGAGGCCGGGCTGTTCCTTGTCGATCAGGGCCTTAAGCAGCTTAGCCACGGCCAGCGGCTGCAGTTCTTCATTGGTCTCGACTAGGATGCCGCGGTCGGCACCGATGGCCATGGCGGTGCGCAGCGTCTCCTGGCATTGAGACACGCCGCACGAGACGGCGACGATCTCCGTTGCCGCGCCTTTCTCCCTGAGCCGCACAGCCTCTTCGACGGCAATCTCGTCGAAGGGGTTCATGCTCATCTTGACATTGGCGATGTCCACGCCGCTGCCATCGCTCTTGACGCGGACCTTGACGTTGTAGTCAACCACCCGCTTGACGGGAACCAGGATTTTCATGGGAGGGTTTCCTTTCAGGATCATTCAGAGTTGATCGTCCGCCAGGGCCAGCGTGCTGGCGGCGCCGCCCGTGACGATGTCGCGCAGCATCGGCGCCTGCACCAGGACATGCGCCGCGTAATGGCTGGCTGTGGCGCGCTTGGTACCGAGAAAGCCCGCATCGCCCGCGCCCGCCGCGAGTTGCGCGGTAGCGGCTTCGGCCATGCGCGCCGACAGCCAGCCGCCGATCACGGTGCCCGCCAGCCGCAGGAAGGGCACGGCGCCCGCCGCGCACTGCGCGGGTTGACCGTCGTGGGCCAGCAGCCAGTCGACCGCTTCGTCCAGCGCCTGGGCAGCGGCTGCCAACGCGCGGCCGATCTGCGCCAGCACTGCATCGGGCGATTCGACCAACCGGCGCGCATCGCCGTCGATGCGGCCCAGCAGCGCCTTCAGCGTGCGCCCGCCCTCGCGTGCCAGCTTGCGGCCGATCAGGTCGTTGGCCTGGATGCCCGTGGTGCCTTCGTAGATGGTCGTGATGCGCGCGTCGCGCATGTGCTGGGAGGCGCCGGTTTCCTCGACGTAGCCCATGCCGCCATGCACCTGCACGCCGTCGGACGTGATGCCCTGCGCGCTGTCGGTACACCAGCCTTTGACCACCGGTATCAGCAGGCCGACCAGGGCCTGCGCCTGCGCGCGCTCCTGCGCATCGGCGTGGCCCGCGGCGCGGTCCATCTGACCGGCGCAGAAGTAGGCCAGCGCGCGCATGGCCTCGGTGCGGGCCTTCATGTCCATCAGCATGCGCCGCACGTCCGGGTGGCCTGCGATGGCGGTGCTGCCGCTGATCAGCGGCTTGCCCTGCACCCGCTCCAGCGCATAGGCGCGTGCGCGCTGGTAGGCGCGCTCGGAAATGCCCACGCCTTCCAGGCCAACGTTCAGCCGCGCGTGGTTCATCATGGTGAACATGCAGGCCAGCCCCTGGTGCGGCTCGCCGACCAGGTAGCCGATAGCGCCGCCGCTGTCGCCAAAACTCATCGACGCCGTGGGGCTGCCGTGGATGCCCATCTTGTGCTCAATCGACGTGCAGGCCAAGTCGTTGCGTTCGCCCAGGGTGCCATCGTCGTTGACCAGGTACTTCGGGCACAGGAACAGCGAGATGCCTTTCACCCCCGGTGGCGCATCGGGTAGGCGCGCCAGCACCAGGTGCACGATGTTCTCGGCCATGTCGTGCTCGCCCCAGGTGATGAAGATCTTGTTGCCGCTGACGTGGTAGTGGTCGCCCTCGTGTACGGCACGGCTGCGCAGCGCGGCCAGGTCAGAGCCGGCCTGGGGCTCGGTGAGGTTCATGGTGCCCGTCCAGCGGCCCTCGACCATGGGTGCCAGGAAGCGGCGCTGGAGTGCGTCGCTGCCATGGTGCGCAATGGCCTCCACCGCGCCCAGCGTGAGCATCTGGCACAGGCTGAACGCGAGGTTGGACGACTTCCACATCTCCAGCACGGCGGTGGAGACCAGCGTGGGCAGGCCCTGGCCGCCCCATTCGGTGGCAGCGGGCATGCCGTTCCAGCCGTTCTCGCAGAAGCTGGCCCAGGCTTCGCGAAAGCCGTCGGCGGGCGTGACCCGACCATCGTGCCAGCGCGCGCCCTGCACGTCGCCGGGGCGGTTGAGCGGATCCAGTACGCCAGCGGCGTAATTAGCCGCCTCCTGCAGGATGGCCTCGACCAGGTCGGGCGTGGTTTCTTCATGGTCGGGCTGGGCGCAGATCGCGTCCAGGCCGCCGACCTCTTTCATGGCGAACAGCATTTCGCGCAGGGGGGCTATGTAGACAGACACAGCGAATTTCCTTGATGGCTACGATCAGGCGTTTTGCGGCGTCTGTTGCGACGGGCGCAACTCGCGTGCAGCCTCTTGCGGGCCCACCGACGCCGGGCCGCCATGCCTGATGAACGCCAGGGCGATCGAGCCGATGATTCCGAAAGCCCCGATCACCAGGAAGTTCTGCTCCAGCGGCAGCTCAAGCGCAACGATCTGGCCGATTAGCAGCGGCGCCGCGATCGCGCCCAGGCGCCCCACGCCGGAGGCCATGCCGATGCCGGTCGAGCGGATGGACATCGGGTAAAACTGCCCGCAGTAGGCATAGGCCACCAATTGCGCGCCGGTGGTGCAGGCGCCGACCGCGCCGATGATCAGATAACGCAGCTCGGTCGAGGTCTGGAACGTCATCAGGTACAGCAGCACGCCGCCCAGCGCATACATCCCCACCAGCACCCACTTGATGTTGAACTTGTCGGCGAGCCACCCGCCTCCCACGGCACCGATGATGGCGCCAACGTTCAGCGCGATCACGAAGCTGAGGGCAGACCCCAGGCTGTAGCCAGCCATAGCCATCAGCTTGGTCAGCCAGCTGCTGAGCGCATAGACCATGAACAGGCCCGAGAAGAAGGCGATCCAGAACAGCACCGTGCTCGGGCCTCGCCCGTCCTGGAACAGCCGGGAGACCGGCGCACCCGCCACGCGGTCGGCGGTGGGCACGACGAACTGGGCGTCCGCCGGGTGCTTGACTCCCGGCTGGAGATTACGGGCCACTTCGGCCAGTTCGCCGTTGCGGCTGCGCGAGATCAGGTAGGTCATTGATTCCGGCACCAGCTTCAAGATGAACGGAATCAGCAGGACCGGCACACCCGCTGCGATGAAAACGACCTGCCAGCCGTACTCGCCGATCAGCTGCTTGCCGAGCACCGCGGCCAGGATGCCGCCCAGTGCGTAGCCCGAAGTCATCAGCGCCGTCATCAGGCTGCGGATCTTCTTGGGCGAGTACTCGACCATCTGTGCCACGATGACCGGCAGCACACCGCCAATCCCCAGGCCCGCGATGAAGCGCACCACGCTGAAGCTGATGGGATCCTTGGTGAATCCGGCGGCCGCGGTGAACACGCTGAACAGCATGACGCCAATGGAGAGGGCCCAGCGCCGACCAATCCGGTCGGACAGCGTGCCCAGAACCATGGCGCCGAACATCATGCCGAACAGGGCCGAACTGGCCATGAAACCGGCAGTCGATGCGTTCACGCCCATCTGCTGCATGATGGACGGCAGGGCGATGCCCACCACGGCGATGTCATAGCCGTCGATGATGAGAATCAACAGGCACCACAGAAGCACCTTGGCATGAAAGCGGTTGAAGCGAGCGTCGTCGGCGAGCTTCTGCATGTCGATTTGGCACACGTGTTTGTCTCCTTTGAGTTAGGCTCTGGATCGTGGGGCGGCGGTCATCGCCGCTCCGCTACATGTCGTCCAGCGCACACAAGGAATCCTAGGTGCCGGTGCTGCGAGCCGCGATGACGAAGCGCCCCGATCGAATGACAAACGGCCCCTTTCTGAGAGCACTGTTCAAGTGCGCCAAGAGGTCAGGCGTCAAGCTGAATATGGTCGCCGCGTGCGGCTGATATTCCAGCACGAAGGGCGCTTCTGCCTGCTGGGAACACCCCGGCAGTGTTGGGTGCCCAGGGGCTCACGCCCCATCGTCGGCGCACGCCTCAACGCCAGACCCTGTACGCCTTCGCCGCCGTCAGCACGCACGATGGCGTGATTGACTCTCTGGTGCTGCCCTGGGCCAACGCTGAGACGATGCAGGTGTTCCTGGCCGAGATGGCGCGACGCCATGCCGTCGAGTTCATCATGATGGTCATGGATCAGGCGGGTTGGCACATCGCGGGTCACTTGGATGTGCCACAGAATATGCGCCTAGAGTTTCTGCCAGCCTTGAGCTGAACCCGGTCGAGCATCTGTGGAAGGTGCCGTGCCAGGATTGGTTTGCCAACACGGTGTTCAAAGAACTGGAGGCCGTACACGACGCGCTGGTGCAAGGACTCATTGCTCTCGAAACACATCAGCAAAGAACCCAGTCAATGACAGGCTTGATTGGGTTACTTCTATATCCTTGAGGGCAAATTAGTGCATCAGGCGAGCCGATAGCGCATTGCGCCGTCTTCGTCTTCTGCAGACACGATTTCCCCACGCTGGTCGAGATAGTTTAGGTGGGCGAGCGTCTCTCCGGTCGCGAGGTTGAGGTGCATTTGCTCCGCAACAATGGACGAACGGTACAGGGCGCGAACCAGGTCGATGACCCTCAGAGGCTGCGCAAGTTGTTGCCTGACGCGGTCGGTGCCTCTGACGGTGCTCGCACGCAGTTGCTCCAACCGTAGGTGCAGGCCATGGAAAGGTTCGTTGTGGGCAGGCAGAATCAGGGCGCTCCCAGGTACGCGTTGCATCAACCGGTCGATGGAATCGAGCCAACCCTGCAGAGGATTCGCATGCGGCTCGGTGGCGTACACGGAGGTATTGGAACTGATCCTGGGAAGAACCTGATCCCCCGATATCAGCAAATCCAGTTCGCGCGAGTAGAAGCACGCGTGCTCGGGGGAATGTCCTGTGCCGACGATGACTTCCCATTCCTGGTCCCCGATCCGCAACATCTGGCCATCCGTGAGCCGCACAAAGCTGTCAGGCAATGGATGGATCATTTTACCGAAGTCACCGAACCGGGTGCGGTACTCATCCACCTCGGTGTCGCTCCATCCGGCCCTCCGATAGAAGCGAACGCCATCGACTGGCGCTTCCCGCCCCGTATCGGCAAGCATCACCCGACAGCTCAAATACTCGTCTCGTGTCATCCAAAGCGCGCATTCGAAGCGACGTGTCAACCATCCCGCCATGCCCACATGATCCGGGTGCATGTGCGTCGCTATCACACGGGAGATGGGTCGGCCGGCTAGCGGCCCCTGCGGAGCGAGCAAGGCGAGCCACGCGTTCCTGACGTCCACGCTGCGAATGCCCGTGTCCACGACCGCCCAACCAGGACCGTCGCTCAATGCCCAGAGGTTGATGTGATCCAGGGAAAACGGCAGCGGCATGCGCAGCCACAGCACACCAGGCTTGATTTCCGTGGCTTGGCCAGGGAGTGGGAGATCCGAGAACGGATACGAGAGTGCCGGGGCTGCGTCGGTCATGATGCTTGATTTACATTCTGGCAGTGCTGCTCCTAATGGCGCAGAGCCATCACTCCTATGCAGTGCGAGCTCAGTTTTAGCTTAGGAAGCTTAGAAGTCAGCCTCAACGGTGGCAATGACGAATGACCTCGATAGGCTGACGGAAAGCGTCTGCTTCCTGGCGCAGCCTGTCGCTGCGCTGCCGTCGGTGCAACTGCCAGGGCTGCAAACAGTCTCTTGAGCGCACGAGAGCCTCGCTCGATGTGGGCCAAGACCCGGCAGCTATGAAGGCGCCGATCTTCTCGGTGGTCGGCTACAGCCTCGTGGCCGTGCCGGAATTGGTCGAATGCCTCTATGTAGGGTGCTGCGGGCTACGCGAGCGGGCGCGGTAGGCTCCCGGCGCGCTGCCGGTCCAGACCTTGAATGCGCGCTGGAAGGCGGTGCTGTCGGTGAAGCCCAGGTCGGCGGCGATGGCGATGAGCGAGGCTTCGCTGCTGGTTAGGCGCACGATCGCCATGTCGCGCCGCAGTTGGTCCTTCAGTGCCTGGAAGGAAGTGCCCTCGGTGGCCAGGTGCCGCTGCAACGCACTCACCGACATATGCAGGCGCTGCGCGGTGACGGGCAGGTCGGGCCATTCGGGGTTGGCCAGCTGCAGCACCATGCGGACCCGCGCGCTGGCGCTGCGCTCGTTCAGGTGCGGCCCCACCACGTTGCCCGGCGTGGCGCGCAGAAAGGACTGCAGCGCGTCCCGATCGCGCCGCACCGGCAGTTTGAAGGCGTCGGCGTCGAACCAGGCGGCCGTGCGCGGCTGCCCGAAGCACAGCGAACCGGAAAAGATGCGCCCGTAGCTCATCGCATGGAGCGGCTGCGCAAAACTGAAGTCGAATCGCTGCGGCACCAGCCGGCCGCCGTGCAGCCACAGCAGCAAGCGCCAGAACACGCGCAGCAGATGTGCGTGAAGGAATTCGGCATGTGCGCCCGCGCCGCCGCGCATCTCCAGCGCGAAGCCCCCCAGCGCGCCCTCGGTCACGGGCACCAGCGCCACGTCGTCCTGCAGCAGGGCGAAGGATTCGCTCAGGCGACGCAGGGCGTATGACAACGAATGGGCAGTGAACGCGCTGCGCACCATTAGCGCGAAGCTGCCCGGGCGCATGGGCCGCCCATGCAGGTAGCCCAGGCACTCGTCGTTCAGGCTGTCCTTGACGGCGATAAACAGCGCGTTGAACTGCTCCACGGTTACGCGCGAATCCTCCAGATCCAGTAGCGATTCGCTGATGCCTGCGCGCCCCAGCACGCCCTCCAGCCATTCTTGCGTGGCCAGCCCCTTGCCGCGCGCGCCGTCCAGCAGGCCATGCACGGCAAAGATAGGAGCGGTGAAGACGGGTTGCAGCATGGCGTGTTATCGAAGGGGTCAACGCCGGTCGCACGGGCCGAACGAAGTTATTTGTCAGTTGATTGAGGCAATCCGCCATCGCCCTTGCAGGGGCCAATTATTACGATTGTCGCATCCCCCAAAGCACTTCGGCAGTGGCGCTGTGCGGAACGCCCGGCGCGGGGTCATAAGCCAACATACAAGGAGACACGCTCATGCTGCCACAGCTGTATCGCCACGCCTGGATGGACGGCGAGATCGACGCCTTTCGCGAGCAGGTGCGCCGCTACGTTGCCGCCGAATTTACTCCCCAGCTCGACGAATGGCGCCGCCAGGGCTACATCCCGCGCGAGGTCTGGCGTCCGTTCGGCGAGATGAGCTTTCTGCTGCCCGAGATGCCCGAGACCTATGGTGGTGCCGGCGCCAGCCTCGCCTACCAGCTGGTGGTGCAGGACGAACTGGCCAAGGCCGAGATGCCGGTCAATATCGCGGTGCACACCATCGCTTCGCATTACATCCTGGACTTCGGCACCGAAGCGCAAAAGCAGCGCTGGCTGCCCAAGGTGACGAACGGCGAGATGCTGGCCGCAATCGCGATGACCGAGCCGGGCTGCGGCTCGGATCTGAAGGCCATCTCCACGCGGGCCCGGCGCGACGGCGACCACTACGTGATCGACGGCGCCAAGACCTTCATCACCAACGGCTTCACCGGAAACCTGCTGATCGTCGCGGCGCGCACCAGTGGCGCGGGTAGCAAAGGGGTGTCGCTGTTCGTATTGGAGACCGAGAACCTGCCAGGCTTTCGTGTGGGCCGCCTGCTTGAAAAGATCGGCATGCAGGCCTCGGACACGGCGGAGCTTTTCTTCGACAGCGTGCGCGTTCCAGCCGACCAACTGCTGGGGGGCGTTGAAGGCCAAGGCTTTGGGCAACTAATGGGCGCGTTGCCCTACGAACGCATGGTCATTGCAGTGCCGGCGGCGGCCGTCATCGACCGGGCGTTGGAGCTCACCATCGAATACACGAAGCAGCGCAAGATATTCGGCGCGCCTCTGTTCGACATGCAGACAACGCGCCAAAAGCTGGCCGAGATGGCGACCATCGCGCATGTGGTGCGCAGCTTCGTCAACGACTGTACCCAGCGACTGCTGGACGGCACACTCGACAACGAGGCCGCCTACATGGCCAAGTGGTGGTGCACCGAACAGCAGTGCCGCGTGGTGGACGAGTGTCTCCAATTGTTCGGCGGCTACGGCTACATGGCCGAGTACCCGATCGCGCGGATGTATGCCGCTTCGCGAGTGCAGAAGATCTACGGCGGTGCCAACGAGGTCCTGAAAGACCTGGTTTCGAGGAAGCTGTGAACATGCCGCACACGTCGCACACGCTGCAGTTGCCGCTGCACGGCGTCCGTGTGGTGGAGTTTGAGGGCATCGGTCCAGGCCCTCTGGCCGCCAGGATGCTGGTCGACATGGGCGCCGAGGTGATCGCGCTGGCACGGGCCGAGCAGGCTGCTGGGGCGCAGCGGCTGGGCGGGACGGTGGAGAACCCGCTGCACCGCGGTAAGAAGGTGGAGGTCATCGACCTGAAGTCGCCCGGTGGCAAGGCGCGCGCACTGGAGCTGATTGCCCAGGCCGACGCCCTAATCGAAGGCTTTCGCCCAGGGGTGATGGAGCGGCTGGGCTTTGGCCCCGCAGATTGCGCGGCGCGCAATCCCCGACTGGTCTATGGCCGGATGACGGGCTGGGGCCAGGACGGGCCGCTTGCCCAGGCCGCGGGCCACGACCTGAACTACGTCGCGCTGACGGGCCTGCTGTCGCTGTCGGCGCACAGGGGGCAGGCGCCCATCGTGCCGCCCTCGGTACTCGGGGACGGTGCCGGGGCGCTAGGCATGGCTTTTGGCATCGCCTGCGCGCTGGTCGATGCACGGGCTACCGGCCGTGGCCGGGTTGTGGACGCAGCCATCGTGGACATCGTGGCCATGCTGGGCACGCTGGTGCACTGGATTCGCGCCAACGGGCAGATCGACGGCGCACAGCCGAGCCCGTTCCACGATTCGCCGTTCTATGACGTGTACGTCTGCGCCGACGGCGGCTTCATCAGCCTCGGCGCGATCGAGCCGCCGTTCTACGCATTGCTGTTGTCCAAGTTGGGCCTGGCGGACGTGAACCCTGCAGACCAGTACGACACGGCGGCGTGGCCAGCGTTGAAGGAGCGCATCGCGGCCCTCATCCGCACCCAGCCCCAGGCGCACTGGTGCGCGCTGCTTGAAGGCAGCGACGCCTGCTTTGCACCCGTGCTCAGCCTGGCCGAGGCAGTGCGGCATCCGCACAACGCGGCACGGGGCATCTACCAGACCACCTCTTTCGGCGCCATCGAAGCGGCCCCGGCCCCACGGTTCCAGGCACTCAACGCAACCACCACCCAGGAGACAAAGAAATGACTGCTACCACCCACATCGTCCGCGGCTGCCCGTCCACCACGGGCAACGACCGCCAGCTCAACACCACGACGCTGATCCGGCACGCCGCGCGCACCCATGGGGACCAGGAGATCGTCTACCGCACACCCGATGGCGGCTGGGATCGCTACACCTATGCCGACTGCTACGCGCGCGTCTGCCGCAGCGCCAATGCGCTGCGCGCGCTCGGTGTCGAGCCCGGCGACCGGGTCGGCATCCTGGACTGGAACAGCCGACGTCACTTCGAGCTGTACTGGTCTATTCCCGGCCTGGGTGCTGTCATGTTGCAGATGAATCTGCGCCTGGGCCCAGAGGACCTGGGCTACGTGGTCGACCACAGCAAGGTGTCCTACGTTTGCGTGGACGAGTCATTACTACCCATTGCCGAATCCGTCGCAGCGAATTCGCCCCAGATCAAGGGCTGGATTGTCATGACCGACAAGCCGCTGGACCAGATCAAGACCACGCTGGCCCCGCTGCTGCACTACGAAAACCTGCTGGCCGCCGCCGACACCCAGATCGACTGGCCCGAGATCGACGAAACCTCGGCCTACAGCGCCTGCTACACCACCGGCACCACGGGCAGGCCCAAGGGCGTGTACTACTCGCACCGCGGCATCTACATGCATTCCACGGGCATGGCCACCAATCTGGGCATGACGCTGGACGACTGCGTGATGCTCATCACCCCCATGTTCCACGGGCAATGCTGGGGCTTGCCGCAGGCCGCCACGCTGCTGGGCGACAAGATCGTGCTGCCGGGCCGCTATGTCGCCGAGGACACCAAGCCCCTGGTTGACGCCATGATCGCCGAGGGCGTGACGGTCGCCAACGGCGCACCGGCCATCTTCCAGCCCATGCTGCAGTACATCGAGACGATGCCGGTCAAGCCGGACTTCAGCCGCATGCGCATGCTGTCCGGCGCCTCCGAGCCGCCGCTGTCGATGATGATCGGTTTCTACAAACTCACCGGTGCCGAGGTGGTGCATGGCTACGGCGCCACCGAAGCCACGACGCTGGTGACGATGAACCGCCTCAAGTCCACGCTCAAGAAGCGCCTGACCGAGGAAGAGCGCTGGAACCTCAAGCGCAAGCAAGGTCTGGTGCTGACCGGGGTGGACATCCGCATCGTCGATGCCGACGACAAGGACTTGCCGCATGACGGAAAGTCGGCAGGCGAGATCTGCGTGCGCGGCCCCTGGATCACGGCCAGCTACCACGACATGTCCGACTCCGCAGACCGCTTCCTGGAAGGCGGCTGGTGGCGCTCGGGCGATGTCGGCACGGTGGACGAGAACGGCTACCTCAAGGTCACCGACCGCATCAAGGACGTGATCAAGAGCGGCGGCGAATGGATTTCTTCCATCGACATGGAAAACCTGCTCATGGGTCACCCCGCCGTGCGCGACGCCGCGGTTGTCGGCATTCCTCATGCGAAGTGGCAGGAACGGCCGCTCGCCCTGGTTGTGCTAAAGCCCGGCCAGCAGGCGACCCAGGAACAACTGCAGCAACACCTGACCAGTGCCTTCACCAAGTGGCAGTTGCCCGATCAGGTCCTGTTCGTCGAAGCCATCCCCAAGACCAGCGTCGGCAAGCTCGACAAGAAGCGCATACGCGCCGAGCACGTGGGCCGCTACACCGAGTGAGCCAACCTTTTGCTACAGGAGAACAACATGAATGATCATGAACCCGTCATCGTTGGTGCACTGCGCACCCCCGTGGGCAAGCGCGGCGGACGCTTGCATAAATGGCATCCCGTCGACCTGATGGCCGAGACGCTGCGCCAGTTGGTCGAGCAATCCGGCATCAACCCGGCGGATCTGGACGACGTGATCGTCGGCTGCGTGCTGCAGTGGGACCAGCAGCACGGCAACCTAGGGAGGCATGCCGTGTTGGCGGCGGGGCTGCCCGAATCCGTCCCGGCAGTGACGGTCGATCGGCAATGCGGCTCTGGCCAGCAGGCGGTGAGCTTTGCCGTGCATGGTATCCAGGCGGGCGCCTACCAGTTGGCCATCGGCGGGGGGGTGGAGTCGATGTCGCAGGCGCCGCTGCCGCCGTCGTTCAAGCCCGGCGCGCCGCTCGGCTCGCAATACAGTCCGCGCGAGCTGGCGCGCTACCAGGACAACCCGCTGATACCGCAAGGCGTTTCGTCGGAGTTGCTGAACACGCGCTTCGGTCTTACGCGTGAGACCCTGGATGCCTCTGCCGTGCGCAGCCATCGGCGCGCCACCGAGGCGACGCAGGCCGGCCGCATCAAAGATCAGCTGGTGCAGCTGACCGAGGATCCGGCCGACCCGAACAGCCCGATCGTCGCTGCCGACGAAGGCGTGCGCGCCAACCCCGACCCCGAGAAGATGGCCACGCTCAAGCCGGTGTTTGCCGCCAACGGCACCACCACCGCCGGCAACTCGTCGCAGGTCAGCGATGGTGCCGCCGCGCTGCTGATTGCCAGCCGCGCTTATGCCAAGCAGCACGGCCTGAAGCCGCGTGCGCGCTTCGTCAGCACCGCCGTGGCCGCCGCCGATCCGGTGATCCAGTTCACCGCCGTGCTCGATTCCACCCGCAAGGCACTGAAGGAAGCGGGCCTGAGCATCAACGACATCGATCTGTTCGAGGTCAACGAGGCCTTCGGCGGCGTGCCGCTCATGTTCCAGCAGGAATTCGGCGTCCCGGACGACCGCCTCAACGTCAATGGCGGCTCTATGGCCATCGGCCATCCGCTGGGCTCCACCGGCGCGCGGATGCTCACCGACCTGCTGTACGAGCTGGAGCGCCGGGGTGGTCGCTATGGCCTGCAGACCATTTGCGAGGCCTCGGGCACGGCCAACACCACCATCATCGAGCGGCTGGCATGAGCGGGGCCAACATGAGCGAATCCAGCGAAGTGCTCGTCAGCCGCGAAGGCGCCATCGTCACCTTGACCATCAACCGCCCCCGTGCAAAGAACAGCTTGAACCGCGCGGTATTCGATGGCCTGCGCGCGCAGCTTGCGCAACTGCGCGACGACGATGCCGTGCGAGCCGTCATCATCACCGGCGCCGAGGGCGTGTTTTGCGCCGGAGCTGACATCACGGCGTTCGAGGTGCTGCGCGCCGCGCCGCTGCTGGGCGATCGCGCAGCGACGGGCTGGGACTTCTTTTCGGAACTGGGGAGCTTCCCCAAGCCCGTCATTGCGGCGGTGGAAAAGGTCGCGCTGGGCGGCGGCATGGAACTGGCGCTGGCCTGCGACATCGTGATCGCCGGCGAGTCAGCCAAGTTTGGCGTGCCGGAAGTCAAGCTGGGCGCCATTCCCGGTGCCGGCGGCACCCAGCGCCTGATCCATGCCATCGGCAAGTCCAAGGCGATGGCTCTGCTGCTGACCGGTGATTTCATCGACGCCCGCAAGGCCTGCGACGTCGGCATCGTCGCCGAAGTGACTGCTGACGGCCAGGCCCTGCCGACGGCGTTGGCGATGGCCAGCCGGATTGCGGCCAATTCGCCGCTGGCCGTGGCGCTCGCGAAAGATGCGGCCTTGGCCAGCTTTGAAACTCCGCTCGCGCAGGGCCTGGAGCATGAGAAGCGCAATTTCTTCGTCGTTTTGCGTTCGGCCGACAACCTGGAAGGGCAAGCGGCATTCCTGGACAAGCGTGCCCCCAACTTCACTGGCCAATAACGCCTGTCTGTCATCTATCAAGGAAAAACCATGAAACTGAATTCCGACATTTCTGCCGTCATCACCGGGGGGGCTTCCGGTCTGGGAGCTGCCACGGCCCGGCTCTTGGCCAGCCACGGCGTCAAAGTCGCCATCTTCGACATGAATGAAGCCGTCGGCCAGGCGTTGGCAAGCGAGCTTGGCGGCGTTTACTGCAATGTGGACGTGACGTCCGAGGAGCAGGTGGACGCAGCCTTCGCCAAGGCCCGCGCCGCGATCGGGCAGGAACGCGTTCTGGTCAACTGCGCCGGCACGGCCGACGCCGTCAAGACTGTCAGCCGCGACAAGAAAACCGGCGAAATCCGCCCATGCGCGGCAGATCGTTTCAATCGCATCATTCAGATCAACCTGGTGGGCACCTTCCGCTGCATCGCCAAGTCAGCTGCGGGCATGTTGACGCTCGCGCCGCTGGCCGATGGCGACCGCGGCGCCATCGTCAACACTGCTTCGGCCGCCGCGCAGGACGGCCAGGTCGGCCAGGCCAGCTATGCGGCCAGCAAGGCAGCCATCGTGGGCATGACCCTGCCAATCGCGCGCGACATGATGGACGAAGGGATCCGGATCAACACCATCATGCCGGGGATCTTCGGTACACCGTTGCTGCTGGGTCTGCCGGACAACGTCAAACAGGCGCTGGCGGCCAGCGTGCCCTTCCCCAAGCGTTTAGGCGACCCCGATGAATTCGCGCAGGCCGTCGAGTTTCTCGTTACTTGCGGCTACATGAATGCCGAGTCCATTCGTGTGGATGGTGCCATTCGCATGGCGCCGCGCTGACGCTGAAATTTTGATCAATCAGGGAACGTCAGCATGCCTGGAAATCCGGTAATTCTCGAAAAGAATGGTGCCGTCGCGACCATAACACTCAACTCGCCAAAAAAAATGAATGCGTTGAGCACGTCGGTCGTAAACGTGCTCGCTGGTGTCATTGCAGATGTCGAACGCGATGGCTCGATTCGAGCTTTGCTGCTGCGCGGCGAGGGCCGGATGTTCAGTTGCGGAGGCGACATCGAAGAAATGGTGGCCGCAGGCGATGCGTTGTCTACCTTGGTCGATGACGAACTGAGAGTGGCCGAAAGCATGATTCCTCAATTCGCCAGCCTGCCGTTCCCGGTAGTCTGCGCCGTACAAGGCGCGGTAGCCGGAGGCCGGAGGCGGTCTCGGGCTTGCCTTGGCCTCTGACTACCTGATTGCCGCAAGTGGGACGAAGTTTGTGGCGGCCCATACCGGCCTCGGATACGCGGGGGATTTCGGCATCAGCTGGCTACTTCCACGCGCAGTGGGTGGACGACGCGCACGAGACATGATCTTGACCAATCGCGTAGTCAGTTCGGACGAGGCCTTGGCCTGGGGATTGGTCGAGAAAGTGGTTCCTGGCGAGAGCCTGCTGGGCGAAGCGCGGCGTATGGCGGTGCAATTTTCGGTCGGACCAACGCAAGGTTATGCGGGCGCCAAGCGCCTGCAACTCGCTGCCTTCGAGAGTGATCTGGCGACCTCATTGAGGCTGGAGGCGGCCGAAATGAATCGAGCCTCGAAAACCACAGATTCGCTGGAAGCGGTTCACGCGTTCGTCGCAAAGCGAGTCCCGCAGTTTGCCGGACGCTGAACGGCTGTAGACGCATCCGGTCGGTAGGTGCTCAATCGCTGCTGGCGTCAGGTAACGGATAAACCCTGCTGCCGTCGGATTTGCCAGGATAGGGTGCCACCATGTACCTGCCCAGAAATCAGCATGCCGAGTCGTTGTTCGATGACCGGCGTCCATGGCACCAAGCTGAACCCCATACCATCATCGAGCATGGCAAAGCGGCCACTGGCGAGCATGAGGCTGCGCCGGTAGATGCCGGTCACGCGCTGGCCATCGGCCGCCAGACGGTGTTCCAGCCCGGTTTCGGTGGCAATATCCTTGGCAGCCCGAATCACATCCCGATCGCGTAGTGTCGCCAATAGATTGCGCGCGAGGATTACGCGCTGCCCGCGCCGCTCTGCCAGCCCCTGTTCGGCCAGGAATTCGGCGCGCTGCTGCATCGCCTGGTTGACCTCGCTGCCAAAGCCCAGGTTGCCCAGGCCCGAGCCGCCGCCGATCAACTGCTGGTCGAGCCAGGTGGCTCCGATCACGCGGGCCTGCCGCTCGATGGGCAGGTGCGATTTCAGCTCCACCGCCACGCCGCCCAGGCGCTGCGCATCGTAGCGACGGCCCTGCTCGGGCAAGTCGTCCGGCACCTTCCATAGCCCCTCGGCCACCCGTTCCACGATACCGGCACGGCGCAAGGCTTCCAGCCGGCGGACGTGGGACGCGACCACTTCCTGCGGATCGCGGCCGGGCACGGCCTGACCCTGCGCGATGGCAAGGTGGTGGTCGGTGCGGTACAGGCCATCGCTCGCCAACGCGGCGATGTTCTTGTCGGCCGCGCGCACGTCAGCCGATCTCCTTGCCTCCACCACGGCGCCGGTCGGATAGTTCGCCAGCTCGTCGCGGGCGTTGAGCGCAACGTAGTGGGCCTTGCCGTCCACGCCGTCGATGACCAGATAGCCCCGGTCGTGCAGTTCGTCGGCCAGCCCCTTCGCGGCCACGCGGCCGAGGATGGTTCGGCCATCGTCCCCAGGCTCGAACACCGCCAGTTCGCGTGGCTCGCCGCGCATGGCCCGCTGCATGGTGCGGATGATGTCGCCGCGCTCGCCCAGGGCGCGCAGGGTCTTTTCGGCATCGGCATGAATGGCCCAGGTTCCGGGCTGCGTCTCGTCGGCCAGGCCCAGGCGCTGCAAGCGTTGCAGGCGGCCGATCAGCAGCAGGCACTGGCGTTGCAACCTCGACTCGTTGAGCCGTTCGACATGCACCAGGCCATCGTCGCCCAGCTCGCGCTTGAGCGTGCG
>JAANMX010000566.1_pt1 | contig 48667 bp, 28 predicted proteins | sample 7279681 | NCBI WGS metagenome assembly JAANMX01 (sample SAMN14094542, study PRJNA606508) | bioreactor metagenome | isolation source: A lab-scale SPAN reactor treating ammonium-rich wastewater day 351 | place: Ireland: Galway | collected 2018-01-01
CAGTGGTCAGTGGTCAGTGGTCAGTGGTCCGTGGACAGTGGTCAGAGGACAGTGGTCAGTGGTCAGTAGACAGTGGTCAGTGGACGACAACGCGACGGCATCGCTTCAGTCCCTTTCAAAGCTCTGAACATCATATAGCCGTGCGCGAATAGCTTAGCCGCGGAACGTCCGCCTCAACACCACGTCTTGCGGATCAACGCCGCGTAATTTGCTCCGGGGATGATCTGGCCGAGCACGGCGGGATGATCCGCGCCGGTCAGCGAGGGCAGATTGCCCGGCCGGTTGTGCCACGTCTCATGTGCCAGCAGCGCGAACACCACCGCTTCCTTGTTGTCGCTGTCCAGCCCGACATCCTCGTGAGTCAGAACGCGCGACCCCGGCAGCAAGGTTTGCAGCAGGCTCACGAGCGCCGGATTGCGCGCCCCGCCCCCTCCGAGAATCACCTCTTCCGGCCGCGCCGGGCCGAAGCGCGCGTAGGCGTCAGCGATGCTGGCCGCTGTCAGCCCGGTGATCGTCGCGATGATGTCGTCGTCGGTTATGCCATTGGCGCGGCCCGTGCGCACCAAGTCGGCGGCCATCGTCGCGCCGAACAACTCACGTCCGGTCGTCTTGGGCGGCTTCTGAGCGTAATACGGATGCGCGCTCAGATCATGCAGCCAGTCCTCATCCAGATGCCCGCGCTGTGCGCGCTGGCCGTCGCGGTCGTATGACTCGCGGCCGTCTGTGATGAACGCCACCGCCCCGTCGATCAGCGCGTTGCCGGGGCCGGTGTCGAACGCGACCGGCACGCTGTGGCTGTCTCTCAGCGGCGGCAGGAACGTCACGTTGCCGATTCCGCCGATGTTCTGAATCGCGCGCCATGCCGTCGGATGCCGCAGCAGCAGCCAATCGGCGTAGCCGGTCAGCGGCGCGCCCTGCCCGCCAGCGGCCACATCGCGCGTGCGGAAGTTGTTGATCGTCGTGATGCCGGTGCGCTCGGCGATCACCGCGCCTTCGGTGATTTGCAGGGTTGCGCTCACCGCGCCGCCGGGCTGAACCATGTGCCACACCGTCTGCCCGTGTGAGCCGATCAGGTCGACATCCGCGGGAGTCACGCCGGCCGCTTCGATCACGGCCAGCGCGGCCTTCGCGAACAGCTCACCCATATCGAAGTTGAGCTGGCACAGCGTATCGACGCGGCTGTGTTCAGGCAGACAGCCTTCCAGAATTCGCGCCTGAAAGCCGTCTGGATATGGATACGTAATGGCATGAAGCGTGCGCGCCGTGAGTTGTGGCGGCGCGCCGTCGATCTCGCACAGCGCCGCGTCGATCGCGTCTGCCGACGTGCCGGACATCAAACCGATGACTTTCATGGCGAACCTCTAACCGGGAAGTGGAAAGTGATGAGCGCTGAGAAACTGCGGACTATATCACCTATACGGTTCCGCCTGCGAGTCGCTTAACTCACCTTACCCCCGCGCGGATGAATCGAACGATGCGGGGGTGAGGTGAGTGGGCAGACGGCCGTATGGATTAACGCGTTTCGGGTGATGGGTGGACAACCGGGCCGTTTCGCGCGCCCGTCCTAGTCCTCCGGGGTCGGCGCGAGCGCAAGCTCAGGCGTCGCAACGGGCGAGACATCGCTGTTCCCTGCCTGCGCCGGCACGGCATACCACACTGCATAGATCGCGATACCCAGCACCGCTGTGATAATCCACATCGCCAGCGTCAAGCGCATAAAGACCTTGATGTTGCGCACCATCACGAAGCGCGGCAGCACCTTTTCGAACCACATGCGCAGGGCAAGATACGTCGCCAACACCTGCGCGGTGAACCCGATCACGCCGTGGATAATCGGCAGCGCGACGCGGGGATCGGCATTGAACTCCGCCGACAAATACGGGATGACGCCTTCACGATAGCTGGCCAGCATGAGAAAGCCGATCAGGATCCAGTTGATGATGACGACCGTGGTCATCACCAGCTTATGGTGCGGCGAGAACTTCTTGCGCCGCGCAAAATAAAAGCCGAGCAGCATGCCCGGCAGCAAAAACAGCAAATACGCGAGCAGTGTTAAATCACTCGCCAGCGTTGCGTCCGTACTCAAGAACCCCGCGGCGTCTCTCATGTCCCCTCCCTACGTTTCCAAACGAGGAAATTGCCTAGTTCGACGTCCCGTTCGTAATTATACGCGAGCCAGTCAGAAAGCGCGGGGTACTGCGTCGCGAGGATCACGTTCGAGTCGTCGTCGCTGCCGGTGACCCACGGCATATAATCGGCGCGCAGGACGATCACATACGGCGGAAGCGCCGCCCACAACGTATCGACGTTTTCCTGTTTCCATGCTTGCGGGTAACGATCACCGACCAGCGGGAACTGTGCCTGAAAGCGAGTCGCGGGGCGCAGGTGGGCCAGAAACGCGACCTCAGGCCGGAAGCCGAAGATGTACACCGTATCGCCCGGCGTGGTGCGTTCTTCGAGCCAGCGCGCCATGCGCAGCGAGTCCCACGCGTTCAGGTCGCCGGCCTGAAACTGTCTCCAGTAGCCGCGTACGCCCTGATCGCCGGTGAGATACGGCCACGCGCGCGCCCATGTATCTTTAGCGAGGATGCCGGCGAACAGCACGACCCCTGCGCCGCCGACCGCATACGCCAACCTCCGGTCAACGCGCTGCGCCGCCGACAGCCAGCGGTCAAGCGCCAGCGCGGCGAGGATCGTCAGCGGCGGCAGGATTGGCAGCCAGTGCGTGTCGAACCCTTTGGCCTGAATCACGACGAACAGGATGCCCGAAATCAGCCACAGGTTGATGAGCGCCGTCATGCGCGTAGGGGAGCGCCGGCGCAGCAGCAGCGTCAGCGGGAGTGACAAGGCCAGCACGAGCAGCGGCCCCCAGTGCCACCAGCGGAACGCGACGTAATTCCCCATTTGATCCCAGAACGCCGACAGGCTCGAATACGCCTGAGCGTTGTACTGTGACGTGCCGCTGGCGACGATCAGCATTTCGTCGAGAATGCCGGTCGCCACGAAATACAGCAGGATCGACACGCCGACGGCCAAGCCGCCGATGAGGAACGCCGCCACCTCCCGCATGATGCGCGCCGGCGAGACGCGCACCGTGACTCGCGCCGCGAGATGCGCGACTGCTAGCGCCGCGGCGAACAGCGCGTAATAGTGCTTGAAGCTCATCACGACCGCGCACAGCGCGCCGCTGAGCAGTGCGAATCCGAGCGCGCGGCGGGTGGCCGGCGGGGACTTCGATGCACGGTGCGCGGCCCACGCCGCCCACATCATCGGCAGCAGCACCAGCGAGTCGCTCTGGCTCAGGCTGGCGAACGTTTCGGTGAAGTAAAAGACGGGGAACAGCAGCATCGCCCAGCGCGCGGCGCGCCGGCCGGCTATCGCATCGGCAAGGCCGAACAACGCCGGCAGCGCCAGCGGTATAGCGATCAGGTCGAGCAGGCGGACGGTCAGCGGCGACGCGCCGAACACGGAGAATCCGGCCGCGTAGAGGTAATAGATCGCCGGCGGCTTGATATCCCACATATCAATGTAGGGCAAGCCACCGGCGCGGATGCTCTGCGCGATGTTGGCGTACATGCCTTGATCGCGGCCCATCGGGTAGGTTAAGACCGGCAGCGCCAGCACGATGCCCAGCACAGCGGCCGCCAGCGCCCACCGGTCGAGTCGGCGGATCACGAGAAGAAACCCGCCAGATAGGCGATCACGAACGCCAGCAGCAGCGACGCGATCAGCAGCAGCCACGCGTTGAACCGGCCCTGCTCCTGCGCCGGGCTGATCGGCTTCTCCTCGACCGTCACGCTGCCAAGCAGATCGACGTAGAAGTCGATATTGCGCCGGCCGCGGGTGAGGCGCGCCATGTAGTCATGGCCGGTGACCAGCCGCCATCCGGTCTCTTCATCGTCCCAGTGTTCGCCCAGCCGGTCGCGAATCGCCTGATACAGTAGGCTTCGCGCCTGCTCGGCGTTGATCGGCTCGACCGGTTCGGGGGCCGAATCGCTCATCGGCTACGCCTCGATGATCGTCACCGACTCGATCTTGTCGCCCTGGCGGATGGCGTTGACGACCGTCATGCCGTCGCCCATGACCTGCCCGAACACGCCGTGCTTGCCGTCAAGGTGCGGCTGTGGCGAGTGGGTGATGAAGAACTGCGAGCCGTTGGTGTTCGGCCCCGCATTCGCCATGCTCAACACGCCGGCGCCGTGACGGATCTGGAGCGAGCCGGCCTCGTCGTTGAAACGATAGCCGGGGCCGCCGCGTCCGGTACCGGTCGGGTCGCCGCCCTGAATCATGAAGTTGGCGATCACACGGTGGAAGGTCACGCCGTTGTAGAACCCATCGCGTGCTAAGAACACGAAGTTGTTGACGGTGATCGGGGCGCGGTCGGCGAACAGTTGGATCTGAAACGTGCCCTTGTTGGTCACGAACTCGGCGGTGTAGCGCTTCTTGGGGTCAATCGCCATGGCCGGCGGCGTGCTGTACTGCTTCATGCGCGAGTCTCCTGAGACGATCTGGATCACATGCCGTGCGGAAAGTGCGCGCACGTCAGGGCAAGTGTACCAAACTCGCGCACGGCACGACATGATTGCGGTCTTGTAACCTTAATGGCAGATCGGCAATTCACGGTTACAATGGGTTTGCTACAACCACTAGAGGGTGTGTCTGTAGTACCATGTTGTGCTTTGAGGATAGAGGGGCGCCTCGGAATGACCCGAGTTCTGTATATTGAGGACGAGCCGAACAACCGACTGCTGGTCAAGCGGTTGTTCTCGATGCTGGCGCCCGAGATCACATATCTCGAAAGCGATAACGCGCAAACGGGAATCGAGTTGGCGATTGCTGAGCCTCCTCATCTGATCCTCATGGACATCAGCATGCCGGACATGGACGGCCTTACAGCGACTGCTCAAATCCGCAAGCTGGACGCTATTCGCCACGTCCCCATCGTTGCGCTGACCGCCAACGCCATGGAGGGCGACCGCGAACGGTTTATTGCTGCCGGATGCGACGGATACATCAGCAAACCGATCGACATTGACACGTTCGTCGACACTGTGCGCGGTTTTCTCAAGCGTGCGGAACCCGTGCAGACAGTTAACGCATCGCAGAACGGGGGCCCCGATTGATGGTCGAAGAGCGCAAGGTGGTGGATCCCACTGAGGCGCACGTCCTCGTCGTCGAGGATACGGTGCCGAATTTCATGTTGATTGCGCGCATGCTCAATCACATGGGGATTCGCCGCTGTGAATGGAAAACCTCAGGCTGGCAGGTCGTACAGTACGCGGAGATGCTTCCTCGCGTCGATCTGATTTTGTTGGATATTCGGCTGCCGTATAATGACGGTTATGCCGTGCTCGATAAGGTGCGTCAAAACCCGAAGCTCAAGAACACGGTGGTGTGTGCCGTGACGGCCGAAGCCAGCGAAGAACAGATGCGTCGGGCGCAAAAGGCCGGCTTCAACGGGTTTCTCGGCAAACCACTGGATCCCGACCGCTTCCCCACCCAAATCCGGCGTCTTCTGAACGGTGAACCCGTGTGGGAATGGCAGTAGCTGGACGCGGGTGTCGGTTTCAGCGTGGAATGCGGGGTAAGGGGGGCTTGCCTCGCAGGTAGGGTAGAGTATGGGCGCAGACGTGCTCACGATTATCGATCAATGGTCGAGGAGTCTCGCCCCTCCCCGTGATCTATTAGCGCGCCTGCTTGACATTGCACGTAGTTCCGACCGCGAACTCTACGACCTCCGGCTGTATCAACTTCAAGACAACAATCTCGTTCCGACTGCGGCGGCAGTGCCCGCCGCGTCTGACTCTGAACGGCGTGACGTCATCCGGCTCAGCACGCATCCCGCGCTGACGCCCGTGCTGAGCCAAAATGCGCCGGCGTTTGCTGCGCCGGATCGCTGGTACTTCCCGGCGGTGGCTGACCTCGCCCGCGCGTCGGAATACGTGTTGGAAGTGACGCGCCGCGGCGCCCTCGGCGAAGAGGCCCGCGCGCGGCTGATCGATCTGGCGCGATACGTCGGTTTGGCGCTCGACCTGCGCGATTCGCGCGCGGTGAATACATTCGCCGCGGCGATGGAACGCTACGGCGACGACGCCCAGCGGATGATCGAACAGAACCTGCTTACCGTTCTCACGACGCTCACCACTGCCACGAGCCTCGGCCAGATGGCCGACATCGTCGCCCAGCGCCTGCTGACCAAGCGCGAGGTGCTGGCCGTCAACGTGCTTCAGTACGACGAGGCGGGATACCTGCAGGGATGGAGTTCCCTGCCGGCCAACCATGCCGATGTCCGGCGCAGCATCACGCTCGATATCGCATGGCCGAGGCTGGGGGGAACCCTGCGTGATCGTGTGTGCGCTGGCGATGCGTTCGTGGTGCATGCGCTGGGGCCGGACGCGAAACTCACGCTCGGCACGGCCCTGTACGAATGGCTGCACGCCAACGACTTCGTCAGCGCCGCTTTCTACCCCATTTCGCGTATCGGCCGCACAAGCGCGGTGCTTGTCGTCCTATCCACGGTATCGCGCGTGTTGAGTGATGTCGCGATTCACAGCTTCCAGCGCCTCGCCGACCGCATCGCCCTGTTGACCGATACGGCGCGCGGGTTGAGCGAGGTGTCGGTGCGTGAACATTGGGCGTCGCGCATGGTGCAAGCCAGCCAACAGATGCTCGACGCCAGCGAGTATCCGGATGTCGCGGCGGCTGTTCTGGACGCCTTGCCATCGGTGATCACGACCGCGATGGTGGCGCTCTTTAACGAACCGATCCGCGGCGGCATGACCCCACGGCTGTTGACCGTCGAGGCCGTGGCGTCGCGCTTTAGCGTGCGCGGCATGCAGCTCGTTGTCGATGAGCTGTACGACAGCGCGCGCAACCGCGAGTCTTACGAGATGCTGGCACGGCTGGGAGACGCGAAACCGTTCCTCGATGTGCTGGAGAACAGCGAGCTGGCGCGTTTTGCGCCGCGTTTGGCCCACAGCCTGATGACGATGGGCTGCAAAGCCGCCGCGGTTGTCGGGCTGGTCGCCGATAACGAAGTCCATGGCATGCTGGTCATCGGCGCGACGACCGCCGACCTGCTTCAGCCGCTGCAAGCCGTCCTGCCGGGGATCGGCTCGTCGGTGACGGCGGCGATTGCGCGGCTGCACGATGGCGATCAGCGCGGCAAGCCCAACGATCTGTCGCGGATCGTGGAGTTCAGCCGTGCGCTGTTGGCCGCCCATGACGAAATCGATGTGATGAAGGCTGTTCGGCGCTGCCTTGCGGCTGACTACGACATCGTCGCATGGACGAGCGTGCAGATCAACCCGTTTCAGACGCAGCGGGTTGGGCGGTGCGTCGTCAACCGGCTGCTGTTCGGTCAGCGCAGCGACGTGCCGGATATCCCGCTGCACGAGACGTTCGACGATGAACGCAGCAAATGGTTCTTCCAGACGTGGCTGGCGTCGCGCGCGTTCGGAAAGCCCGTGTTCTATCACTCCGATTACGACTGGCAGGACGACCCGGTGATGCCGGTGCTGATCCGCCAGACGAAATTGACGTTTGACAGCGCGGTGGCCCTGCCGGTCATCGTCAACAATCAGCTCGTCGCGCAAATCTATGTAGCGCTGCATACGGCCGTCGACATGACGCCCGGATTTGCCCAGTTATGCCAACTTGTATGCGATCAGGTCAGTTTGAAGGTCAGGACTATGAATGAATCCAACGGCACGCCGCAAAAGCAGGAATTCCCGGTGCTGCAGGTCGTCAACGACCTTGCCCTGCGCCTGCTCACCGTGCGCGACGAGCCTAGCCTGCTGCAAGAGGGCGCGCGGACGTTCGCCACGGCGCTCGGCATGGATCACGCGGGGATCACGCTGGTGCGCGAGGACAACTCCGCCGAGGTGGTGGCCGAGTACCCCGACGAGAAGCTGATCGGCCTCATCATCCCGCCGGATAACCCATATCTCGTCCAGACGATCGAGACGCGCCAGCCTGTGATCGTCGAAGACGTCGCCCATGATGCGAAGCTGACGCCTGAGAACCGCGCCGCGTTGGTAGGGTCGGGCATCAAGCAGATGTTGTTCTTGCCGATGCTGGATGAGTCCGAGCGCTGTTTCGGGTCGATCGGCCTCGACATCAAACGCGACAACTTCGAGTTCGACCTGACCATCGTCGAGGTGGCGCGTACCTTGACCAACCAGCTCGCTATGTTGTTTCTCAGCCTGCGGCAGTTCCGCGAGGCACAGCGTCAAGCGGCACAGCTTGAATCGCTGACCCGGCTTTCGTCGGATCTCGTGATGTCGCGGCACGACGACGAGGTGTTCGAGGCAGTGGCGGATCGCCTTCACGATATTCTGCCTGCCGATGACCTATGGGTTCTCGTCAACATCGATTGGCTGCAAGGCCGTTCGCCGTGGCCGGAACTCGAACAATCCGAACCGGGGGCCGTGCGCGTGGTGATGAAGTTCGAGAACGGCCGCCCATACCGCCCGGAAGAGCCGATCAATTATCGGCTGGATGGCACGCCGGCCGAACGCGCGCAAAAGGGCGACATCGTCTCCGTCAGCGATATGCGGACGAGATCCGACCTGCGCCCGCTGGTGGCGAGCCGGTCGGTGCGTTCGGTGCTGGCGGCGCCCCTGATCGTGGCCGAACGGGTCGTCGGGGTTGTGGAGATTGACAGCGTTCAACCTGAAGCCTACACCCGCAACGATACCAATGTGTTCGTGCAGATGGTGTCGCAGATCAGCGGGGCGCTTGATCGCGCACGGAACCTGCAAGCCGCGCAGCGGTCGGCCAAGACAGAACAGGTCACGGCGCACTTCGCCGAACGCTTACAGGGGACGTCAACCGTGCGTGATACCCTTGTGACAGGCACGAAGAATTATCAAGACTCATTGGGTGCAAAAAGTGTTACGCTTCAACTGGGCTCGCCCAATGAGCAGTCGCAGTCGAAATCGCGCCGCGACAATGTGAATGGAGCCCGGGATGTAAACGAGGAGTAGCCAATGGGTGCTGCGATCGGCCAGAGCGCCGCCCGCCAGAGTGACCTGACGGGGAGCATCGGCTCAATCCAACGGCGTTTCGCGCTGACGTTGAGCTGGGTGCTGCTCGTGCTGCCGTTGGTTGGCGCGGCAGCGCAAGCCGCCGCGGGCGCTGATATTTTCACGCCGCGTCAGTTGAGCCTCAACCTCGGAACCGCGTTCGCCGGTCTCATCGCGCTGATGCTCGTGCGCCGTGGGCGCATCAACGCCGCCGGCATCGTCGCATCGGTGATCTTCTTCGCGGCCGCTTTTTTCATCTCGCAGAACGAAATCCGCCTGCTGCTGACGGTGCTCGGCGTCATCGTCGCCGCTACGCTGACCACGTCGCAGTTTTTCGTGGCTGCGGCGGTGATCGCGACCGTGCCGTTCTTCCGCACGCTGCTGGAAGTCATTCAGCAGACCGGCTTCTCAACCGCGGATCGCGGCGTCGAGGCGGTGGCCGGCATCGGCATCACAGTCGTCGTCGCGGTCGTGTTCCGCTACCTGTTCGATATCACCCAACGCACGACGGTCACAGCCGAACGGTCGTTCCGGCGGTTGGCCTCGGTGGCGGATATTGGCCGGCAGACCAGCCGCCTGACCGCGCTGGAGACGCTGCTCCACAACTCCGTGAACACGATTCAGGAGCAGTTCGGTTTCTATCATGTTCAGATCTTTTTGGTGGACGAGAAGCGCGAGTTCGCCAACCTTGTCGCGTCGACCGGGGCGGCGGGCCGCGAACTTCTCGCACGGCGCCACCGCCTCGGGGTTGGATCCCATTCGGTTATCGGCCGTGTGACGCTGTCCAACGCCTTCGTGCTGATCAACGACACCCAGACCGAGCCGGGTCACGCCTTCAACGCGCTGCTGCCAGACACCCGCGCTGAGCTTGCGCTGCCGATGCAGGTGGCGGGCGACGCGGGCGAGCAGCGGGTCATCGGCGCGCTCGACGTGCAGAGCGTTCACGCCGGCGCGTTTTCCGATACGGATGTGCAGGCGCTTCAGGCACTCGCCAACCAGCTCGCCGTGACGATCCGCAACGCGCAGCTTTTCGCGGCGCAGGAAAGCAGCGTGCGGGAAAATCAGGAACTAGCGAAACATGCGCAAGACAGCCTTGCTGAGATTCAGCGCCTCAACCGCGAGCTGACCCGTCAAGCATGGGAAGACGCCCTGATTACGCAGCCCGAACTGACGGGCATTCGGGTTGTCGGTGACGAAGTGACATACAATCCCGGTTGGACGCCGGCCATGATCGACGCCTTTAACTCCGGCACGATCGTGACTGACCGGACGCCTGATGGTGACATTTTGACCGCCACGCCGATCAAGCTTCGCGATGTGACGCTTGGCGCGGTCGAGATCATCGGCGGTGACAATGCTGAAATCGACCTGATCTACGCGATTATCGGGTTCACTGAACGCTTGGTGGCCGCGCTTGAGCTGGTGCGGCTGATCGAAGAAGCACAAGCGACATCCGCGCAGCAGCAGCGGATCAATACCGTCATCTCGCGCTTTCAAGAGGCTGAGACGGTCGATGAGCTGTTGCAAATTTCGCTGACCGAGATGGCAGAGACCCTTACCGCCGACGAGGGATCGATCCGCGTCGGCTTGGCGCCGTCCGGGCAAGCGGCGCGGTAGCAGGGCGGAGGAAAAGAGATGCAGCGTTCATCGACAGGAATTCTTTCGTCGCCGGTCATCTTCGAGGATCGCGTCGACCAGCAGCGGATGCACGGCTTGATCTTCATCGGGTTTGCGCTGCTGCTGATCGCGCTGCCGTGGCTGGCGCTCAGCTTGCTCTCGGCGGCGACCGCGCCCGATGCGCTGATGGCCCGTGGCGCCAGCTTAGTGATCTCGTATGTGGCCCCGATTGCGGCGCTCATCGTCTACCTCACAGCGCGGCGCGGCTGGATCGGCGTAGCATCGGCGGTATTGGTCGCGCTGCTCAGCTTGTTTGCGTTCACCGTGATGGGCGGCTCGCTGTCGTTTAGCAGTGTCATCATGTTGTCGATTCCGATGGTGGCGGCGGGCAGCTTGATGCGCCGCACGGGGATGACCGTCACGGCCGTCCTGCTGGTGGTGATTGCGGTCGTGCTGGCCGTTTCGCAGCGGCAAGCCGCCGAAAGCATCGTGCTCGATCCAAGCCAGATGGTGCTGCCTGATCTGCTGCTGATTTTGTTCACGCTCGCAGTTGACTCGGCATTGTTGATTACATTCGCCGGATGGGCGCCGGTTGTCGCCGGAGACGCCCAACGCGACGTCGTCGCGCTTCAGCGCATTGCCGCGATTGGCGCGTCACTCGACATCAACGACGAAGACCGCTTGCTGGGTCAGGCGCTGTCGTTTGTGCGCTCGGACTTGAAATTCCCGTTCGCCCAGTTTTTCCTGATCGGCACGAGCGGCGGGCTGGACGAACGCGTTCGCTTGGCGGTGGGCAGCGGGCAGCGTGTCGAGCGCGCCGGCGTGACCGCACTGCCTGAAACCAGCGCCGTCCGTGAGGCGGCGGCAAGCCGCCGCAGTGTGCGCATCGACCGTACCGATACGTTTATCCGGCGCACGCATTTTCTGCCGACGACGGTGTGCGCTGCGGTGCTGCCGCTGGTCTACGGCGATACCCTGCTGGGCGTGTTGGACGTGCAGCACGAGGCAGTGTCGGAGATCCCCGATTATCAACTGCTGACGCTGCAAACGCTGGCCGACAACATCGCGGCGACGCTGACGACCGTCCGCCAATCGCTGTCGCTCAAGACGACCGTGCGCGAGCAGCAGGAAACGACTCAATCGCTGCGCGCGCGCTTGGCCGAGCTGACCTCGACCGGCCGGCGCAATCAGCGTGTCGGCCAGCGGCTCGCCGGTTATGATGTTGCGCCCAGCGGCGCGCTGGTGCCCGCCAACGACATGCCATCCGAACTGCGCCCGGTGCTTGAGAGTGCCGAGATGCAGGTCGAACAGCACGGCGCGCACCGGGTCGTGCGCCTGCCGATCACCCTGCGCGGCGAAACGCTCGGCGTGATGTCGTTCTCGCTTCCCGGCAGTCGGCCGCTGAGCGATCGCCAGCTTGCGACAGCGCGTATTCTTGCCGGTCGCTTGGCGCTCGCGCTCGAAAACAAGCGGCTGATCGAACAGACCCGCGCCCAAGCCGAGCGCGAGGCCTTGGCGTCCGGCGTCGCCAACCGCCTGATTTCGGCGACCGACGTTGACTCCGTGCTGTCTACCGCGGTCGAGAGTTTCCGCGAGGTGCTCGGCGCCGTCAATTCGCGTATTCACGTTCAGCCTTTCCAGCAGCAGGCGCTTCCCATGCGCAGCGAGCCTCCTGCCCCTACCGAGGTGATCCCGTCACCGCTGTCTGATACCGAACGCGTGGCCGGAGACTAAGCATGTTAGCCGCCCTGAACCCCCGCCAGTGGCCGTACTGGCTCAAGCTCGCAGCGATCTTACTGGCGTTCGTCATCGTCAGCCGCACTCTGGTGATTAACGCCTTCGAGTCCGCTGCTGAGGCCGAAGCCGAGGGCCGCTTGCGCGACTTTGTATACGAGACCGCACTCACGCGTGCAGCACGTATCGAAGGCGCGGTCGGCAACGCGCTCGATACAATCGGAAATGCGGCGTCGACGGCATACCTGCGCCCGCGCTTGCTGCGCCTGCTTCAAATCACCGGCACGCCGTCCAGTTCAGACATCGTGGCGCGATCCGAGGCAACTGACCTGCTGCGCTTCCGCCTGATCGAGAACGGCTTGTTCGAGTACGTGCGCGTGGTGTCACTCGACGGCGTCATCGCGGCCAGCGTACACCCGCTCGATGCCCAAGTGGCTGAATCGGAAGTCGTCGGTGTCGATGTCTCGCGGTCGCAGGCTTTCCGTGGCGCGATTGACGCCCAGACGCTCGGCGAGCCGCAGCGCCTCATCGTGTACCGTACTGACGACGGCGTCGATCAGGCCGAAGTCATTCAGATGATCGAGATCGATCAGGAGATCGTCGGTTTCCTGATCGGACGGTTGAACCTTCAGAACACGCTTCTAAACAACCTCACCAGTGTCACCGACCCGGAAGCCGAAACGCAGTTCTCAATCATCAGCTATTTGGCGACCCGTACCGGCGTCGTGCTGACCGATCCCGGATCGCTTCAACAGGCGACCGAGTCGGTGCGTTCGGCCCCGATCAATCAGGCTTTGGCCGGCCAGCGCGGGTTCGCCGAATATCGGATCGCGGGCGCCGCGCTGCCGATGGTAGGATATTACCTGCCGATCTCGAACACGGCGCTGGCGTTAATCACCGAGGTGAGCACCGCACGCTTCGATACCTCGGTGACTCAAGCGGCATTCGGCAGCGCGCCGTGGCTGATCCCGATCGTGGCGCTCATCGGCGTCGTCATGGTGTACATCGTATGGCGTGATGGCACGACGATGCTGCGTGAAACTCGCCGGGTCATCTCGGCCGATCTGGACGCGCCGCTGGAAGTCAACGAACGTGCGCTGCGGCGACCAGACGCTTTCGGCGCGGCCCTGCGCGAAGCGGTAGCGGTTCACCAGCAGACCAAAGACAGCATGCAGGCGCTCAACCAACGCCTTCAAGCGAGCATCCGCGACATCGCGGCGACGCAGGAAGTCGGCCGGTTTGCGACCACCCAGCGCGATCAGCAGCGCCTGATGGAAGAGGTGGTGGCGCTCATCATCAAGGTGTTCCCGAACATCTACCATGCGCAGATCTTCCTCAACGACGAGCAGGGCGAAAACGCCGTGCTGCGCGCTTCGACCGGTGATGCCGGCCGCAAGCTGCTCGAACGCGGTCACCGCCTCGGCATTGGCGGGACTTCCGTGATCGGCCGGACGACCGGTGAAGGCACGATCACCGCCGTGCTCGACACCATGGCGTCCGAAGTGCACCGCGTCAACGAACTTCTGCCGAACACCCGCGCCGAGCTTGCTATCCCGCTGCGCCTCGGTGAGCGCGTGATCGGCGCGCTGGACGTGCAAAGCACCGTTGCCAACAGCTTCACGCCCGATCAGATCAGCACGCTGCAAGCGATGGCCGACCAGATCGCGGTCTCGCTTGAGAACGCGCGTCTGTATCAGGAATCGGTGGCCGCGCTCAACGAAATTGCGCGCACCAACCGCGACAACACCGCCGCCGCATGGCGTGAGCACCTGTTCTCGGTGCGCTCGCGCGAGCTGGTGGCATGGGCCGGAACGCCTACCCGTACCGATACCGAAACGCTGCGCGCGCAGGCCATTAAGACCGGCGTCACGCAGATCGGTTCGATCACCAGCAGCCGCACCGTTCCGCTCGCCGTGCCCATTGCGCTGCGCGGTCAGGTGCTGGGCGCGGTGCTGTGGGAGCTGCCGATCAACGAGTTTGGTGACGACAAAGTGCAGCTCGCTGAAGAACTGGTCGGCCGCTTGGCGGTCAGCCTTGACAACGCCCGCCTGTTCGAGGAAAGCCAGCGCGCCGCCGAGCGCGAACGCGTTCTGAACGACATCGCCGCCAAGATCACCGCGCAAAGCGATGTCGAGGCGATCTTGACGACAGCTGTGCGCGAGGTCGGGCAGGCGCTGCAAACCCGCAACGTCAGCCTGCGCCTTGGCGTGGAGGGCGCGCGGCGGCGTACACGCAGCAATGAGATCTTCAAACTAGGCGGCGCTGCCTACACCAACGGCGCAGACTCGGATGAGTAGAATACGTTCATGGAGCGTTGACCTATGACGACGACCATCAGGCGGACGCAGGCCGCGCGCAACTCTCTGCTACGGCGTATTCGCCTCCGTGTCCTGCCGATCCTCGGCGTGCTTGCCGTAACCGCCGTCGTAATCGCGTTCGTCGTGCCACAAATCCGCGAACGCGAACGCCTTGCGATTGAACGCGAGGACGCGATGCGCGTGCTTAACCGCGACGTCAACAACCTGCTGACGCAGGCGGCCAGCGAATTGCAAGGCTTGGCGTCGAGCGCGTTTGTCCGCACTTATAACGAAATCGTCGTCGCGGAACCGGATCCGGTCGCGCCGAGCGCACGCCAGCGCCTCGCCCAGCGCGATCTGCTCCGTTCGTTTGGTGACTTGATCACACGGTCGCCCGACCTGTACCTCGCTGTGCGATATCTCACCCGTGACAACGCGGTGTGGGGCGAGGCGCAAAACCTCGGCGGTCAGGTGACGCTGGTGACGCGCTTCCGCCAGCGTCTGGTAATGGAGTCGGATACCGCGTTCAACGCCGTCACTCAGTCCACACACACCGGCGTGCAGGTCGGCCCGGTCAACACGTTCGACGAATCGGTGAGCTTGTATATCGCTGTCGACCAGACGGGCGGCGTGCTTCAGGTCGAACTCAGTTTGGCCGCGTTTCAGGCGGCATTGGCACAGGTCAGCGACGGCACCAGCCCGTTGTTCGAAAGTGAACGGCGGGCGATTCTAGTCAACAACACAAGCACCGTGCTCGCGCTGTCCAACTTTTCGATTGACGAGACAGCCGTGCGCTTCAACCTGACGCAGATCCCCGGCGTGTTCACCGATACATGGGTCGGCAACGACCTGTATTCGGCCAGCCAGATCAACCCGTATCCGGGTGCAGACTTCCCGTGGCGCGTGGCGCTGATCGACAACGGAACCGCCCTGCTGGTCAACGCCAATAATACGTCGATTGTCGCAGCTGGGGTCGTCTTGGCGCTGGGCGCGGCGGCGATCTTCATGTTCGACCGGCTGTTGGTGAACGCATTGAAGCCGTTCCAGAGCGCCGTACACTCCGCCGCCGAACGGCTGGCGACCGCCGAAGTTTCGCGGGTCTCCGCGACCCAACTGCGCCCGGTGACGGCTGGCGCTGGCGCAAGCGTCAGCCGATCCAGCGACGATGAACAAATCGACGCCCTGATGGAAGCCATCGAGTCGGCGACGTTCCGTATCAATCAACTGAGTGACGAGCTGGACGAGACGCTGCGCCGGCGCAATCGTGAGATCGAAATCGCGTCGCGCATTGGCCGCGAGACCGCCGGCTTGATGGACATCGACGAGCTGGTGACGCGGGCGATTCAGTTCATCAGCAGCGAGTTCGACTTCTATCACACGCAGGTGTTCTTGCTGGATGATGTCTCGCAGAACGCGGTGCTCGCGTACAGTCAGGGCGAAGCCGGCCGGCGGATGCTCGAACAGGGGCACAAGATTCGCTATGGCTCGCCAACGGTCATCGGCCGCACCGTGTCGACCAAGCAGCCGGTCGTCGTCAACGACACGCGCGATCCGCAGGCAGGACATGGGTTCAACGCATTGCTGCCGGAGACCCGCGCGGAGATCGGGCTGCCGCTGATCGTCGGCAACAAGGTGATTGGCGCGCTGGACATCCAATCCGCGCAGGTCAACGCGTTCAGCGAACAAGATCTGCCGGTGTATACGCTGCTGGCCGATCAGCTGGCTGTCGCGATCAATAAAGCGCAGTTGATCCAACAAACGCAGGAACGTGTCGAGCAGATCAACGCGCTCAACCGGCAGTTGACGCGCGACGCGTGGGAATCGTTCGAAGACCCGCTCTCGACTGAGTATCACTACCAGTATGATTTGATGAAGGTCGAGGAAGTCAACGATGACCCGCAGGATGGCGAGATCGGCATCAGCGTCCCGATTCGCGTCCGCGGCGAGGTGATCGGCGAACTGCGCGCCCAGCCCGACGCCGAGGAACCGCTGACCGATGCGCATGAAACCGTGCTGCGCGGTGTGGCCGACCGTGTCGCGCTGGCCGTCGAGAACGCACGCCTATTCACCGAATCACAGAACAACCTATCAGAGACGCGCACACTCTATACCCTCAGCCGTAACCTCAGCGAAGCGGACATCTTGCCCGGCGTGGTTGATGCCGTGCATTCGACCGCAGTCCCTGACGCACACCGCAGCCAAATCTGGATCTTCGCGACGCCTGCGCGCAGCGGTGAACAGCCCGATACGGCCATCGTCCGTGCGGATCGCTACAGCCCGTCGGCGCGGACGGCCAGCCGCCGCCCGAACCCGATGGACGACAGCGAAATCCGCCTTGAGGACGTGCCGTTCCTGCGCAGTCTCAACCGGCAGGAGGTGCTGCTCCTCGAAGATGTCGAGGCCGACGACCGGCTGGACGAAGCCACCCGCACGCTGTTCAAGCAGTTGGCCTGCGGCGCGGCCCTCGTGCTCCCGCTGACCGTCCGCGACGAGTGGTTCGGGATCGCGATGTTCGGCTTCCCGCTGCCGCGCGTGTTCAACATGCGTGAGACCCGCCTGTACCCGGCCTTGGTCGACCCGGTCAGCATCGCCTGTGACAACCTGCTGCTGCTTGAGCGCAACGAGCTGACCAGCGCCAGAAACGAAAGCCTGTACGCCGCCAGCCGTATCATCAACACCGCCCGCGACTTCAGCGATCTGATCAGCGCGGCGCTGGCGACCACCACCGACACGAAGGTCAATTTCAGCCTTGCGCTGTTGGAAGGCGAATTGGACGAGACGGGTTGGCCGGTCATGCAGCGCGTCGTGGCGTACAGCGAGAACCTCGCCGTACAGCAGGTCAACTTCCGCCATCGTATTCGCATCGCCTCCGAGTCCCCGATGCGCCGCCGCGAGCCGGAGCTGTTGTTGGACGACCGCGGTACGTCGCCGGTGCTCTCGCAGCGCGTGCCGTGGCTGCCTGACCCGCAGGCGGTGCGCTTCGTTGCGATCTATCCGCTGTTCAGCGGCGCGACGCCGATTGCGCTCTTCTACATCACATCCAGCGAGCCGCGCCAGTTCTCGATGGAAGACAGCGTCGTCTACCGCGCCATCACCGGCCAGATGTCGACACAGCTTGAGAACCGCCGACTGCTGGAAAGCACCGAGCAGGCGCTGGACGAAACCCGCCGCCTGTACATCGCTACGCGCGCCATTTCGAGCGCCCAGACGGCCGAAGACATCTTCAGCGCGACGGTTGACCATCTCTCGCGCCCGCTGCTTGCCGTCCAAGTCGAAGGCGTGCAGGATTTGCGCATCATGATGTGGCTCGCACAGCCTGACCCGCGTCAAGATGCGCCGTTCTTGGAGCTTGCCCACGAGTGGGCTATCGACGGCTCCGAGTCCCGTATCATCGAAGGCGGCACGCACCGCACCTTCAGCCGCGACGAGCTGCCAATTGCCGATCTGCTGCAAGGCGCGGTCGGCGCGGTGACGCTCAACGTCTCTGATGCTATCGACGAGGCCGACCCCGCCGCCAAGGTCGCGGACGTGCTGCACAGCAACGGCGCCGGCTTTGCGGTCATCGTGCCGGTCGAGTCGCACGGGTACTGGTTCGGCGCGCTGGTGGCGCATAGCAACCGCCCCGAGGGCTTGACCGACCGCTACGCCAACTTCATGCAAACGACCGCCGGCCAGTTGGGCTTGGCGCTGGAAAACAAACTGCTGTTCGAGAACGCCCGTCTTGAAGCACAGCGTGCGTTCGCGCTGGCCGAGGCCGCGCAGCTTGCCAACCAGATCGGCGTCGACTTCGAGCAGTCGATTGACGAGGTGCTTCGCCGTGTGACCGAAGCCGCCCAGTTGGATCGCTGGCATCTGGCGGTCTACAACCCGCGCAGTGATGTTCTTGAGACGATCAGCGCCTATCTGCCGGGGTACGAGCAGTTGACTTCCACCCGGCTCCACACCACCGATACCCACCCGCTGACGTCGACCCTCCGTATGACCGAACCGTTGATTATCAATGATCCGCGGTCGCTGCCACAGAATTATCGCCCCGTATACGGCAAGTCGATTGCGACACCGATTCGCACCGGCGATCAGGCGATTGGCGCGTTGATCGTGGGCCGTTCGGTCGAGAGCGCGAACCTCGACGAAGCGGACGCCCGGCTGGTGAGCACGCTGGCTTCGCAGATCGCGGTGGCGCTTGAGAACCAGCGCCTATTCCTGCAAGCGCAAGCCGAGCAGAAGACGCTGTCGTCCACGCTCGCCACGCTGCCCGCCGGCGTTATCGTGCTCGACAGCCGCAACCTGCTGCCGATCATCACCAATGAACGCGCGCGCGAACTGCTCGGCGACCGCGTCGACAAACCGTTCTCGATTGAGAATTACCAACTGATCCGCAGCGACACGTTCGAGCCGTACCCGGAAGACCAGCTGTGCGTGTACGCCACGCAGGCGACGCAAGAGCCGGCCTCGAACGACGATGTGGCGGTTCGCACGCCCTACGGCGAGGTGGACTTGCTCATCAGCGCGGCGCCGGTCGCCAACGTCGCCGGCGCAACCAACGCTATCGTGTTGACGTTCAGCGACATCTCCGGCCTGCGCGTGCTTGAACGTTCGCTGCAAGACGTGCTGAACGAGACGGTGACGATCTACGGCGCGCAGAGCCGCTTGTCACAGGCCGAACAGCTTGACGAAGCGCTCGACGTATTGAACTTTGAGCTGCAAAACCTCGGCTTTGACGAGTCGTATATCCTGCTGCGTGATCTCGTCTCCGGACAGCTTACTGAAGCGCGCGGGAGCGTGACCCCGCTGGAGAGCGCGGGCGCGCTGATCAACGTGCTGGGCAACGACGCGGCGCGCTATTTCGATCAGATCAAGCCGGAGGTCGTCGGCGAGCAGGCCGAGACTGAACTGAACCGAATCGGTGTGCAATCGTTGATGACGGTGCCGCTGCGCTCGTCTATCAGCGACATCCCCGTCGGGTGGTTGGTGCTCGGATCGCGCAAGCCGGCCGGCTTTGATGATGACGCCCAGCGCCTGCTGTCGCAAATTGGTGAGGTCGCCTCGACCGCCATCGACAACCGGCTGTTGTTCCAGCAGACGGAGACGGCGCTGCAAGAAAGCGCGCTGCTGTATCAGGCGTCGCGCGCGTTGAGCAACGCGACCAATGCCGGGGACGTGTTGAACGCGCTCGTCGCTACGCTGCTGTCGGACGATCTGACGCATGCGTTCGTCGCACAGCTCAACGGTGTGTCGTGGGACAACCCGAACGCCGCCATCACCATCACAGCGGAGTGGACGCGCGACGAAACGCCGATCATGCGCGGTGTCACCTTCAAGCGTGAGGATTTCCCGGTGTGGGAAGCCTTGCGGCAGCCTGAGTCGTTCAGCGTCAACGACATCGAGTCGCCCTCAGCGCAAGAGCTGTTGGCGAAGTACGGCATCAGCGCGGAAGTGGGCATGGTCTTGAACGCGCGCTCGTTCTCGGTCATCCCGCTGCGCGTGGCGGCACGCCCGCTTGGAGCCATCTGGATTTCGAGCCAAGATCCGCATGTCACGACCGAAAGCGAGCGACGGATCTTCCAGTCGTTCGGTGAGCAGGCGTCACTCTCGCTGGACGCGGCGCTGCTGCTCGATCAGACGAACCGGCGCGCCCGCCAGCTTGAAACGTCGGCACAGGTATCGAACGCCGCCGGCCAGATCCTTGAGCTTGACCAACTGCTGCCGCAGATCGTGGATCTGGTGCGCACCAGTTTCAACTATGACCACGCGCAAATCTTCCTGATGGACGACCGCGACGAGTATGCGGTGCTGCGCGCCTCGACCGGTGAAGCCGGCGAGAGGATGCTCGCCGCCCATCACCGCTTGGCGAAAGGCTCGTCCTCGGTGATCGGTCAGGTGATCGTTACTGGCCGTCCGGTGATCGCGCAGGATACGTCTGCACAAGGTGTAGTCCACGCACCTAATGTTTTCCTGCCGCTGACGCGCTCTGAGATGGCCCTACCGCTGATTCTGAAGGGGCGGGTGATCGGCGCGTTCGACGTGCAGTCGAACCAGTCGAACGCGTTCACCCAAGATGACATCGCCGCGCTGACGACGCTGGCCGCGCAAATTTCAATTGCGATTGAGAACGCCAACCTATACGAAGCAGCACAGGATCAAGCTGACCGCATGGGTCTGCTGTTCCAAGTCACGTCCGCTGCCGCCGCGGCGTCGACCGTGCGCGAGGCGCTGCAAAGCGCGGCGGATACGCTGTACGAATCGTTCAACGCACGCGCGATCGGCGTGTACGTCAAGCGCGTGTATCAGGATCATCTGGGGGCCTCTCGCGAAGCCCTTGAGGTCGAGGCGGTAGCGGGCTTCGGGATCGAGAACGACGAAGTGATGACGGTGCGAATCGGCAGCTTGCCCGATGATGCGCTGCTGCGTGCCGCCGAGAAGCATACCGTGTCGGTATTCAACAACCTTGATCGCGTCCCGACGTACCGCCGCATGTCACCGGGGTCGCGCTCGGCGGCGATCGTGCCCCTTGTCGGTGCTGGCGAGCTGCTCGGCGTGATCGTCGTCGAGGGGAACGAGATCAACGAGTTCCCGCGTGAGGTCGTTCAGCTGCTGCAAACGCTGTCGAGTTCGCTAACCGCGGTCGTGCAGACCAACCAGCTGCTTGAACGGCTGACCCACGCGAACAACGAACTGCGTGAGATGGATCGCCTCAAGAGCGACTTCCTCGCCAATATGTCGCACGAACTGCGCACGCCGCTGAACTCGATCATCGGTTTCAGCCGCATGATGCTCAAGGGCATGTCTGGCCCGTTGAGCGAGATGCAGGAAACCGACCTCAGCACGATCTTCAGTTCCGGCCAGCATCTGCTCACGGTCATCAACGACATCCTCGACCAAGCCAAGATCACCGCCGGCAAGATGACGGTGAACATCGAGGAATTCGATCTCAGGCCGGAGATCGAGGCGGTGCGGTCAATCGGCGTCGGCCTGATTAAGGACAAGCCCATCGAGCTGCGCCTCGATGTCGCCAACAACTTGCCGAACGTGTTCGGGGACAAGACGCGCGTGCGTCAAGTGCTCTTGAACCTCGTCTCGAACGCGGCGAAGTTCACGCGGCAGGGCGAGGTGACGATCCAAGCCTATCCGATGACCAGCAACGGCAAGGCGTTCGTGCGTATCGACGTGATCGACACCGGTATCGGCATCTCCGAAGCCGACCGGGCGCTGATGTTCGAACCGTTCCGTCAGGTCGACTCGTCGCTGACGCGGGTTGCCGGCGGTACCGGCCTCGGCCTGCCAATCGCCAAGTCGCTGATGGAGCTGATGGGCGGCACGCTGACGGTTGAGAGCGAAGTCAATGTCGGGTCGACGTTCACCGTCACCATCCCGACCGAGATGACTGTCACCGAGGAAGAGCCGCAAGAGCCGGCCGTCCCGAAGACGCTGCCGCGCCGCACCGGCAATACCGGCATGCTCGTACCGCCAATGCCCATCGAGGTCAAACGCCAGCTCGTGCTGATCGAAGACAGCCCGGATATGGTCGATCAGTTCCGGCGTTCGCTCCAGCGCGAGGGTTGGGAAGTGATCGTGTGCGCGTCACCGCTGGAAGCCAGCGCGGTCGTGCCGGCCATGCAGCCCACGCTCATCCTGATGGACGTCAATTTTGAGAACGGCGCGGGTTGGGATCTGCTCGAAGAATTCACGTCCCGCGATGACACCTGCGACATCCCGCTGATCGTGACGACCCTGAGCGAAGAACGTAACCGCGCATTGGATAAAGGCGCGTTCGCCTTCTTGCAGCGGCCGTTCTCGCCTGACGTGTTGATGGAGGCCGTCAACCGTGCGGAGAAGGCCGCCAACGTGCCGCGTGTCCTGCTGATTGACGATCAGGATGACGCGCTGCGCCTGCTTGGCGAACTGCTGCGCGAACACGGCACGTTCAAGGTGTACACCGCCAACAGCGGCATCGAGGGGTTGCAGCAGGTGGCGATCCGCCGGCCCAACCTGATCGTGCTCGATCTGCGCATGCCGGAGATGGACGGGTTCGCCGTGCTGCGCGAACTGCGCGAGAACCCGGAGACACAGAATATCCCGGTCATGGTCGTTACGAGTGACACCACCCTCGGCGACGACGAGCGCGCGCAGTTGGCGCAGGTGCGCGTGGTGCCTAAGGCGGAAATCTCGCAGACCGAGTACGAGACGTTCATCAAGGGTATTACAGACAAGATCAACCGCGTCAACTAGGCGCACGTCGACCACTGCGCACACCCGCCGCCCTTGTCCCGGAACCATCCGGAACAGGGGCGGTTGCGTTGAGGCTGTTGTCCAATATGCTCGCGCTCTCTGGACACCTTGCGCTGAAGCGAAACACGGCAGTGCGAATCCCGCCGGAGGTCATCAATGTATGAAGCGATCGGGTGGATTATGCGCTGGTCGGCTTGATGGCGACCAAACGGGCGAGTACGCCTTCTGTGCTGTGCAGCACGATCTTCCACTTGGAGAACGCGTCGGCCAGCTCATCGCCCTGCACACAGAAATCCGGGTTCATGTTCGGGCGCTCGTCGAGGATGTGCAGGGAGAACGCCTCGTAGATCAGCCGTCCGCCGGGGTTAATCGACCGGCCGATGGCCGGCAGCAGCCGCCGGTTGAAAAAGCGGAACACGCTTACGATGTCATACGTCTGTGTGGGCAGGTGCATCGTGTCGAGGTCGACGTCGAGCAGGTTGACGCGGCGCAGGCCGCGGCGGGTCATCTCCTCGCGGGCGCTGTCGAGCGCGACGCGGCTGATGTCCATGATGTCGACGACGTAGCCCTGTTCGGCGAGCCATAATCCGTTTTGGCCGCGTCCGCCCGCAAGGTCGAGCGCGCGGGCGTCTGGCGCTGCTGCCGGCGGCGCATAATCCATCAACAGCAAGTCAGGTCGTGGAAAAGACGCGTTAATGAGGTCGAGGTAGCGCTTGTTCCACGTCGCGCGGTCGCGGGCGCTCATGGGGGGACTCAGCCTTTCCAGCCATAGTACACCGGGGCATAGTCGAGGGCGTTTGGCGCGGCGGCGGTCGCCTCGGAGTCGCCGGGGTACAGGGTGGCTCCGGGCCGGCGTTCCAGCCGCTTGAAGACGCGGTAGGCCGTGGACAGCGTGGCGTAGTCGGGCAGGACGTGGTCGCCGATCCCGCAGGCGATCAGCACGTCGCGCATCCAGCGCCCCGCGCCGGCGTCCCAATCGACCGTCACAAGCGCGCTCTGTGCGCTGTCGCGGTTGCCGCGCCCCATTCCAGCGGTCATGGTGTGCATCAGGCGCTCGACCTGCCGTGAGCCTAACCCGCTGCTCATCGCACGCACATCGGGCGGCAGCGCCGCGCTGCTCACGCCGCCGAACGCGCTGCCGTGTCCGGTGATCGGCACGGCGAGTAGGGCGTTCACCCGTGCGCGGTCAAAAGCGCCGGGCAAGCCACCGGCTAAGTCCACGATTGACCCATTTCGATAGGCAGTGATGCGCGGCACGAGTTCGGCGTCGATGACGGCATGTACCGTCAGCCCGTGACGTGATGTCGCGTCGAGCACAGGCTCAAGTCTGCTGTCGGGTGCAGAGGCGAGCCGCAGCCAGCCGTTGTGCACCGGCGCGGCCAGCAGTTTCACAGCGCGCGTAAAAGCCGGGGCCGGCATCAGCCCGAACGGGTCATAAGCGCGGCCCTCGGCGGCGTCGAGCGCGGCGGCGACATCCGCCAATACGACATCGCGGCTGGCCGGCCCAACCGCGATGTACACGCTTACGAAGTGAGCCAGTTCACTCATCGCACCGGGACGTTGTTGATGTCGCCTTGCGTGATCTTGGTGAATGGTGAATACACCCAGCCGATGGTACCCTTCCACGCGACCTGATACCAGTAGCCGTCTCCCGTGCGGCCGACGACCGGTAGGAAGCCGCCCCACGTCACGCGGCCGATCTGCGTTCCGGCGACGCTTGGGACGTCGCGCAGCACCAGCGTCGCGGTCGACTGCACGACGACACCCGTATCTGGATAGCCGCCGGGGACGCCGAGCGTGCCGAACGGGCTGGTGATCGGCGGGTTGTACTCATTGCCGTTGATGAACAGGTAGTACCCATACGACCAGCCTTGATAGCCGCCAAGCTGCAAGAGGAACCAGCGCGCTTCGGCGTCACGGCCAAGCACCTGATACGTCTCGCCGCGCAGAATTTGACCGAGCTTGCGGCCGCCGGTGGTTGGGGCGTCGCGCACGTTGAGCACCGATGCGCGGATGACCGTCGCCGTCAGCGCGCCGGGCGGGATAGGCGGAAGCGCCGTGCGTGACGCGGTCAGGGTGACAGTCGGCGTGAAGCCGAAGCCCGGCGTTTGCAGCCCGCCGCCGCCGATGAGCTGATAGTAGAAGTTGATGCTGGCGTTGCCGGTGAAGGTGCGGAATTCGACCGACATCGTGGCAGGCCCGACGTTCAGCGAAACCGTTCCGCTGACGACCTGCGCCGTGCCGATGTCCTGCCCGGTGAACGGGATAATCACGATGCCGTTGACGGTCACGCGGACGTCGTCTTCGCGCAGCACCGTGAACTGATACGTGCCGGGAGTCGTGATCTGCTGCGTGCCGCTCCAGCGAATCGAGAAGTTGTCGACCGGGAGCGTCACCTGCCCGTTGGTGGGCGAGCCGGCGCCGAAGCTGAAGTTCAACACCTGATCGACCTTTGTGAACGCGGCCGGCGGCGTGAAGTTGGCGTCGTTGAAGTATTCGCCCGTCCAGTTGCTACCCGTAAATGCCTGCGCTTGTACGGGAGTCGACACAAGGCTGATTGCGCCGAATATCACCACCGCCATCGCAAACAAGATGAGCCGCTTCACCATGACGACTCCCTCCGTCCCGTGATGTATGAGAGCTTGGAGCGTGTTTGGGCAATCCATCGTGCGTAACCCGGCAAATCGGATATTCGCATTACTTCAACCCCCCGGCCCTTACTCATAACCATCGAGAGGGGGACTTGAGTGCGGCAAGATCGGGGTGAAAATTGTAGTGCGACCACCCCATACCGTTTGTACAAACGCGCTCTTGGTTTTCATTATAGCGATTCGGAAGGGTGTGCGCATGGCGGTTCTCAACGGTTAGGACGATGGTAGGGGAATCGTCACCTCAAACTCAGTTACGGCATCATCCGCGCCTGCCTGTTCAATCACCACCTGCAAGTGCCACGTCCCGGCCTGATCGAGCTGCGCTTCCGCCACGACGTATGCGCCGTCACCGGACGGCTGTGCGTCGAACGTGAGTTCAGGTCCGCTGCCGTCTGGGGATGCTGCGCGGATTTGCACGCGTGTCGCATCGGTGAGCGCGCGGTTGCTGTCACTGAGCACGAATGGCGACACGACGATCTCGTTGGCCCCGACGCGCCCCGGCAGCACTTCGAGATGCACCATGACATCGCCGGCGATCCCCATGCCGAAATACGGCGCTCCGTCGGCTGTTGTGTTGGAAGCGTCCGCCTGCGCGCGCAGCTGCGAAACGTCGACCGCCGGCAAACCCGAGGCCATCACCGCCGACACGACGAACAGCGCGGCCGCCAGAATCAGCTCGCCGCCCACTGTCATCCGCAGCATCGGCGGCCACGACTCGATCCCGCGCTTGAGCCGCGGCTCGACGACCAACACGTTGAACCCTGCCAGCGCGAACATCCCGGTGAACAAGATGCCTTTGACCACGGCGGCCCGGCCATACACGGTCGCGGTCAGCAGGCCGCCGTCGTTGATCTGCTGCAGCGCGGCGAACAACCCGCCGACCGCCAGCAGCATCACCAGCAGGCGCGCGATGTTCGAGAAGCGGCTGACCGCCTTCGACAGCGATTTGGCGGAAGGGGCATCCGGCGCGGGCAGCAGTACGACGATCCACGCCGCCAGCCCGCCGACCCACAGCGCGGCCCCGGTGCGGTGCAGCATATCGTTCAACACCGCGTCGGCGCTGCCCAGCGCGCGGGCATGGCTGACCAGACTCGGCAGCACGGCCAATCCCAATCCGATCAGGCTCAGCATGCCCCAATGCAGCGGTTTCCCCCGGCGGATCGCCAGCATCGCGCCGAGGATCACCCATAGGCCGGCGCGCCCCAGCCAGACAGTGCCGTAGGCCGAACTGCCTAAGAGGCCGGATGCGCTGCCATCCCACAGATTCGCCGGAAAGGACGATCCGGTCATCACGGCGGCGTTGGCGGACAAGCCGACGAGCAGCCCTGCGCCGGCGAATACCCATCCAGCGACGGCCGCGCGGCGCAGGCGATCGTTCCGGACGGGGAGTCCTTGCGTAAGGCCGGGCCGCCACACGAGCGTCGCGAAGGCCGCTACGCCCAACGTCAGCGCAGCGCCCGCCATGTCGAGCCAGCGGCCGATCACATTCAGCGGTGACACCGACTCGTCGATGATGACGCGCGCCGCCGAGCCAGCCGCCATGCCGATCCCGAACGTGTAACGCCCGGCTGACTCGTGTCCGTCGGCCGCGCTGACGACTCGCCAAGCGACGGTGTATACGTCGTCGGGCAGATCGCCCGCGAGTGACAGCTCCAGCGTAAACGGGTCGTCCTGCGCAGGCTGGCCGCCCGCTGCGATTTCCTCACCGGCGAGGTTGCGGAGGCGAATGTCACTGTGCGCCGGCTCGATCGGCTCGCTGAAGGTCAGGCGAACGACATCCGGCGCGGCGTCGATGCGGGAATTCGCGCTCGGGTCTGCGCTCACCAGATCGGCGTGGGCTGCGGCCGGCCCAGCCCCCAGCATCAACACAGCGACAAGCACGGCCAGTACGCTCACGCGCGGTGGAACACGTCGGATCATGTATACAGGTCTCCATAGACAGGCGTATCACGCGCCTAGTACGCTGGTACGCCCTGCCACATCTCATGTGGCCGGCATTGTACCGTGCGCACCTTAGACGCAGCGAAATGCGCCGCTAAGCGAAAGAAAGCGGGCGTCGGATCATGCCCGGATCGCTTATCACCATGGCCGGCGCGCGCTGTCACGTTAATGGTAGGTCAGGACGGTTCAACCATAAGTTGCTACCGTTCAGGCAGGTGTGTATAATCCAGTTGCTTGTGTCCGTTTGCACGGATTATAGTTTTGTGCGCATAGCACACGGCGCGCGGGACGCGCGGCCGAAGCGAATATCGTGTCCCACTACACAGACAGGGTTGTTGGCGTGGCAGCAGCCGGAACACACACACAGGGATCGAGCATGACCGACGAGATGGAAAAGCCGATGGATGCGCCGAACGGCGAGCCTGCGGACGTCAAACCACAGGAAGAGGCGGCGTCAGAAGCCGCCCCTGCGCAGCCACCGCTTCCCCAACAAGATAAGCCCGCCGCCGCTGCCGAAGGGGCCGAACCGCCTGTTGAATCCGCGCCTGAGCCAGCAGCCGAAGCACAGCCCGCGCCGGAGGCCAAGCCTGAGCGCCCGCCCAGCCGGTTCAGCCGTGGGGACTTGGCGCCCGGCGTACTGGCGTCCAAATCGCCGCTGATGATTACGTTCGATCTGGGCGAGGGCGCGACCGGCGAGATTATGAGCCGCGAGCTGGAGCGCATGTCTCCGCAGCAGTTGGCGGAACTTGAAGAGGGCAAGTCGTACACCGTGTTCATCGTCAACCCGATGAACCACGAGGGCAAGACGCTGGTCTCGCTCAGCCGCGCCGAAGAGGAGATCGACTGGCGCCGGGCGGAGGAATACCGCGGCGAGCAGAAGGTGTTTGAAGGCACGGTGGCCGGCTTCAACAAGGGCGGCCTGATCGTGCGCTTCGGGCGCTTGCGCGGGTTCGTGCCGCTGAGCCAGATGAGCGACGAACGCCGCCGCGCCGTGCAGGCATCCACGCCGGATCAGTACGACTCAATGGTCAATCAGTCGATCAACTGCAAGGTCATGGAAGTCGACCAGAAGCAGAACCGGCTGATCTTGTCTGAGCGTATGGCGAACCGCGAAAGCCGCGAGAAGCGTAAGGAAGATCTGATCGCCAAGCTCAACGTCGGCCAGTTGATGAACGGGCGCGTCGTCAGCCTTGAGGACTTCGGCGCGTTTGTCGACATCGGCGGGGCCGAAGGACTGGTGCATCTGACCGAGTTGAGTTGGAAGCATGTCACGCACCCGCGCGACGTGCTGAAGATCGGGCAGGAGGTGCGCGTCGAGGTCATCAGCGTTGACCGTGAGCGCAAACGCATCGGGCTGAGCATCAAGCGCACCGAGGCCGACCCGTGGGATGAGATCGCCACGACGTACACGCAGGGCCAGCTTGTGCGCGCCCGAGTGACGAAGCTGACCAAGTTCGGCGCGTTCGCCCGCCTTGTCGACAACAACGAGATCGAGGGCTTGATCCACATCAGCGAGCTGTCCGACAGCCGTGTGAATCACCCGAAGGATGTCGTCAATGAAGGCGACGAAATCACCCTGCGCGTCATCAAGGTCGACGTGCGCAACCGCCGCTTGGGCCTGAGCCTCAAGCGTGTCAACAGCGCCGAATACCTCGACCTCGACCTCGGCCGCGATTGGGGCGACGAGCACTAAACCAGCACGACGCATCGAATGGCTGCGGCTCCGGTGGACAGCACATCGGAGCCGTTTTGTTGACCGCGCGGATGAATGTTTCGTGATGCGCCGTCAGCAGTGGTGTCACGCGTGATCCACCTACCCGAATTGGTAGGGGTTTTGGCGCATTGTGACGGGTAACGCCGATTCTAAGTCACTTCTGACGCGACATCGCGGCCGATTGCGGTATAATTCTGCTACCACGCCGGCGGATGACCCATTTATGCCGCCGTCATGCGGGGTCAATGTCAACACATGAAATGCGGCGGAGGTCTTTGCCGTGGCGAACAAGGGTATGGAGCGTTTTACGCAGCGCGCCCGGCGAGTGCTGGGGCTGGCGCAAGAAGAGGCCGAGCGCCTCAACCATGCGCACATCGGCACCGAGCATCTGCTGCTTGGGCTGCTGCGCGAAGAAGGCGGTGTTGCGGGGCGCGTGCTGCGCGAACTCGGACTCGATCCGCGCCGTGTCGAGGAACTGGTCGTCAAGATGAAGAAGCCGGAATCGCGCCAACGCTCCGGCAACTTTGACTTGACCGCCGGCACCAAGCGCGTGATGGAACTGGCGATCGACGAAGCACGTCGCATGGGGCATCACTACATCGGCACCGAACACCTGCTGCTGGCGCTCGTGCGTCAGCCGGAAGGCACCGCAATCGAGGTGCTGCGCCGGCTCGGCATCACGCCGGAGGAGGTGCGCCGCCAGACGAACAACGTGCTGCGTGACAGCCCGGTTCAGCCGCCGCAGAACAACGAGCCGCAGGAACCGACCTCACCGGCCCCGCGCCGGCCCCTCGGAGCGTCCGGGTCGTCGCCGTCGTCACGCCGCAGCAGTGAGAATAAGACACCGATGGTCGATCAGCTGGCGACCGACCTGACCGAACTGGCCCGCGAAGGCAAGCTCGACCCGGTCGTCGGCCGCGAGACGGAGATCGAGCGCGTCATTCAGGTGCTCAGCCGCCGCCGCAAGAACAACCCTGCGCTGATCGGCGAGCCGGGCGTCGGCAAAACGGCCATCGTCGAGGGCCTCGCCCAGCGCATCGTCGCCGGCGACACGCCGCGCCCGCTGTTGGGCAAGCGCGTGCTGCAGTTGGACGTCGGGTCGCTGGTGGCCGGCACGATGTACCGCGGCCAGTTCGAGGAACGCCTCAAGCGCGTCATCGAAGAACTCAAGCAGTCCGACAGCATCCTGTTCATCGACGAGGTGCACATGCTGGTCGGCGCAGGGTCGGCGGGCAGCAGTGTCGACGCCGCCAATATCCTCAAGCCCGCGCTGTCCCGTGGCGAACTCCAGTGCATCGGCGCGACCACGTTGGACGAGTATCGCAAGCACATCGAGAGCGACGCCGCCCTTGAGCGCCGCTTCCAGCAAATTCTGGTGGCCGAGCCGTCGATCGAAGAGACGGTCGAAATCCTGCAAGGCATCAAAGAGCCGTATCAGCAGCATCACAGCGTCGAGATCACCGACGAGGCAATCGAATCGGCGGCGAATCTGTCGGCGCGTTATATCCCCGACCGCTTCCTGCCGGACAAGGCCATCGACCTGATCGACGAAGCGTCCGCCCGGCTGCGCATGTATAAGTCGCCAGAGGCCGCGCAGGTGCGCAAGGCGGAGGCCGAGCTGTCGCGCATCGAGGAGGAGATCAGCGGGTTTCAGGAAGGCGAAGAGGCCGAGGCCAACGATGTCGACCGGCTGCGGATGCAGGCCGAAGGGCTGCGCGCCACGCTCTCCGACCTCAAGGCCAACTGGAACAACGAGACCAATCAGCCGCGCTTGGTGGGCGACGACATCGCCGAGGTCGTGTCGATGTGGACGGGGATCCCTGTTCGCCGCATGGCAAGCGACGAGACTCAGCGCCTGCTCGAAATGGAGCGCGCGCTGCACAGCCGCATCGTCGGCCAGAACGAGGCGATCGACGCGATCAGCAAGGCCGTGCGTCGCAGCCGCGCCGGGTTGAAAGACCCGCGCCGCCCGATCGGGACGTTCATGTTCTTGGGGCCGACCGGGGTCGGCAAGACCGAGCTGACCAAGTCGCTGGCCGAGTTCATGTTCGGCTCGGAAGACGCGCTGGTGCAGCTTGATATGAGCGAGTTCATGGAGCGCCACAGCATCGCCCGGCTGGTCGGCGCGCCTCCGGGTTATGTTGGTTATGAAGACGCCGGCCAGCTCACCGAGGCGATCCGCCGCCGCCCATACAGCATCATCGTGTTTGACGAAATCGAGAAGGCGCACCCTGAGGCCTTCAACATGCTGCTGCAGGTGATGGAAGAGGGCCGCCTGACCGACGCCCGCGGCCGCAAGGTCGACTTCCGCAATGCGATCATCGTGATGACGAGCAACGTCGGCGCCGATACCATCAAGCGCGGCACGACGCTCGGCTTCCAGATCAGCGGCGACGAAGAGCGCACCGAGGCTCAGCGTTTCGACGACATGAAGAAGAGCGTGATGGATCAGCTCCGCCGCGTCTTCCGCCCGGAGTTCCTCAACCGCGTCGACGCGACCATTGTGTTCCGCCCGCTTTCACGCGCCGAGATCAAGCAGATCGTCGAGCTGGAGATCAAGAAGGTCAGCGACCGCCTGATCGAGAACGCGATCTCGCTTGAGCTGAGCGAGGAAGCGCAGGACTGGCTCGCCGAACACGGCTACGATCCTGAGTTCGGCGCGCGCCCACTGCGCCGCCTGATCCAGAACGAGGTCGAAGACCGGCTGTCCGACGGCATCCTCGCCGGACGCTTCGGGCTGGGCAGCGTCGTCCGCGTGATCGTCGACGATAACGCGCTTGGACTGGTCAACGGCGACGAGGAATTCACCGGCGAGAACGAGTTCCACACCGAGCCAGAGACGCCGGCGATCTAACCGGCACATCGCATGACATCGAAGGGCTGCGCATTACCGCGCGGCCCTTTTTTGTTCTTTCGCCAAAGGGCTTGCGGCAGTTGGACACCCTTTTCCAAGATGCGGGGTGCAGCAGCGCAAACGGCTGTCGGGAGATGACGCGCCAACCTGTTAAGCGCGAAGTTGAAAGTGTTGAGTGATGAGAAAACACCGCGCTGTATAGCTCGACTAACGCTGCAAGATGGGAGACCGAATCTCCCGACTTACGAACACCGGCTTAGAACGCGAGGTGTTCGAGCGTGGCCCGCGCCTGCGACGCGCACAATGTCTGTGGATCGGCGTCCAGATAGCGTTCGATCAGCGGCCGCACGCGGGGATCGTGAATCTTGCCGAGCTGCTGAATGGTCGTCACGCATGAGCCGCGGTCGCGGGTGTAGGCGTCGGCGAGGGTGTCGATCGCGCGCGGATCGCCCAGCTCAGCCAGCGCATAGGCTGCCGCCCGCTTCTGGGCATACGGAGAGGTGATCTCGTCGGCCGGGATCGCGTCCTCGGATCGGGTGAGGAAGGCCGCCAGCGGATCGGCAGCGCGCGCGTCCTTGAACCGCCACAACGCCGCCAACGCCGCGCTCAACGGCCACGGGTGCGGGTCGTCCAGCAGCGCGATCAGGCCCGGCACAGCGAGCGGATCGCCGATCTGGCCGAGGCAGCGTGCGGCGATCGAGCGGGCACGCGGCGAAGGCGAACGCAGCGCGTCGATCAACGGGCTGACGGCGGCCTCTCCGAACTCGGTCAGCGCCGCGCCGATCTCGTCGCACACGTCGCAGCTCCGGTCGCGTTCGAGCATGGCGATCAGCGGGGGGATCGCGGCCGGATCGCCGAGCGCCTCCAGCCCGCGCACCGCGTGGAAGATCACGCCGAACGAACGGTCGTCCAGCGCGGCGATCAGGTGGGGCAGCGCGGCCGGATTGCGGGACTGGCGCAGTCCTTTAACAGCGGCGCGGCGCACTTTCGCGTCAGGATGGCGTAGGTCGGGCAGATACGGATCAATTGGCTTTGGCATACGGCGGTTGAGCATGTGCTTGTACAATGAAGCGCGATTATACGCCCATTGACGTGAGATCCCCGCGCATGTTGAAACGAATCGCCGCCGCTGCGTTGTTGACCGTGTTCGTCGTCATGGGTGCGCTGGCGCAAGAGGCGTCCGACGACATCATTCTGGTTCCGTTCACCGACTTCAACTACACGTTCACCGGCGTTGTGCCGAGCAGTTGGGTGCAGGTCACGGCGGGGTTGTGGAGCCGCGACACCGGCGCGCAAACCCTGCTGGCGCAGCAGGCCCGAACGGAAGCCCCGGATGCGGTGCTGGTCGCGCTGCTGCCGCAGTTTGGCATCGACACTGTGCCGGAGCCGGTCGAAATCCGCGAGGCCAACGGGCTGACGTGGACGATCTACGAAATTATCGCGCCGGCCGGGTCAGACGCGGCCATCGACGCCGCCATCACCAGCCGGGGCACGCTGACGTACTTCATCATCCTCGCCTCGGTGGTCGAGGAGCACGACACGCTCAAGCAGGCCGTGTTCCTGCCGGCGGTTGATGCGCTTGTCCCGCTGACCAGCGCCGACGCACTGCCGGAAGACACGCCGTATACCGCCGAAGACGTTTCCTTCACCTCGGCGGACGGCACGGAACTCTCCGGCACGCTGACACTGCCCGAAGGCGACGGCCCGCATCCCGCCGTCGTGTTGATCAGCTCCAGCGGCCCGCACAACCGTGACGGCGCGCTGGTGGGCGTCACCGAGGACGAGACGCGGCTCATCAGTGGATCGTTCCCGATGTTCGCGGTGTTGAGCGATCACCTCACGCGCGCGGGGTTCGCGGTGCTGCGTTATGACGAGCGCGGGGTCGGCCAGTCGCGCGGGGATCACGATCAGGCGACCACCGGCGATTTCGCGGTCGACGCCTCGGCCGCGGTTGACCTGCTGCTGGCTCGCGACGACATCGATTCCGCGCAGGTTGGGCTGATCGCGCATGGCGAAGGGGCGAACGAGGCCGCGATCATCCTGAGCAGTCGGGATGACATCGCGTTTGTCGTCGCGCTTGCCCCGCAGGCGGTCGATGGCCTGCAAACGATCATACGCCAGACCGAGCGCGTGTATCAGGCCGATGAGCAGGACGCCGCGGCTACCGCTGAGCAGCTCGAGTTCCTCGGCCGGTTCTTCCCGCGCATCGCCGCTGGCGACATCGCAGGCGCGCGCGCCGAGCTTGAGCTGTTGATTCGCGGGCAGGCCGCCGAGCTGACGCCGGAGCAGTTGGAGCAGATGGGCGTCACCGACCTCGACGTGTTCATCCGCGAAGTCACCGATTCGCAGTTCCTCAGCTTTGACGGGCCGTGGTGGCCGTTCCTGCTCAACTACAATCCGGCGGAGGACTGGTCAGCCGTGACCGTGCCGGTGCTGGCGGTGTACGGCGAGCTGGACACGCAGATCGACCCGGCGCTGCACCGGCCTGCGTTCGAGGCGGCAATGGCGCGCGCGCACAACCTTGACGTGACGGTCGTGACGCTGCCGGCCGCCAATCACATGTTCCAACTCGCAGGGACAGGCTCGCCGTCGGAATACACGCTGCTCCAGCCGACGTTCGTGGACGGATTTCTTGATACGGTGACGGATTGGCTGCTGGCGCACGTTGAGCTTCCGTAGCCCCCACCCCTAGCTTTTTCAGGGAGAGGGGGATCGATTTCGCTGGACATGCGCCTTACGCGCGTGGGCGGCTTGATCCCTCAACCCCCGGCCCCTGCTCCCGGCCTGCGATGCTTCCGTTGGCCGCTGGGGAGAAGGGGGAGAAGGTGGGTCGAGGGTGGATTCAGTCGGTGGCGAGCAGGTCGTCGGCCGCTTCGGCCTCGCGGAACTGCATCGTGTACAGGTGCGCGTACAACCCGTCGCGGGCCATCAGCGCATCGTGTGAGCCGACTTCGATCAGCCGGCCTTTCTCCAGCACGGCGATCCGATCCGCGATCCGCACCGTGCTCAGCCGGTGGGCGATGATAATCGTCGTGCGGTTCTTCATCAACCGCGCCAGCGCCTCTTGCACCAGATGTTCGCTCTCGCTGTCAAGGCTGCTGGTGGCCTCGTCAAGCAGCAGGATGCGCGGGTCTTTCAGAATGGCGCGGGCGATGGCGACACGCTGGCGCTGCCCGCCGGATAGGCGCACGCCGCGCTCCCCGACAATCGTGTCGTAGCCCTCCGGCAGTTCAGTGATGAAGTCGTGCGCGTTGGCCGCCTTAGCCGCCGCGATGAGTTCGTCCTCGCTCGCGTCAAGCCGGCCGTACTGGATGTTCTCGCGGATCGTCCCGCCGAACAGCAGCGTCTCCTGCGGCACGATGCCGATCTGCGCGCGCAAGCTGGACTGCGTGATCGTGCGCAGATCGCGCCCGTCGAGCCGGATTGCGCCGTGGGTCGGATCATAGAAGCGCGGGATGAGGTTGAAGGTGGTCGACTTGCCCGCGCCGCTCGGCCCAACCAGCGCGACCACTTCCCCCGGCGCGATATCGAGGCTGACGCCGGTTAACACGCCGGTCTTGCCGTCATAGCTGAAGCCGACATCTTCAAGTGTAATCCGCCCCTCGGCGCGTGTGATGGAGTGTGCGTCCGGCGCGTCCTGTACCGTCGGGCGTTCGTCGAGGATTTGGAATACGCGCTTGGTCGCCCCCAGCGCGCGTTGGAATTCCGAGTACAGCCACGTCAGCGACCCGAAGCTGCCCGCCACCGAGATGCCATAGACGAGAAACGTCACCAACTCGCCGCTGGTCAGCCGTCCGTCGATCACTTCGCGTCCGCCGAACCACAGAAATCCGGCCAGCGAGCCGAAGCCGAGGAAGGCCATCAGCGCGCCGAACGCCGCGTTATAGCGCGCGACGTGAATTGCGGATCGCACGGCCTGCGCCATTGCGTTCTCGTAACGCTGGACTTCAAATGGCTCGCGCGCAAAACTCTTGACCTCTTTGACGTTTTGCAGCACTTCCTCGGTGATCACTGTCGTCTGCGCGATCTGATCTTGAACGCGCGTCGAAATCCGGTTGATGACGCGGCCAAAGCCGATCCCGACCGCCATGATGACCGGCAGCAGCACGAGGATGAACAGGGTCAGCCGCCAGTTCAGGACGATCATCAAGACCACCGATCCAGCGAGGATCAGCGACTGTTGAAGCAGGGTGTTGACGTTGCTGGTCAGCACCGAACGCATCATCGTGACATCGCTGCTGATGCGCGAGACGATCTCCCCGACGCGCCGGCTTACGAAAAATCCGAGCGACAAATCGTTGACGTGCCTGAACAGCTGTGTGCGCAGGTCAGCGACGATCCGTTCGCCGATGTAGTTCAGGTTGTAGGACTCGAACATGGTCGAAATCGAGCGCAGCAGGAACACGCCCAACAGCGCCAGCGTGATGGCGTTCAACTGCGCCAGATCGCGGTTGACGAAGACGGTGTCGATCACCTGTCCGATGACCGCGGGGAAGATCAAGCTGATGCCGGCGCTGAGCAGCAGCGCGATCAAGGCGACGATCAGCCGGCGCCAGTACGGACGTAGAGAGGCAATCATCCGCCGCCACTGCATCGGGACGCCGCGCAGTTCGTCCTCGGTCTCCTCGACCGGCTGACCGTTCTTGCCGGTGTTCGCGTCCTTGTTCTGCGGCGTGCGCCGCGAACGTCTCCGCATCATTGTTGTATTGTCCTGTGTTTGCCGGGGCGAGTTTATCATAAGGTACGCATTCCGGTCGCTGAGCGTTGCATGTATCTTCCCGATCAGTGCCGCACTGGCGGTCGATCCGGCGGACAGGTATGCTTCGCAGGACAGTTGCAGGTGAGAGGACAGATGTCGACTCTACGGGTGATGCTGTTTGACATGGTGTGCGCGGTGAACCGCGCGGTTCCGTTTGTGCGGTGGCATCAATTCGCCGCGCAGCTGCTGCCCCCGCCGCCGTACACCGACCGTCTCATGCGCTGGCAGGGGCGGGGTAGGCTCGTCGTAAACCTCGGCAACCCGCGCGAACGCGAGCTGTATGTGGAGGGCCGCTACGAGCCGCATGTGATGAGCATGCTCAAGCAGGTCACGCCGGCGGGTGGGACAGTTGTCGACCTCGGCGCACATCTCGGTGCCCACACGACCGCGCTCAGCCTACATGTCGGAGAACGCGGGCGCGTATTCGCCGTCGAAGCCAACCCCCATGTCGTGGAGCGCCTGCGGCAGAACGTCGCATCGTCGCCGCATTATGCCAACATCGACGTCATTCCGGTTGGCGTGTCTGATCAGCCCGGGACGCTGCCGTTCTACTATCCGTCCGACCGTTCCGAATGGTCGAAAGGCAGATTGGCCGCCCACGCGGGCGAACACAATTGGCTGTCGGTCGATGTTGAGGTGACGACGCTCGACGCGCTGATGGCGGCGCGCAGCTATCCACATATCGACACGATCAAGTGCGACGTCGAGGGATTCGACGTGGCCGCGCTGCGCGGCGCAGCAGAGACGATCGCCCGGTCGCGGCCAGCAATCGTGTTCGAATATGTCGAACGGTTGTGGCGGCGTGCTGGCTTTACGCTGGACGACCTGCGCGAGGCGCTGCCGAGGTACACGTTCGCATACATTCCGTTGTGGCGCCATCGCACACTGATCCGGCCTGCGCCGGTTGCGATCCGCCGTGTCGAAGATCTTCCGCCTGCGCATCGTAATCGCTACGAACTGCTTGCGCGCCCGGAGGCTTGACCGATGCGGCTGATCTATTTGACCGGCGCGCGCCTTCCCAACCCGATGGCGCACGGCGTTCAGATCACGCAGAACTGCGAGGCGTTCGCCGCCGCCGGCTACGACGTGCGGCTGTGGTATGCGCGGCGCGGATCGCCGGCCGGAAAGGACGCGCTCTACGCATTCTACGGTGTGCCGCAGACGTTCAAGGCGCACAAGCTGCCCTGCCTGAACGTGCTGCCGTGGGTCGAGACGCGCTTGCCGGCGCCGTTTGTCGCGCTGGTCTTCAACATTATGCTCATCACGTTCGGCGTCGCGGCGGCGATTGGAGCGCGGTTCGTACGTCCCGACGTGATCTATGGGCGCGACCCGCTGGCGTTGTGGCTCGTCAGCCTGTTGTATCCACGCGCCAAAATGGTGTGGGAAGCGCACAGCCTCAAGACATCGGGGCGCGGCCGGTGGATTCAGCGTCACACGCTCAAGCGCGCATTCCTCACGGTCGCCATCACCGCGCCGCTGCGCGATGACCTGCACGCGCTCGAACCGGCCGCGAACCTGCTGGTGGCGCACGACGGGATTCGCCGCACACGGTTTGAATCGCTGCCTACGCGAGACGAGGCGCGCGCCGCCGTCAAGTGGCCGCGCGAGCCGTTCGTCGTCGGCTATATGGGACGGTTGACGACCTACGGCATGAGCAAGGGCGTCGACCTCATCATCGCCGCGATCAGCCTGCTCCCGCCTGACTTACGCGCACGCGCAGCGTTGGGACTGGTCGGCGGGCCGGACGACATCGCAGAGCAGTACCGGCGGTTATGGGTGGAAGCGGGCCTCGACCCCGCGCTGTTCCTGTACGCCGGTCAGGTGCCGAGCGACGACGTGCCGCGCTGGATGTCGGCGTTCGATGCGTGCGTGCTGCCGCTGCCCAAACAGTCGCACTTCGTGTACTACACGTCCCCGCTGAAGTTGTTCGAGTATATGGCGTCTCGCCGCCCGCTGATCGCCTCCGACCTGCCATCGTGGGCGGACGTGCTCGCCGACGGGTATAACGCGCTGCTGTTTGAGCCGGAGTCGGCCCCGGCGTTGAGCGCCGCGCTGGTTCACGTGATGACGGATGCGGCGCTGTGCGCGCGCCTTGCCGGTAACGCGCATCGTGACGTGTTCGCCCATCATACATGGGACAAACGCGCCGAGCAGATTTTGAGCCGCTTGACGTAATCCTCTGTCGTGGTGAAAAGCGGCGAACGTTCGCTATAATTCCGCGTCGAACTCGGTTAATTGGGATGTTGTTTATGAATGCTCCAGACGTTGTGCTGGAAGTCCGCGGGTTGACGAAACGCTTTCCCGGCGTGCTCGCCAACGATCACATCAGCTTAAAGGTACATCGCGGCGAAGTGTTGGGCTTGCTGGGCGAAAATGGCGCGGGCAAGTCTACGCTGATGAACATGATTTACGGCCTGTACGCGCCGGACGAGGGCGAAATCCTCGTCAATGGCCGGCCGATCCATATTAGAAACCCGAACGACGCCATCCGCGCCGGGATCGGCATGGTGCACCAGCACTTCCAGTTGGTGCCGGTGCTGACCGTGACCGAAAACGTGATGCTCGGCAACGAGAGCGTTCGCGGCCCCTTTCTCGACCGCCGTTCCGCCCGCGCGCGGATCATCGAGATCGCCGAACAGTACGGCCTGCATGTCGACCCGGACGCGATGGTGCAGGATTTGTCGGTGGGCGTGCAGCAGCGCGTCGAGATCATCAAGGCGCTGTATCGCAAGGCGGAAATCCTGATCCTCGACGAGCCAAGCGCGGTGCTCACCCCGCAGGAAACCGAGGGCTTGTTCTCGATTATGGAGACGCTCAAGGCGCGCGGGGTCAGCATCATCTTCATTACGCACAAGCTGAAGGAAGTGCTGCGCATTTGCGACCGGATCATGGTGCTGCGCTTGGGCAAGGTCGTGGGTGAGGCCAACCCGAAGCAGTCCACGCAGGAGTCGCTGGCGTCGATGATGGTGGGCCGCGAGGTGCTGCTGAGCGTCGATAAGACCCCGGCCACTCCGGGCGACACGGTGTTGGAGATCAGCCATCTCAATGTGCTGGACGACCGCAAGCTGCCCGCCGTGCGTGATGTCTCGCTGATCGTGCGCTCAGGTGAGATCGTGGGGGTGGCTGGCGTGCAGGGGAACGGCCAGACGGAATTGGTCGAAGCGCTGACGGGCCTGCGTCCGGTGCAGGGGGGGCATATCAGCATCGCGGGAAAGGACGTCACGCACGCGTCCCCGCGCAAAGTCACCCAGGCGGGCGTCGCGCATGTGCCGGAAGACCGCCAGAAGAACGGCATGGTGATGCCTTTCCCGATCACGGACAACATACGTTTGCAGCAGTATTATCAGGCGCCGTATTCGGTCGGCATTTTGAGCAACGAACGGGTGATCGCCGAGCACGCCGAGGCGCTCGTCAAGCAGTACGACGTGCGCACGCCGAGCATCGACACCAGTATCGGGTCGCTGTCGGGCGGCAATCAGCAGAAGGTCATCATCGCGCGTGAATTGAGCCGCCACAGCAAGCTGCTCGTCGCTGCACAGCCCACACGCGGCCTTGACGTCGGCTCGATCGAATTTATCCACAAACAGATTGTGCGCATGCGCGACGAAGGGGTCGCCGTGCTGCTGGTCAGCACCGAACTGGACGAAATTATGTCATTAAGCGACCGCATCGCGGTCATGTATGCTGGACGGATCATCGACATTGTGGACGCGGCGACCGCCACGCGGGAGTCAATCGGCTTGCTGATGGCCGGTGTCCATAGTGAAGCAGAACTCAAAGCGGAAGGAACGGCCTAGCCATGGCGGAAGGTACGATGCAGCGCCCCGGCGGATCCGTTCTCAGTTCCATTGGATATTCTTGGCGGCGGATTTCGCCGCGTTTTGTGCCGGTTCTAGCCGTGCTCTCGGCGATGATCCTGACGATTCCGTTTATGATGATTACCGGCGCGCGCGGGGACATCGGGCGCGGCCTCAACATCGCGCTGACTGCCTACGCGGCGTTCATCGAGGGCGCGACCGGCGTGGCCGTCAACAGCCTTGTCACGACGGCGGATACCGCTGCGGTGGTGACATTTGCCGAGACCAACCCGCTCACCAACCGCGACCTGCGCCTCTTGGCCCGCAGTGTGACGCGCCTTTCGCAGCTGGGGGCGGATACCGTCGCGCGTTATGCCAGCGTGATCGACACTTACGCCGACGACCTTGATGCCGCCGCGCTTGATGCGCTCGGCCAGCGCATCGAGGGGATTCAAGAGGTCGGCCCGGACACCCTGCGCGCAATGCAGCCCTTGACCGAAGACTTGGTCGAGCTGGGCAGCAGCAGCGCCGCGGCGATCTTCCGCACGTACGGCGTGTCCGATACGCTCACGGACGAGGATGTCGCCGCAATCGTCGCGCAGGTTCCGGCCGCCGCCAGCTACGGCATGGGCGATCTGCTGGCCTATCTCAGCATCACCAACCAGCGTGGAAGCGCAGTTACGATCAGCCGCATGCTCGAACAACTGGACGTACTCGATCGGCTCGGCATCGACCCGATGGGCGGCGAAGCGGACGACATCGCGGAGATCAGTAAGCTGGCGGAAGGGTCGCGCACGGGATCGGACTACATCAACGACCTGCGCGGCATCGACGACCAGCTGCTCGCCAGCGGGGTTGTGGACGAGAACGAACTCTCGCGGCAGCTTTCGCTGGTGAACGCCATGTACGAGCGCGGGGTGCTGACCAATCCCGACGTGCATACCGCGCTGACGACCGAGCTGGAGCCGTACTTGGCGGCCAATACGGTCGTCTATCGCCCCGGAAACCAACCGCTGCTGATCCATGAGGCCCACACCGAGCCAGCGGGCATTATATGGTCGACGCAGAACACGCCGGAGACCGAAGACGACAAACCCGACACGGCCTATCTGCGGGTCGGCGGCAGCGCGATATTGTTCTTTCCGTACCAACTCGAACGCACGATTGTCCGCGCGATTCCGTTCATCATCGCCGGCTTGGCGGTGGCGCTCGGCTTCAAGGCCGGGTTGTTCAACATCGGCGCGGAAGGCCAGCTCTATCTCGGCGGCCTGCTGGCGGTCTTTGTCGGCTACTCGCCGCTGTTCGACTTCCTGCCCGGCTTCACACGCGTGATCGTGGTGCTTGTGGCGGGCATCCTCGGCGGCGCGTTATGGGGCGCGATACCGGGCCTCTTAAAAGCCTATACCGGCGCGCATGAGGTCATCAACACGATCATGATGAACTACATCGCGCTGCGCCTGACTGACTGGCTCATCAACAGCAGCGATCCGTACATCATGCGTGATCCCAGCGCGACCAACCCGGCTACGCCGAACGTGCACCCCAACGCGATCCTGCCGCGCTTGGACGACATCGCGTCGTGGTGGTTCGTCGTCGTCGCCGTCGTGTTCTTCGCGCTGCAAGTCTACCGCCACCGCGAGGCCATCCAGCGCAACCTCTTGTTAGTGATCCGCCCCGCGCTGCGCGCGCTGTTGATCCTCGCCGCCGGGCTGTTCTTGCAGTGGATCACCGTGCGCGACTCGCTGCACCTCGGCATCGGCGTGATGATCCTCGCCGTTATGTTCATCGACTGGCTGCTGGTTAAGACGACGACCGGCTTCGAGCTGCGAACGGTCGGCATCAACCCGGACGCGGCCAAGTACGCTGGCATGAACGTCAAGTGGAACCTCGTGCTGGCGATGATGCTCAGCGGCGGGTTGGCCGGTCTGGCTGGCGCGATTGAGATTTCGAGCGTGCAGTTCAACATGAAGCCGGCGTTCTTCGCCGGCCTCGGCTTCGACGCCATCGCGGTCGCGCTGTTGGCGCGCTCTAACCCGCGCAATATGATCTACGCCGGTTTGCTGTGGGGCGCTCTGGTGTCGGCGCAAGGCGTGATCCAAATCCGCACCGACATCTCCAACGACCTCGTGCGGATCATTCAGGCGCTCATCATCATGTTTATCGCCGCGGATGCGATCGTCCGCTTCTTGTGGCGCGTGCCGGCCGCCAGCGAGGAAGAAAAACAGAGCACCGGCGCGACCTTCAGTAAAGGGTGGGGAGGCTAACCCATGGCACAAGCGACTATGGCGCAGGAAATGGCTGGGGAACAAACCGGCTTCAGGATCACCCGGCAGTTCATCGTCGGCATCGTGTTTCTGCTGGTCGGAATCTTCATGCTGCTGCGCGTGCCGGGTGACATCGCCCCCACGGCGACGACCCAGCTCATCTTCGGGGAAGGCATCCCCAATATCACCGTGCCGGCGCAGACGTTCGGCATCGCCGCCGCAGTGATCTTCATCCTCGGCGGCGCACTTGGCGTGCTGCCGATTATCTCGAAGCGTCAGGCCAACGTCGCGCTGATCGTCTGCGGCATTATGATCGTGCCGACGGCGCTCATCCTCGCGGCAGTGGGGCGCAACGCCAACGTCACGCAGATGCTTGAATCGAGCTTCCGCCTCGCCACGCCGATCACGCTGGCCGCCTTGGCCGGTTTGTGGTGCGAGCGTGCTGGCGTCACTAACATCGCTGGCGAAGGCATGATGCTTGCGGGGGCGTGCCTCGGCTTTATCGCGTCGCTGGCGTTCGGGCAGATTATGCCGTTCCAGACCGCGCTGGCCTGCGGCGCGATCGTGGCGATCATCGCCGGATTCCTGATGGCCTCGCTGCACGGTTGGCTGTCGATCACGTTCATGACCGACCAGATCGTCAGCGGGACGGTGATCAACATCCTCGCCGTCGGTGTGACGAGCTTCTTGCGCCGCGAAATTCTGCTTTCGACCGAGGCCGCGCGCGAGACACTGCGCATCATTCAGATCCCCGGCCTATCCGATATCCCGATCCTCGGCGCGATCTTCTTCACCGGCAAACCGATCTACCTGTTGATGTTCATCCTCGTGATCGTCACGCACGTGGTGATGTACAACACGCGCTGGGGCCTGCGCACGCGCGCCGTCGGTGAGAACCCGCACGCGGCCGATACGCTGGGCATCAACGTCATTCGCACGCGTTACATCAACGTGATGATCGGCGGCATGATCGCCGGTTTGGGCGGGGCGTGGTTCTCGATTGAGACGGTTGGCCTGTTTGAGGATCAGATGACCGGCGGCCTCGGCTTCATCGGGCTGGCGGCGATGATCTTCGGCAAGTGGACGCCGTTCGGGGCGCTCGGCGGGGCGCTGCTGTTCGGCTTCTCGCAGGCGCTCAACAGCCGTTTCCAGATCTTCGGCGTGCCGATCCCGGCGCAGTTCATCCAGATGACCCCGTACATCGTCACGATGATCGTGCTGGCCGGGTTGGTCGGACATGCAGTCGCGCCGAAGGCCGACGGCGTCCCGTACAAGAAAGAGTGACCGCCGAACGCGGCCTCATTCCGAGCATTCGTCCTCACCACCGCGGGCGCGCAAGCACCCGCGGTCGTGTTTTCGCAGTCAGCCGAAGGGATATGACAGTGATCCTCGAACACGCGATCCTAAACATCAAGCCGGGGCAGTCGAAGGCGTTCGAGGCAGCCTTCAAGCAGGCGTCGGTCATCATTAGCGGCGCGCCTGGATATTTCGGCCACGAGCTGCATAAGTGCGTCGAGACGCCGGATCGTTATCTACTGCTGGCGTGGTGGGACACGCTCGAGTCGCACACGGTCGGCTTTCGCGGCTCGAAGGAATATCAGGAGTGGAAGCGTATCCTGCACCCCTTCTACGACCCGTTTCCGACCGTCGAACACTATGACGAAGTGGAGTAGCCGCCCGGAACGGATAGCCGGGACACTGCCTTAACGCCGGCGGGACTACCAACTTCTGAACCTCAGTTACTCGCGATTTCGTCACGCCCCGCGCGACGAAATCGCAGAAACGGGAGTCCAGAGGGCGTAAGCCCTTTGGAGAAAATCCCGCTACAACACCGCCTTGATCTGCTCGGCGAGCTTCTTGTTGATGCCTTTGACCGCCGCCAGTTCTTCAACGCTGGCGCTGCGAATGGCGCTGATCGAGTTGCCGAACGCGGCCAACAGCGCTTTGCGTTTGTTCGGGCCGATCCCCGGCACGCCGTCGAGCAGGCTCGCCATGCCGGCCTTATCGCGCCGGTTGCGATGGTTCGTGATGGCGAAACGGTGCGCTTCGTCGCGGATGCGCTGCACGAGATACAACGCCTGCGACTGGCGCGGCAGAATGACCGGGATCGGCTTGCCGGGCAGGTAGATCTCCTCGAACTGCTTTGCCAGCGACGCCACCGGCACCTTGTCCAGCAGGTCGAAGGCGCTCAACACCTCGTAGGCGACGCCGAGCTGTCCCTTGCCGCCGTCGATCAGCAGCAGGTCGGGCAGGGTGCGCCATGTCGCGTCGCGGTCTTCCTTGCCGGGGACGTGCACCGGCGGCTCATCTTTGAGCGTCTGCCAGCGGCTGAAACGCCGGGTGAGCGCCTCGCGCATCGACTGATAATCGTCCGAGCCGGCGTGTTCGACCGTGCGGATGTTGAAGCGGCGGTACTCGCCTTTGGCTGACGTGCCTTGCACGAACACGACCCGGCTGGCAACGATGGCCGTGCCCTGCGTCGTGCTGATGTCGTAGCACTCGATGCGGTTGGGCGGATTGGGCAGGTTCAGCGCCTCTTGCAGCTCGGCCATCGCCTGTTCGTGTTTGGTGGTGTCAGCCTCCCACTGCGCCTTCATCATGCGCAGCGCCTCGGACGCGTTCTCGCGCGCCATGCCGATCAGGTCGATCTTGTTGCCGCGCTTGGGGACGGTGATCTGTACTTTCGCCCCGGAGCGTTTGTCCGACAGCCAGCGTTCGATGATGCGCGCTTCTTCGACCTCGTCGGGTAGGATGATCTCGCGCGGGATTTCTTGCGTGCTGCTGTAGAACTGCGTCAGGAACTGCTCCAGCACTTCGCTGTCGGACTCGTCCTCGAAGTGTTCTAAGCTGCGGTGGTCGCTGCCGATCAGCTTGCCGTTACGGATAAACAGGATTTGCACGACGGCGGTCTTGTCGTCACGGGCGATGGCGATCACGTCGTGGTCGGTCATCTGCGGGCTGACGGCGCGGTGGCGCTGGGTAATGTATTCGATCGCCTTGATCTGGTCACGCAGCACGGCGGCGCGCTCGAACTGAAGCGCCTCGGACGCGGCGTCCATTGCTTTCGTCAGGCGCCCCAAGACGCCGTCAGACTTGCCGCTCAGCACGTCCATCAGCTCGGCGATCATCGCGCGGTATTCCACTTGGTTTACCTTGCCGATGCACGGCGCACTGCACAGCCCGATATCCCAAAACAGGCAGGCGCGCTCGTCATTGCCGGTGATCGTGCGGTCGCACGTGAGATACGGGAAGGCCTTGCGCAGCACGCGCAGAGTGTTCTGCACCGCCCACATCGCCGCGTACGGGCCGAAATAGCGCGAGCCGTCCTTGACCACTCGCCGCGTCGTCTCGACTTTCGGGAACGGGTTCTGCCACGTCACGCGGATGTACGGGTAGCGTTTGTCGTCCTTGAGCAGGATGTTATAGCGCGGCTGATGCTGCTTGATGAGCGTTTCTTCAAGGATCAGCGCCTGCACTTCAGTCTCGGTGACGATGATTTCGATATCCGCCACCAGAGACCGCATCTTAAGTGTTTTCGGGGTGTGGTCGGCGTGCTGGGTGAAGTAATTCGGCACGCGGTTCTTGAGCACCTTCGCCTTGCCCACGTAGATGATGTGACCGGCGCTGTCCTTCATCAGGTAACAGCCGGGTTTGGTGGGGAGGGTGCGAAGAATTTGCCGGATGTGGTCAGGGGTTTCGTAGGCCATAGTCGCATCAGGAATCCAAACGGATGTGCTATTTTATCGCACCGGGATTGAAAGTTGAAAGTAACGGGTGATGAGAGAAATTAGATGACTACAAGGGCGTCTGGCGCGAAAGTTGGGGTATGCTATGAACGGCCAACACGTTTTTGCTGTTGAATTGGATGTGATTAGACGGAGTGTGTACCGTTTTGCGATTTATCCTCGCCTTCATCGTGTTGATCATCGTTACGGCGGATCCATCTGTCGCTGCCCAACCCACGCCGGCGTTCGAACCCGTCCGCTGCCCGGTGCCGATCCCGGCGTTCGCTGTGGTCGACTGCGGGTACGTGACTGTGCCCGAACGCCACGAGGCCCCGGACGGCAAGCAAATCCGGCTCGCAGTCGCGATCTTGCGCGCAACGGATCCGAACAAGGTTTCCGATCCGGTGCTGTATCTGGAGGGTGGGCCGGGCGGCAGCGCGGTCTGGGGACTTGACGCATGGGTCGGCCATCCGATCACACAGCAGCGCGACTTGATTCTGCTCGATCAGCGCGGCACCGGCTTTAGCGAGCCGGGCCTGTTCTGCTGGAATTACGAGTATCCGTTCGATGTCGACGTGGTTGACCTCGACGTCTACGAACGCGCCTGCCGCGATCACCTCATGCGCGACGGCATCGACCTCGGCGCCTACAACAGTGCGCAGACCGCCCGCGACATCCCGCTGGTCGTCCGCGCGCTGGGGCTGGAGCAGGTCAACCTGTACGGGATCAGCTACGGCACGCGCGTCGCCTTGACCGCCATGCGCGATGCGCCGGACGTGATCCGCGCGGTCGTCCTCGATTCACCGTATCCGCCGCAGGTTGACGGCTTTGAACTGCAAGCCCTGTACGGCTATCAACAGATCAACGCGCTGCTCGAACGCTGTGCGAGCGATCCACAGTGCGGCGCCGCGTTCCCCGACCTCAAGGCGCGGTTCTATGCGTTTCTCGACAGCGACGCCGGTACCTATGCTGACGTGGGCGACGGCTACGAGGAATTGACCAGCGCCACCATCGTCAGCGTGCTGTTCGATACGATGTACTATTCGGTGGCGATCCCGTACATCCCGATGGCGCTCGACCGTATGATCGCGGGCGACGGGACGTTCTTCGGCGAGGTGGCCGCGGGGTATATCGGGCCGCCCACGTCCGGCGACGAGGATGACCGGCTCGAAGAGATGGTGGGGCTGGCCGACGACATCGCATTCGCCTATTCCGGGTTTGACGACTTCGACGCGTACTTGGATTTTCTGTACGAGATGGACGATGCCGGACGGATCGAACTGTATCGTACTGCGATCGACCAAGCGGCCGACGACGAGTATTTCGAGCTGATCGGGCTGTACTTGGATGCGGACACGATTGAGCAGGCCGAGGCGTACATGGCGAGTCTGAGCGATGAGGAGTATTTCCGCGTCATCGACGGGCTGGTCAGCGTGCTGGCGCTCGGATATACGGACGTGGGCGACAGCGACGCGGCGTTCAACAGCGTTCACTGCGTCGAAGAGATCCCGTTCAACAGCTATGAAGAGACCGAGGCGCTTTCCGTGGATCTGCCGCAGGCGGTGAAAGACGGCCTGCTGGAAGGCGTGCTTGGTCAGTTCGAGACATGCAGCTATTGGGGCGTGACGGCGGCCGGCCCAATCGAGACGCAGCCCGTCCAGAGCGCGATACCAACGCTGGTCTTGGCGGGCGAATTCGACCCGATCACGCCGCCGGTATGGGCGCTGGAGGCGGCGGTCGGGCTGAGCGCCGCGCAGGTTGTGATTATCCCCGGCGCGGGGCACAGCGTGATCGACTCCGGCGAGTGCGCGCAGAGCTTGGGCATCGCGTTCCTCAACAATCCGACGGCGGCGCTGGACACGTCGTGCGCCAGCAACTTCACCGTGCCGTGGGTGGTGCGGTAAGGCGGTGACTGTGTCCTGCCGGTTTGCAACGTGCTAGTTGTTGGCGTTCTGACACCCTACCGTGGCCTAGCGTGTTGACTCCAGCGTCCGGACAGCAGCCACCTTAGCCCCATAGTCCCGATTCGATTGACTCAATACGCAATTGGCATTACGCT